>Ga0182027_10005745_pt1 | contig 18748 bp, 9 predicted proteins | sample 712E1DmetaG_FD_121300 | JGI IMG/M metagenome (GOLD analysis project Ga0182027, IMG submission 121300) | Permafrost microbial communities from Stordalen Mire, Sweden - 712E1D metaG (Illumina Assembly) | ecosystem: Environmental > Terrestrial > Soil > Wetlands > Permafrost | place: Sweden...
ATGAATAAGCATTTCTTGGTTTATTTCTGAAGTGAAGGAGCGTAGTATGATTCTTAAAAAATACTGCGTTTAGATCCAATCATTATTAAGCTCCTGTTCATCAAGTTCGATGATGTCGACTTCATCTCTTCCATCATCCGCCTAGCCCCCTCAAGTGTCAGGCAGTATCTCGAGTTGATACTGCCTGACTCCTGAGAGTATAGAGATTGTTACTACTCCCTGATAAACATGATATCACCAGACACTATTTCAGCAACATCAGCTTCTTCGTCTCGGTAAAGGCTCCGGCATTGAGTCGATAGAAATACACACCGCTGCCAAGATTCTGTGCATTCAATGTAACCGAATACTGACCCGGTGCCTGCTGAGTATTGACCAGCGTTTGAACTTCTCTACCCAACATATCGAACACTTTGAGCGTCACATTTGATGTTTTCGATATATTGTACCGAATCGTTGTGACAGGATTAAACGGATTAGGGAAATTTTGACTCAATTGATACGCCGTCGGCACTCCTGGAATTGATATTTCAACTCCGGTCGGATTATTTTTTATATAATCCGCTAACCATTTAAGCGCTGGTCTGTATGTTCCATCAGTACGAACCAGGTAAGAATTAGTTACCCATGTCTTGCCCTGAATATATCCCCACAGGGTAATTCCTTTTACAGCAGGATGTTGCCACATAACTGGAAATAATTCCTGATATTTTGCCATTTGTTGATTATCATCCTGAATATCAAGATCAAACTCTGATATATATATTGGTAATCCTAGTGCAGCTAGTCTATCTAGATTTGATTTAATTGTGTCTGCTTTTGTATTTTCAAAACCATGCCCCTGTTCCCCAATACCGTCTATTAATCCTCTGTCTTTTAATAGACCAATAATTTGAATGTAAGAAGTTGTATTTCCATAATTATTAAGGATTCCATATTCATTAATCAATAATTTAGCCTGGGGTATGTATTGCCGTGCCAATTGGAAAGATTTTATTAACCAATTCCACATAGTCAAGCCTTCACCACCAAGCGCATTAATATAATTTGCACGTATCGTCCCATCGTTTCGTGTCGTTCCGTCAGGAGGATTGTGTCCATATAGAGGCTCATTTACAACATCAATCATCTCCATATTAGGATATCGTTGTCCTACCATCCTCATCCAGGTTTTAATGTAACTAAGCTGCCGTGCAGTGTCGAGGCCAGAAATCCAGGAAGGCTGCTGCCCTCCCCAAATCAGATTGTGATCTTTGAAAATCATTCCATGATTTTTTGCATAAGTGTAATCGTTATCCAAAGCGCTCCAATTCCATTGCGTTGAATCGGTTGAAGTTCCTACTGAGCCCCATTTACCAGCATTTTCAGGAGTCAGTTGTGTCCAATAATTAGCAAAATCATTAGGAATTGTGATCGGTGAATCACCAGCACTTCCTAAAAATTTAGGCATACCGGTCGCCAATGCAGGACCTTGCCATACATTCACCGTATCCTTCACTATCACTGTATCATTGCCTGGCAACGTATAAACACCTTTCTGGAAGAGAAAATGAACCAGTGTTGAATCAAGCGCCTTATTGTAAACATTGAACTCATGAATCCGGCCGATCCATTGCGCATCCCCCGTATAACCGCTCTTGGCCAAATAGGCAAAGGCCGTGCTGATTCTACTGATAGTGTTGTTGGTATCTAAATGTTTGGCTCCCGTCAAAGCACCGTCAATGTATAACTTGATTGAGTCGTTGGTCAACGTACTCACCATGTGATGCAATTTACCGTCATCATATTCGATCCCGTTCACACCGGTTTCCGCTGACCAAGGCGTTGAAGTGTTATTGCACGAGATCGCGGCCCGGCTCACACTATCCAGCCTGGCTGCCGTCATGAAATAGTAATTCACTCCGATGGTGTTTTGTGTATTACCCAAAATAAGCCAGCATGGTAAAATTGGGGTTCGCATTTTTCGTCGGCGTATACCATGCCTCCAGTGTAATCTCGTTATACGCATGCAAGTTGATGACATCGCCAGGCATTTCCATCCATTGGCCTTGAGCAGAAATAACGAGGGATCCTCCGCTGATGGTAGCATTGCCCTTCAATGTGCCATTCGCATGACCAACGTAATCGTTGGCCGTTCCGTCATCGAACGTCCAGGAGTGTGTTAGATTCTTCGTGCCGGGATCGACCCCCTGACTCATCAAGTTTCCAACTAGTGTTATCATCAGGATAAATGACAACAAATACTGTAGCTTAGTTCGCATAAGACGTCCCTCTATAGAATGAATATAATGTTTAAATACTCGTTGCAGAACAAACCATTTCCGTTCCAATTGAATATTTCTGCTGTACAATATTCGATTAATTGACATTTTGAAATGCGACGAACCGGTCGTTCCCTGCCGAAATCAGTAATCATCCAAATACCTAAGGGATTCATGAAATAAACTAATGGTACATCGGGCTGAATTCAAGCCACTTTTAGCTATATATTAACCAGAAAGCGCAGAGGGGAAAATATTATCGTGAGTGGTGAAGATTCCGGAATTGGCGTAATCCAATTCCTTTTTCTTTTTTAAAATAACGGGAGATGTGTTCGACATCCGTAAAATTAAAAAAAGAAGTGATGCGCGATATCGGCAAATCTGTTTCCATGAGTAATTTTGAAATCCATTCGACACGTACTTTTCGAATTTCATCGTAGATAGATCGATGAATAGTCTTCCGGAATCGTTGTTCCAGTGTACGCCGACCAATGCCGGTCGTTTTGACTACATCTTTCACGAGGATTTTGTTTTTTGCATTCTCCTTTATAAAGCGAATAGCAGAAGCAACTTCACTATCATTGACCGCAAGAATATCCGACGATTGACGTTGTACAATATGGCTTGCAGTCACCATGATCTGCTGCCCCTTCATCTTTTTGCCATTGATTAATTGATCGAGCAACTTTGCAGCTTCATAACCAGCGGATTCGACATTTAATGCAATACTGGTGAGCGGTGGATCTCCGATTTCACAAATCATCGGATCGTTATCAACACCTACTACCGCAACATCCTCCGGCACTTTTAAATCAATGCGTTTGCAGACTTCCAGAATATGTTGTCCCCGATCGTCGTTGCAAGCCAAAATCCCCACCGGCTTTGGCAATGTTTTTATCCATTCACATACATGCCGCTGTTCCTTTTCCCAATCATGCCTTTTTATACTTTTTGGAGGTAAATATACATGCGTATTGTAACCGGCTTCACTGTTAAAGCGGCAAAAAAACATTTTGCGTTCGTTCGACCAGTCATAATCGTCGAAACCGCAGAATGCAAAAGACTTAAACCCCTTTTCAAGTAGATGTTCGCTCGCCATTTTCGCAATGGAATGGGAATCCGTTTTTATTACAGACAGGTTCTTTGGATATGAGGAATTATGTATAGCAAGAATTGTCGGTATCTTGAGCTTCAGTAATTCATTTGTTATCAAGGAATCACGCATGAGAATTCCATCCGGCTTCCAATTTGTCAAATGGGGAATGGAAGACTTTAAATCAATCGGTTCTTTGAAAAAGGACCACGGACCATTGAGTCTTGAGTAACGGGCAATGCCGATGATTAGTTGTCTTCCAAATTCACGTGATGTTTCAACCAGTAAAACGATTCTTTTCATACAAGACGTTTCTCGATTCCCCCGGGACAGCATCTACCATTGCGAGTCGGCATCATTTTAACAGCATCACATTCCTGGCCAAGCGGCTTGCATGGAGCGATGCAGGAATTTCTGCTTGAAAGCACTTTTACTGAGAAAGGAATCTCTTTAACACACTCTCTTTTTTATTTGTATTTATACAATTTTACTTTTTGGATACCGTATTCTCTTCCCTGTAAATATAAATGCCTTCCCTGATGATCTTCGTCTCCATTCAGGCGGCGGCCCGTAATCCACTTCCCATTTACAAACGTGCCTTCATCCAAACTGGCGATCCCTGCAATCATTCCATCATCAGTAGAGGATTGAAAAGTTACAACAACACCGCTCCCTGCTATGTAAAACTCATCCTCCGCAACCATGATTATCATTCCTCCAAACCTTGGTACTTCACCTTCACCATGGACGGCATACGGCCACGAGTACTCGTGCTTCACCGTAAAGGAATAACCCCCTAATTTTATCTGCACTGTTTGCCCGGTACTATCGAGCAAAAATCCCGCCATGGTTCCTTTTCCCTGGTGTTCAAGAATTAACGGCATGAGCTGGTGAAGAATATCATATCCTTTATGAAACTGGTTGCTCTCCGGATTGGCGACGTTTTCAATTGAGAATGGGCTATACCCCATCGCATTGTGTCGTGCAATTATATAATATGCATTTGCCACGCTCTGGGAGTTGGAAACTTCGGGTATGAACAAAGGATTATTGGAGCGATCATATTTCCCGCACCATTCCGAAAATATTCCATGATAGATGTCTGGTGCAAATATATCTATCTTCGGAGCAGCCGCTTTCCAGATATCCAACAAATGAGGGAGCGGGCCTGCACTTGGATATTGTCCGGGTTTGAAACCTGCCCGGATGAGTGCTGCATTCACATACATAGGTAATGGATATTCTTTTTTTCCCGCCTCTGCCACATAATTTGTATACTTCGCGAAATGCCATGCCATAAAAATTTCGTCGGTCTGTAAACTTTTGCCAAACACGTCTTCCCATGTTCCTGATGTTTTCATCCCCGCGCTGCTCCATGCTTGAAATAATTCGCCGGACAGAGAATCTTTATTCTTTTGAATGTAGGCCATAAACTCTGCTGGAACCTTTTGAGCAAATGCTTTCTCCGCTTCCGCGCAATAGTCTTTCGCTTCGGGGATCATGCCAATCTCATTTTCAACCTGAATCATCACAACAGTATTCTGCTTTCCATCCATGGTGCGGATATGCTTCATCAACATGCCGAACGCTTTTGCGTCGGTGTTTCTGTTTTCATCGCTGAATGGCGTAAGAATTTCAACCGCGCTCCCGCTCTTTGTGCGTGAACGCGGAAATCGTTCCTGGTTTGTCTTTACCCAGTACGGCGCATAGCAGGACATGCTGTTCTTCCACGAGCCAAACCAAAGGATAACTATTTTCATATCGTTCTTACGCGCTGCATCAATAAGACAATCCACATGTGTGAAATCGAATTTCCCTTCTTGCGGTTCAAGACATTCCCAATAGAACGGCACCAGAACGGTATTCAAGTGCATTGCTCTCAGCTTCGGCCAGATGGGTGCCATGTACTTCAAATCCGATGCGCTCGAATTTCCCAGCTCACCTCCAAGTATCAGGAATGGTTTGTCATGGATTATCAATTGAGTAGCTGTACCCTGCTTCTTGAAATGAGGAATTGCCGGGGTAGTATTCTGTGCCTGGATGGATTGAAGAGAAAGAAATGAAGGCCCTAGGAATACAACGCAGATTGATAACAATCTAAATGATAATGCTGAACATCTTTTCATTACAGGTTACTCTTTTGTTAATATATTGTTTTGGCGCAGGAACTCTCGTATCGTGACAAAGCTGTCAATTAGTGATTGCTTGTCGAAACCGCCATGCTTGACGCCGTGAATTGTCACAAGTTTGTTCGGTACTCCTGCCTTCTCCAGTGCTGCATGCAAGCGTACTGCTTGAGTGTAGGGAACAATATCGTCTTCATCTCCATGAATGGTAATGATGGGTGGAAGTCCGGAACGGACATAGGAAACCGGAGAAAGCTGCTGTGCAAGCTCCTTCCGATTGCTCATGCTCCCGAACCATTCTATTGCATAATGTTTGGCATTGAGTCCATCAACAAGTTCTTCCACATCGGTAATGCCGTACCAATTCACGATGGCAGCGATATTGAGCGGAGGTTCTATTCCGCTATTCCAGCGGATATTTTCGTTTGTCGGGCACTGGTGATCGAAGATAGAATTTGGAGGCAGCATTCCCGTAATCAATGCAAGATGTCCACCTGCAGATCCGCCTGTCAGTACTATTTTTGAAATATCAAAGTTAAATTCTTTTGCGCGAGACGCGACCCATCGAAGTGCACACCGGCAATCCTCCACAGCGGCAGGAGCTGATGCGTTGCGCGCCATTCTGTATTCCACATTAATGACAGCCCATCCCATTGATAAGTACGGTAACAATTGGAATGTATTGCGTTCCTTTTGACCTGCGACCCACCCGCCGCCGTGAAAGAGCATCAACACCGGATGCGGTTTTGATCGGTCTTTGGGCTGATAGAGATCGAGCTTGAGATCGGTATTACTTGCCGTGGAGTAAATGATATTGGGGAAAATATCGTACTCCCCGGAAGCATAATCGACCCATGGATCTGGTGCAGCATTCTGAACTTGTCCATATCCAAGGAAGGGAACAAATAAAATCATCATCATTGCGAAACAAAATTCTTTTCTCATATGTTTGCCCTTTTATAAATCTGTCTTTGAGACTAAACAATGTTTGATGATGATGAAAATTTATTTCAGAAGCATCTTTTATAAGGCCTATTCCTTACTTTATTTCAATAACAACATCCTTCTCGATAGAGATTGATCTCCAATAAACATCCTATAAACATAAACACCGTTTGCAAGATTGCTTCCTTTAAAATCCATAGTGTGAAGTCCTGCGTTATTCAGTCCCCTCACCAGCGTTGTTATTTCATCCCCGAGCACGTCAAATACTTTTAATTCCACAAACTGTGAATTTGGGACATAATAAGAAATTTTAGTAGAGGGATTGAATGGATTTGGATAATTTTGATACAACTGAAACGATTGAGGAGAAGAAGATGGACTCGTAAATTCAACACCGGTTGCGTTACCCTTAAGAATGGTAATATCCTCGTTGTTGGGAATTACATCGAACATGACATACTTACTAGAGTTCACTCCAACTATTTGCGAAGTAATTTTTGCACCATTTTGCATGACATCTGCGGATGTCCAGCCATCAGGAAGGGGACGGCGAACTGTAAGAGGAACATTGTAGGAGGAATTATCCATGGTGTCATGTACCTGAACCGTCAAGATGTCGCCCTGGTTTGAAGTCTCGGTCACTGACACCGAATTTCTTTCCCTAATATATTTGGCAACATTTCCAAATGACGAGACCCAAAATTTATCTGGATTTGCATTCAAATAGACAAGGCTTGCCCTGAGTGTGTCCGAAGGAATCGGGGAATATCCCCCATCATTATCAATACCGTGAATAAGATACACACACCAGCCTCTGGAACTCACCGCCGCATCCCCTTTGGATTTAAAATCGGCACTTGTTTTCACAGAGCCCTGTGTGCCGCAAATAATCGAACTGATATTCATAAAGTCAGTGGGTGTACTTCGTTCAATGACACCTGAACAGATGCGTGCAGCAAAATAATATTGTCGGATGATGGATGTATTTCCTGTGTTGCAATTAGGATACGCAATCGTCATGCATTTTTGCCCGGTGATGTGCGCATCAATAGTCGTCTGAGAATTCTTTAACTCAACAGTTTGTAAAGAATCGGAAAGCGTATTAAGCGACGTATGACTCATTGTATGACTTGCTATTTCATGTCCTTTCCCTACTGCAGTTTGCAAACCTATCCAATTGGGCCCCCAGTTGATGACTGTAAACAGCGTAAGTTGAAATCCATAGGTATTAAACATCGGGACAGCGAGAGCCAACTGGTTGGAACAATTGTCATCGAAAGTATAACTGACTGCCGCTGTACGAAATCCTTGCCAGGTTCCCACTTCGTACGGGCTGGACACTGATTGTGAAAAACAGTAATTGCTCAGGAGAAAAAGTGATAGTAAAAATATTTTATTCATTTGAGTGTTTTCCGCTTGCTTCAAATAAAAAACCCGACTTATTACTGCAAGTCGGGGATATATTCATTATTTCTTTTTTCTTAAAATGTTTTTTAAAATAAGTACAGCTCACTTATTCAGTGAGCTGTACTTAAATTACTACTACTCTACTTCATGTAAAGAAGTTTCTTCACAGATGTAAAGTCGGCCGATCCATCCTGACTATGAGCCTGAATTCGGCAGAAATAAACGCCGCTGCTCAAATGCGATGGATTCCAATCAACCACATATTTATTAGCAGACTGAACACCATCAGCTAACGTGGCTACAACCCTGCCAAGCACGTCGTAGATATAGAGTTTCACAACAGACGTCTTCGGAAGATCATAGCTTATTGTTGTTGAAGGATTGAACGGATTCGGATAGTTCTGCAACAACGCGTAATCCTTCGGAATTTCGGCAATCGGTTGCGTCACACCCGTAACGCCGTACCCGGAAATAAATTTAGCCGACGTTCCGAATGAAGTTTCGCCGCCTAAATTCACAGCACTGACGTGCCAGTAATATAACGTGGCTGCGAGCAACGTATCTTTTATTGTATAGGACGTATCCGTTGTGACCAGAACATCTTCTACAATATCAGAGGTACTAGCGAAATTGGTTAGCGCAACCTGGAGATGATACCATACTGCATTTGTCGATTTTCTCCAGACGAACTTTGTCCTTCTCGGTTCTGCTGTCGAATTTTTGGGAGTAAGAGTTAATGGTACGGACGGCATTTCAATCACTGTTGTAAATGAGTCCACTGCAGTGAAGGCACTAGAGCCTGCTTGATTGAGTGTCTGAACCTGCCAGTAGTATCTCTGACGATTCAACAACCCTGTAACAACGTGCGATGAGTCATGCTTTGTTGTATCACTGAAGAACGCTTTCCCTGCATTCGTGTATGTCCAGTACTGGTATACATAGTTGCTGTCTCCATCGACTCTACGAACTTTGAAGACCAGCGTATCACCACGAGCATCTGCCTGGTTGGAGCCAGGATATGCAAGTACCGGTGTTGCCGGCAGGTACATAATTGTAAACGAGTCAACCGTTGAGAATGCAGATGCACCGGCAGCGTTCCAACCTCGTACACGCCAGTAATACTTCATCCCAGGAGTCATCGCATTCATGACTTTGAACGTATCGATGACGGTGGTTGAATCATTGAAGAAGAACCGGCTAAACGAAATTGTATCAGACACCTGGAAATGATAAATGTAAGCTTCCGGTGTGCTGCTGCAAATCAATGTTGGTTGTTTCGGTAACCGTAATTGGGCCGCCGTTGGTGAAAGCTTCTTCGGCACCGTTGTTGCGGGCGTCTTGTTTGTCTGGAAACTATCCACGGCAGACCACGGGCCCTGGAAATTACCGCTCAACGTAGCAACACGCCAGTATAATTTCGATGCCAGAGGAACCTTGATGACCTTAAATGTGTCAGTCAAAGCCGTTAAACTCTGCAAAGTGGAGGTCATCGCTTTACTGCTTCCAATCTGAAATGCATACTTCACTCCCACTGTTCCGCCGGACATTTTAGCCCATTTAAATGTATTACTCGAAACCAACGAAGTATCTCCTGCGGCCCATGAAGGTCGAGAAGTTGCTGGGGCTGCAAGATAAGCGGATCCTTCGATGACTGTATTATAACTACTTATGGTGAAAGCAGCACCAAGCCAAGATTGCTTTACGCCATCGGGCCAGACGGCTGTGATGCTATCAATCGCCGTTGCTGTACCAAGACCGAAGTTTGCCCTTAACGTTCCGCCCATACCTGCGGAGCCGCCTTCAGCCCTGATGTCGCGAATCTGCCTCTTCCCACCAATCCATACGGTGAACCGTGCTCCAATGGCCGACTTGTTGTTTCCAATACCGACCGGTGTGATACCAATCCATTTGTTGGTGTTGCCGTTGTTCTTCAGCAAACTAGCAGCACCGCCAGTATAAATGAATACATCCAGGAAGCCGTCGTTGTTATAATCAACTAATTGTCCGGCTCGCCCACCATTTGTCGTCAGAAGATCCGTGACTGCCATATCAGTGAATGTACCATCACCCATGTTTTTGTACAAATGTTGGGCGCCGCCGTTCAGGCATGTATATATATCTGCCCACCCATCATTATTGTAGTCGCCTATGCTTATTGCGCGTTGGCCCGTACTCTGAACTATTCCGTTGTTTGCTACGACGTGCACTCCATCCCACTTGTATGTAAACGTGCCGTCGCCCTTTCCATAGAGAATAATGTCGGCATTGTAGACTCCATTGCCATCGAGGTTATCGGTTGCATTAAGACCATTCAGTATTAAATCCTCGATACCATCGTTGTTGAGATCGCCCCATTGTTCGCCAATAGCAGCGAAGTGGCGCACTGTGTCGTCCACAATAATTCCGGTGTCACCAACGGTGCTTGCGACGTTATTAACACCGATGGAATAGATTGGACGTCCAAGTGTTGCTGCGGTAGGAATAATAAACTTTCCTGCTCCATTGTTCAAGAACAGGACACATCCCTTTCTTGCACCCGATGAACCGGTGTCTATCTTGGAAATTTGATTTCGGAAACTCGGCATCAACAAATCCATATAGCCGTCATTGTTTGCATCCAAGAAACGAACATCCCAGGATTCATATGATAGCATGGTGTCAATGGCAAGAGCAGAGGATGCTGTCCCCGTCAGCGTAACATCATCGGCATACCAGACAGTTTTCACTCCCGTACCGCCAACGTTGCCTGTGCCTGCGCAGTTTATTCCAAAATCAATATAGATGGTTCCGCTAAAATTTGAGGTATTGGTAATGTTCACCGTATCGTATTCCCAAGCTGTGGAACCCATTGCGGCGCGACTCCATTTGCCAAGTAAAGTAGCAGATGAAGCATCTAATCCGTGACCTGTCGGCAATGTTTGGGAGGCTTCGACGACAATATCTTTGTAGCCGACATCTCCCTGCGCCCAGTAAGCCTTAAAGATGAACTTAGAATAATTCGCCAGCGTCTTGCCGGCGGGCAGTGTAATTGCGAGTACAGGAGCTGAATTATAATTACCGATTGAATTTTTCAGAACCTTGTTTGTACCTCCAAGCGGATCTGTCGCGATTATGGAGCTATCATCCGATGAACTATAGCCGAGTGATGGGAGTCTATCTCCAACAGTACGGTTTTCAAAATCTGTTAAAACACTTGAAGAGCCCGATGCCGCTCCTTTGCCTATATTGGTAAAGCCGGTTGGTCCTCCTTTAAGAAGCCAGATACCCCCGCCAACTGACGCTGGATTATTGCTTGCAATATTTGTGAAGGTTCCAGGCCAGCAGAGGCTAAGGTAATTGGTGTGATCGATGGGTGCCGCCGAAGCCCCTTGGAAGACTTCGCCTGTAACTCCCGCCGAGGCAAGATCGCCAGTTCCTGTTGCCGCAGTAAATACTCCACCGATGTTATAAACTAAGCCACCGCTTGGAGTTCCGTTATTAGTTGAAAACAAATCAAGTACGCCATCACCGTTAAAATCGGCGAGTAGTAAACCGGTAGTATTGCCATTAGCCGGAATACCTGCCGTCACTGTTGAAGCTGCCGGAGTAAATGAAGTGAGATTGTTGAATAAAACAATATTGGACGGAACGAAAACATCAAGAATGCCGTCTCCATTCATATCTCCCCACGCGAATCCGCCGTTGGCTCCGCTTACTCCACCGCTTGTCGCGATAGGAATTGCCGGCCCGCCAACGAACACCACTTCCTGCGCATTCGATATACTCATCCCCAATACGAGGACAAGCACCAAGGTGAAAATCAGCTGTGTAAACCTTTTCATAATTCCTCCAAGGTTTTTTGTTGTTGGATAGTTGTTAATTAATGAAAAAATAATAGAACACACTTATAATATTAGTGACCAAAAATTATTCTCATTAGAAAACATTTGTTCTCATGTCGGAATAATTCGGTTACTCGAAATAATGGTTTTGCTTGTTCGAGTGAAAACAAATGTTGTTGAGCGTGAAACTTCATTTCGACTCCAACCACCTCCTTCGCTGCAAAAATTTTCATTCGTACAAATAAACTCATCTTACCCAAGCAGGTCGGAGATCAGTCTATCCGATCTCCGACCATGGGGAAAGAAACTCAAAAAAAAAATTATTTTATCAGAACCATTTTCTTTACACTCGAGAAATTCGCAGTTTGCAGTTTATAAAAATAAACTCCACTTGCCAGCGAAGAAGCATCCAGTGTCACGCTATGACTCCCTGCTGTGTATGTACCAGATGTGATAACTTTCACTTCTTGTCCTAACATGTTCATCATTACTAACCTCACCTCGCTACGTACCGGCAACGTAAATTCGATGTTGGTTGTCGGGTTAAAAGGATTCGGATAGTTCTGGCTGAGTTCATAACTCAAAGGAATAGTGGAACTCTGTTCTTCGACGCCAGTGACACCGTTCGTCTGCATAGTCAGGATGTTGGCATGTTCCGTTGTTGCTTGTGCGAGCCATGCAGTGTATTTTGCCGGCCACCAGTGGTAAAGATCTCCCAGAGGGAAACTGCCCATAGCAGCGGTCTTGAAGGTGGCTTTGGTGTAAGAAAGGTCTTCATTTAAAGGCCAAAGCTGCTGAATATCCGAATTTATATCGTAAGCCCAATTTACGTTTACCCCTGTACTCCATCTTCCCAGCAAAAAGGCTTTAATGCTGTCGATGTTTTCCGGATTTAAGATCATTCCGGGATCCCCTGCAGCATTATATGTAGGAGGCCATTCGGCAGTTGTATCTACAGGCGGATACATATTTACGAGGTTCATATAAGGAAAGTTCTTTTTCCCGTTCGTCGTCCCGGTAAAGAATCTCAATGTTTTACCGCTCATCGCAGGCATTCGGTGTATTTTATCCGTATCGCCGGCAGGCATATAAGGGTTCTTTGCCAGATAATCGGTGTACCATTTTTCATGGCCATAGCTAGTATTGGCAACAAGGATATGGCGCTGCAGAGCTTTCGGAGCAGAAGAAGTATCACTAAAAGTGGGAGCGGGCAGGAGGGTCGTATTAAAGGTTGCTACGCTATCGATGTTGATCAATCCACCATTGCCGAAATGATTAGCCCCATCACCCGAAGGAATGTCTCCATACAGGTACGAGTTTATAAACAAGCAATTCGTTATCGACAGCCACCACCAATAGTTTGACTCTAACGTGAACATCATCGTGTTTGCAAACGTGCAATGGTTGAAAGAAACATGATCCCCGTATTCCGGCGCTTCTTGCATGTATGCATATCCACAGTTTGAAAAAGTGCAATTTTCAAATATCAGTGTATCAGTATGCCAAGTGGTACTTTGATATGTCCACGAAATCGCTCTGCCGTAATAGCGGTAATGCGAGTCGGTCATATTTCGGAAATACGTATTTGCGATGTGACCGCGGAAGTGTGCGCATGATGGTTCTATCGCGCCGCCGCCATTTCCAATGCCCATGTAATCGATGATACAATTATCAAACCACAGGTTTTCGCCCTTGGCGCCGCTCAAGTTTGCAAGCGAATCATCCTCTAACACAATAGCCGAACTCACTTGTGCGCCGCTTGTTCTTGCACAGAGAACCCACACGTTTGTCATCGTCAGATCGCCGCCGCAGTCGAAACTAAAAGTTGTCGTCACACCGCCGCTGTTAGTCCATGCTATTTGAGGCAAAGAAGTCGTTTGCACCAACCCGGGAACTGGTCCGGCAAGGTAGAGATGCGAATGTGCTGGTGTCGTTATAGTACCGGTGAGAATATAATACCCATTGGCCTCCAACTTGAAAAGCGTATTGGAGAGCTGTTTGCCGGTAGGATCTGCGTTGATTACTTTACTTATGGCATTGTTCAGATTCCCTTCGGTATTAGTCGTCAGGTCGCTCACAACATTCACAGTGACCGTCTGGGCAAACAGCGAGGCAGACAACATTGCCACTACAAAGAGTAGTGCAATAACAATTTTTTTCATATGGAATCTCCTTCTAATAAGTGGTTGTAATTTATATGAAATGTTTATCTCTTCTTCGTACTTTTCAGTGTTTATTTTTTATAATTCATATCTAATTCCTAAATTCGCTGTAAACCCGTAGTAGTTTTGAGAAGTGAAACCATTGATTGAATTTTGAGAAGACATGTTCGATTCGTTATTAAGATTTTTCGCATCGAAGAATATCTGCAGCCCTGTCCATGGCAGCATCTGTCTTGCGGAAAAATCAAAGGAAATATAGTCTTTGGAATATCCATCCTGCTCGGGATATGCTCCGACGTAGGTGACAGAATTTCCCTGGAACGAACAAGACAGCCGGGTGGAAAATCCTTTATAGTCATAGCCTAAGGAGGCATTTACGATATCATTTGGCTGAAACACTAACCGACCGGTCCGTGTGCTATCGAGGTACTTCGTTATGGTACCCCTGACAGCTTTTTCATCGAAGTATGGATAAGTGGCTTTTGACATTCCGTGAGTGTAATTGATCGACAACACCATTCCGTTGAACGGAGCGGGGAGGTACCAGAATCTGGTTTGAAAATCAAACTCGATCCCCCTCACATAAGCATTAAACGGGCTGTTGATGTACGTGTTCAACTGGGCATCATCATCCGCAGAAGTTAAGAACGGAGCAAAAGATTTCAAAGAATCGAGACCTGTTATTCCAAATTTATCGTACACGGCCTTACTGTGGAGATGATACGACGTAGCATAGGTGAAATGCTTGATCTGTTTGTAGAATCCTCCAACGGAGAAAAGGCCTAATTCATTGGTGTGAAACGTGAGATAGAGATCATGGTTGTCCGACTGTGCCGGTTGCAACCCGGGATTTCCTCCAAAAATATTGTGAGGAGAATCGGCTGAGATATTAAAATGCGGGGAAAGCTGGGTATAATCGGGCCGTGCAAGTGTCTGCGAATACCCATACCGCAGATCTGCCCACTCACCGATGGTATATTTTCCCTGCACCATGGGAAGCAAGAAATGATTCGCCGGATACGCCGATACGGAGAAATAGGGCTGAATCGCCGGATTGCGTTCATCCATCATATTGAATGCATCGTATAAACCCTTATCTTCTTCATATCGTACACCGCCAACCACCATAAAGCTCGAGCCGAAATCCAATTCCGACATCAGGAATGCAGCATAATATTTCTCGATATATTTATAATCATTAGGAAGTTCCTGGTATGGACCATCAAACCATCCGCCAACGGAATTGGTCGCCTTCAGTGAAGAATTGTTGCTTAAATAGCTCATCATCCAATTCAGAACAGTCGGATCGCATGCCCAATAAACACCTCCAAATTTGTTGTTGAGGAAGCTGTTTGTGAGACTTGAATTACCGGACGTAAAGTTCGATGCTACTAATTGATTCGTATTACCAAACTTGAGATTTGGAAAATAGTGCGAAACAGAATCTACGACCTGACGATTGATGTCGTTATTAGTGGCAGTACCGCGATTGATCGAAATGTACGGCGTACTCTGATGATTATGATGTTCGTTGTAGCGGTATTCTCCGCCGAATTTAATGTAACCGGAGACAGAGGAGCCTAAATTCCATGGAATCTTGAAATCGCCTTTATAGACTTGATCGTTCTCTTTATAATCGGAGGCGAACAGACTCGTCGATCCCAGGAGTGTTACTGTATCTGATACATAGTTGACAAAATGAACTAATTTTTCTGGAACTATATTCGTATCACCGGTAACGGAATGCTGATGGCTGATGCCGTTGTTTTGGAAAAAGGCATAATTCCCCGCGAGCGGGAGGTGATTCCTTGAATAGGTATTAGCGACCTTGATATCCACGGAAATGAATTTGAAATCATTTGTGAACTGCAGCGAATTCACCGCAAGATCCGTATTGGTGTTTCCTTCCCGGTAATTAAAATCGATGTCATAGTTGGTGCTGGCATAATTCAAGACCGTGTTATAATCCTGGTAATTCGAATTCAAGCGGCTGAACATATTGACCATCTTGATGGAACCAGAGGGGAGCACAAAGTCCAGAATCAAATTACCATTATACCGGTTCCTGGTTTCCATATGGCGATTCATTGTTACGCTGGATACACGGACAGGCCTGTACCCGCTTGGACCAATAACGGAGTTTGCAGTTTGGTACCCGGCGCTCATGTTATCTGCGCTGCGGTCATATGATTCCGCATTGCCGAGAATATAAATACCAAAGAGATCATCGAAGAAGCGATCGCTCGCAGAGGCCCAGGCTCGATAGTTTCCGTATTTATTCGTCTTTTGTGTATAACCGGATTGATAAAAAAGATTCGTTCGGAATCCTGATGGAGCTTCCCTCAAGTCCATATTCACGTACCCGCCGATGGCGTTTGCTTCCATATCCGGCGTCAGTGTCTTATAGACTTCGATTGATTTTATCATATAGGGCGTGATCATTGTGAGATCGACACTTCGATCATTATTAATCGTACCAGCCCCAACACCGATAGAGGTTGCACCAATCTGAGTGCTTCCCGTTGAAGCAAGTGAGATACCGCCGATAGCAACCGCATTATATTGAGGAGCTAAACCTCTGATGACCACTTTATTGTCTTCACCAGAACTCTTTAATGTTGAGACACCCGGTAAACGACTGATAGCTGATGCAGCGTTGAAGTCTGGTAACTCTTGAATTCTTGCTTCAGACACAACACTGGAAATTTTATCCGAGGCAAGCTGCTGGTTAATTGCCTGGACCTGACCGCGTGCCTGAGCAGTCACAACCACTTCCTCGCCAACGAGTGCTTGTGCAACTAAACGAAATTCTTGATCCAGCGTCTCGTCCTCTTTTATAGTAATGTCCCGCGTTACAGGAACATATCCGATGCAAGAGACTTTCACTTTCCAACTGCCAACGGGGACAAATTTAATCTGAAAATTTCCATCCACATCTGCAGCAACTCCCAAACTCGTGTTTTGAATAATGACATTGGCTCCAATGAGCGCTTCCCCGTTTGCTTTATCAAGCACACGACCTTTCAACGTCCCCGAGCCTGCCGCCTCTAAAGGCTGAATCACAAAAAATAAAGCTAAGAGAAATGCACATGTTAATGTGCCGCGGAAACAAGAGTTACCAATGAACATATTTTTTCTCCTTCTCTACTGACATTATTAATAATGAGTACGTATTCATAAGCGTTGGTTTGGTCTAGTATCGTTTATCCCCATATCGGCGAAGGTTTCTTCAATAACAATCCTTCCCGCCGTTTTCATGGGCTCATACTACTACTTTTTCCACTCACCTACAAGCAATCAACAATCGTCCGATTTCGAATACCTCTTTTGTATGGAGAGCCCATTAATCAAAAGCATTCTTTTTGTAATAATCCCTTCCAAAATCCTTACCAATCATTACAAGATGCATACAAACGACATTGCCCGCATCGCTTTCACACCCAATCCACAACACAAATAGGTACGATCAAGAGTGCAACAATGGTTCTTGCTCAGTTCAAGAAGTAAATTGCCTCCGTCGTTCCGCAAGCTCATCAGCCATTTGGATTGTCATGTTTTTATTGATCTGATATGCAGTCAACAAGAGCGTGCAAATTGCAAACATAATGCCGACAACAATCCCACTGCATGCACGAAAACCCGCCACCGCTTGAGGTGCATCAGGTATCTGCGTGTCATAGTTAAATAAACCAGCCATAATCCATAGGAACGAAGAAGAGCCAAGCGCCAAACCACCTTTCAAAGCAAAACCAATAGTTGCAAAAACGATTCCCGTAAAGCGATGTCCAGTTTTCCATTCAGAGTAATCCGCCACGTCCGCATAGATTGCCCAAATTAATGGAATGGTGGGAGCGTATGCAATTGCAATGAGAATAGTGAGCACAACCATGCCAGCAATATTCGTAGGACCAAGCAAATAGAAAGCAAGCGTTCCAATGCTTGCAAGAGCAAATCCGCTAATTGCAACCGCCTTCTTTCCAAACTTCTTAGCAAGAGACGGCGAGAGGATGATAACAATAATAGTAACACCGGTGCCGATCATATTGATAATACTGTTGGCAACATCGGCAACATTCGAACTTGCAAGGTTTGTCCTTTCACCGTGAACAATATATCCGAGCCATTCAAGAATACCGCCTGGTGCAGGAGTACCTGGGGCGAGCGCAGGTGCAGTTAAACCCAAACTCTGTACCCAATCATATAACGCAGCTTTGTCAGCAAAATGATGATAATAATTATAGAGGGCGGCACCTCTAAAGGAAAGAATCGCAAAATGCACCAGCGTCATGAAAAACATTACTTTCCACGGATTGTTCTTCAGCAGATTGATAAAATCCTCTTTCGGTGAGGACTTTTGCTGGGGCTTAGGTTTAATGCGTTCTTTCGATGTAAAGAAAGTAATAAGGAATAGGAAGAAACAGATAACGGCCCAAATTGTCATGGTCATCTGCCAGCCGTATTGTCTGTCATGCCCGATGGCAAACTTGGCGATCAACGGCAGAGTGAAACCACCGACGATGAACTGTGCCGCATTTACAGCAATGAACCTGTAAGAGTTAAGACTGGCACGCTCGTTCACATCGCCGGTCATCACACCACCTAACGCTGAGTACGGCATATTATTCATGGAATAAATACTCATGAGCAGTATATTGGTGATGGCCGCATATACAATCATGGAGGTCATGCCCCAGCCTTTTGGTGTGGTGTACGCCAGCACCATCACGATACACCATGGCAGCGCCGTAAACAGAACCCATGGACGGAATTTTCCCCATCGTGTGTTCGTACGGTCGGCAAGTACACCAACAATCGGATCGGCGAAAGCGTCCCACAACCGGGCAACCAAAAGAATCGTTGCTGCAGCACCAGCGGTAATTCCAAAGACATCCGTGTAGAAATTCGTCCGGAAGAGAATCATCGTCATGAAGAC
>Ga0182027_10005747_pt1 | contig 18746 bp, 14 predicted proteins | sample 712E1DmetaG_FD_121300 | JGI IMG/M metagenome (GOLD analysis project Ga0182027, IMG submission 121300) | Permafrost microbial communities from Stordalen Mire, Sweden - 712E1D metaG (Illumina Assembly) | ecosystem: Environmental > Terrestrial > Soil > Wetlands > Permafrost | place: Sweden...
CCTCGCCGTACCTGTTGCCCTCCGACGGCAAGCCCGGCCCGTGCTGGCACCACCCCGCCGCCCGCGCCGCCGCCGAACGCTTCCTCGAAACCGCCGTCGCCCGCCTGGCGCGCTTCGACAATATCCTCGTCTGGAACGTTTGGCAGGAGATCGGCTTCGGCGACCTGCGGCCCGGCCACCTCGGCGTCTGCTATTGCCCCCATACGCTGGCCGCTTATCGCGATCACTTGAAAACGCACTACGCCAGTCTCGATGAGCTCAACGCAGCCTGGCGCAGCGCCTTCGGCGATTGGGAGGAGGTCGAGCCGCCGCGCCTGTTCGCCGCGGTCCCGTCCTGGTTCGACTGGCGGCACTTTATGGACAGCGTCTACCTGCCCTGGGTGCTGCGCTGGAAAGGCGACGCCGTGCGCCGCGCCGACCCCGCCAAACGGCCGATCCTGGCCCACACCGGCGGCGCCTCGATAGCCACCACCGTGGACTGGCGCTGGGCCGAAGCCGTCGATCTGTACGGCTCCTCGGCCTACCCCTCCTGGGGCGATCTCGACGAGCCCGGTGAGCCGGCCGAAGCGCGACGTCTCGAAATCCACAAGCGCCGCTACCGCCAGTTCTGGAACATCGTGCTGCTGAGGTTCGACCTGAATCGCGCGGCCAGCCGCGCCAAAGGGCCGGGCGGCAAATTCTGGACCGCCGAGCTCGAGGGCGGCCGCGCCTCCGGCGGCCTGACGCCCGGCCGCGTTCCCGGTCCGCGCGACATTCGCCTGTGGACCCTCGGCACTATCGCCGCGGGATCGAGTGGCGTCAGTTATTGGAACCATCGTTCGGAACCGTTCTGGAGCGAGGCTTACGGCTTCGGCTTGCTCGAGTTCGAAGGGGCCGCGACGGCCCGCGCCGCGGAAGCCGGCCGGATCGGCAAAGCGCTGCAGAAGCATGCCCGCCTGTTCACCGATGGAGTCGTGCCTCCGGCCGCGGCCGCCATCGTGTGCGGCGAGCGGCTGCACCAGTTCTTCGACGCCTCCGGCGCTGAGCACGCCGCCGCGCTCGAGAAAACGACCGCCGGCCTGTGGAAGGCGCTGTTTGAAGAGGGCTTTCCCGTCGATTTCGCCGACGCCGCCTTCCTGCCCGATAAGCCGGCCAAGCCTCGCATTCTCCTTTTGCCGATGCCCTGGCTGCTCGAAGCGGAGACCATTCGCCGGCTGCGCGAATTCGTGCACATCGGCGGCACGGTGATTGCCGAGGCCTGTCCCGGCCGCTTCGACGGCTTCGGTTTCGGTTACCCGGGCGAAATGGCTCCCCCTCTGAAGGAGCTGTTCGGCGTCCGGCACAAGCAGCTCTACACGCTCGCGGCGGACGGCAAGACGCGGCCCCGCCTGACCGGCCAGGGTCCGCTCGCCGGCATTACGCTCGACGCGGAACGATGTCTGCAAACGCTCGAACCCAATGGCGCAGAGGTGATTCTGGCGCTCGCGGGCGAAGCGGCGGGCGTGCGCAACCGCTTCGGCGACGGCCAGGCGATTCTGCTCGGCACGCTCGTCGGCGCAGGCGTGGAAGCGGGCCGGGAAGACGGCAAGAAGGTGCTCACGACGCTTCTTACGCAGGCCGGTGTCAAGCCCGATCGCGCCGGCCGGCTGTTGCGGCGGCGCCGCGTGTTGGACACCCTCCAGGCCTGGTTTCTGTTCAATACCGGCGCCGATCCGGTTGAGGAGTTGGTGCCGCTCGAAGGCCGCACGCTCGTCGCCGACCTGCTCGGCGAGCCCGCCGATGTGGTCGGCAAGGCCGTGCGCGTCAAAGTCCCGCCCCTCGATGTGCGCTGTCTGATCCTCGACCAGCCCGCGTAAGGCCTGCCGGTTTCGATAGAATCGCAGGCGGAAGGAAGCTACCCATGAGCCTCAACCGCCGCGATTTTGCGCGTGCCAGCGCCTTGACGGCGCTCTCTTATTCCCGCGTCCTTGGCTCGAACGACCGCGTCGGCCTCGGCGTCGTCGGCACCGGCGGCCGCGGGACCTACGTGATGTCCCTCTTTCAGAACGAACCCGAGGTCGAGGTGCGGGCGCTGTGCGACGTGTATGCCGTGAAGCTGGACCAGGCCCTGCAGAAAGCCCCCGGCGCGCAGACCTTCTCCGACCATCGGCGGCTGCTCGAGCTCAAGCAACTCGACGCCGTGCTTGTCGGCACGCCCGACCACTGGCACAAAGGAGTCGCCATCGACGCGCTGAACGCCGGCCATGACGTCTACTGCGAGAAACCACTGGTGAGCCGCCGCGAAGACGGTCCCGAGATCGTGCGCGCCGCGCGCGTGAACCAGCGCATCTGCCAGGTCGGCATGCAGCAGCGCTCCGGCACGGTGTACCTCGAGGCGCGCGAGCGGTTCGTCTCGAGCGGCCTCCTCGGTAAGCTCTCGCACGTCTGGTGCGTCTGGAACTCCGGCCTTCCGCGCCCTCTGCCGGCGGAGCCGCGCGAGAAGCCTTCCAATCTCGATTGGGTGCGCTTCCTGGGTCCCGTCAAGTACCGCGACTGGAACCCGGCGCAATACTTAGATTTCCGCGCCTTTCTCGACTTCGGCGGCGGCAAGCTGACGGACTTCGGAGCCCACTGGATCGACGTCGTGCACATGTTCACCGGCGTCGATGCGCCTCTGTCGGTCGCCGCCCAGGGCGGTGTATTCTACGATTTTCATGATGGCCGCACGGCGCCGGATACCATCTCCGCGCTCTACACCTACCCTGGTTTCACGGTGCATTTTGAATCCCTCGCCGTGACCGGCGGACCCGAGTACGGCGTGACCTTCTTCGGCGAGCAGGGCTGGTTGTACGTCAATCGCAACCGCTACGAGTTCCACCCCGCGGGTAAAGGCGCCGAGCCCGTGATCGCGAAGTTCCCCGGCGATATCACCCAGCAGCACGTCCACAATTTCCTCGATTGCTGCCGCACCCGCAAGCTTCCCAACGGCGACGTCTATCTCGGCCACCGCTCGGCGCAGGCCTGCCTGCTGGCCGTGCAGGCCTACGAGGAGCGTCGGACGCTGCATTTCGACGCGCAGCGCGAGGAGGTGTTGCCGCTGTAGGCCGCCGCGCCATTGTAAACTCGCTGTAGACTGATAAATAGCGTGCCTGTCGGGCGGACAGTTGTGGTCCTCCGGCCGCCGCGTCGCTTTGCCCCTCACGTAAAATGGGGTGGCACATAAAAACGCCTGGAGGCGTGAGCGAGTGTTGCTACTGCCTCTAAGGCCGCCGCTAGGGCACGATTGAGGAAACGCACGCCGCTGAGCGTGCATCTGACAGAACAGCGTGCGGGCCTCTCGCCGAGTCGTGCTGGGCTGCTCAGCGCAACCATGGGACTGCGCGGGCGTCCTGGCAGAAGGCATTTCCGAGGCCGCTTGTCAGGACCCGCCAAGCTTGAGCGGCGTGAGTATGAGCAGCGGGTTCGGCCGGATCGGGGATGCAGGGCCGCGAGGACCCGAAGGAGTCATTTCAAGTGAAAAAGATTGCAAGCTGGGTGTTTTTCTTGGCGCTGGCGTTGGCAATGCCCGTACTGGCGCAGCCTACCCTCACGGCGAGCCCGAATCCGCTGCCGGCGGGGACCACTACCGTGACGATCTCCTGGAACGCCCCGGGCCACACGGTAGTCGACGTTGACATTATCTCGAGCGTGCGGACTGTGTTCGCCTCAGGCGGCCCCACCGGGTCGCAGCCGTGGCCATACGCCGCCCCGGGTCAGGTCTTCTATCTCGTCGACGCCAACACCAACGACACCCTCGCCACTCTGACCCTGACCAGTTCGGCAACCATCACCCTGACCCCCCCAGCCTGGTCGTCGGGGCTCAGCAGCGTGACGCTGAACTGGAACGCCCCGGGCTATACGTCGGTCGATATTCACACCGGCTCGGCCACCGGTCCGCCGTTTGAGACTCCTGGCCTGCCCAGTACCGGGTCGGCGACGGTCACCGGCGCGTCGGTTGTTCCGGGCCTGAGCTTCTATCTCGTCGATCACGCCACTAGCACGTTTCTCGCCAGCGTGTCGTTGCTGGGAGATTGGGACATTCCGCTCATCAATCCCGTCACTAGTCAATCGGCTCAATCGGCCTGCTTGCCCTTCCCGGTTTTCAATCAGCCCGCCACCGCGGGCCCGGTCGGATGGGCCACCTGCTTGCGAGTCGGCTATTTGCACTGGTATACGATTGGCGACGGCTGGACCACAGGCTTCACGCTGACCAACCCGACCAGCTCCGACCTCGCCATCTCGATCACGGTCGAGGACACCACCGGCATACCATCAACCTTGGAAACATCACCAACCCCCTGTCCCAGCGCGCAGATGAATGGGGCGTCCATCCCCCTGGACTCCAATTGTTCCGCCGCCGCCATACTGCCCGCGCGCGGCGCTCTGCGCTTCGTCTTCCCCAGTGCGACCGGCTCGTCCTACGTGGACGGCCAGATTCTTGTCCAGGCCGAGGGCAAGGACGGCCCTTCGCTGAGCACAATCCAGGTCGTGGAGGACTACACCTACACCGACCCGTCGGATGTCCTCTACTCGACGGTGACTGTGCCGATTAGCTGGGTCGATCAGGCCACCACGACCTACTCCGCCTTTTTCGAGCAGAGCACTTCGGATAATAATAGCTCCGGCGGCTTTGCCGTCAAGGACATGTCCGGCGCGGCCAATAGCCTGGACATGAAGGTGTTCGACGTCAACGGAAACCTGCTTAGCGAAAAGACACAGAGCCTGGCCGCGAATCAGACCTGGGCCAACAACGCCGGCCCCGAGTTTGGCGCAAGCACCTTCACCAGTCTCCCGGCGGTGCCGATCGTCAGGATCCAGTTCACGGGCACGGGAAACATTGCCGTCCTGGTGCTCCAGTATAGGGGACAGAGCGTCTCCACGATACCGGCCCAGCCGGTAACCGCACCGTAGTCTTCCATCCGCTGGTCTGATTCGCGGACAGTTGCGGCAGCGCAAATGTCCGCGAATCGCCCAGCCGCTTCCTCCCTGCGAGAAATGCGCGCTGGCTTATGCGTCCTGAACGAGTCCCGCCCCCGCCGCGGCGCGCACGGCGTAGATCTCCGGCTGCAGATTCGTCGTTGCCTGGTAGCGGCTTCGCACCGCGCTCGCAAACCGGTCCACCGCGTCCGCTTCCACGAACGCCACCATGCAGCCCCCAAACCCCGCGCCGGCCTGGCGCGCGCCGATAACGCCCGGCGCGGCCAACATCGCCTGCATCATCGACAGCATGGCCGGAGCGCCGATCTCGTACAGCTCGCAAGCGCCCCGAAACGACTCGGCGCACAGCCGCCCGATGGCCGCGCGGCCGCCCCCGCTCAACTCCTGGGCCAGTGCCAGCACCCGCGCATTCTCCTCGATAATGAACCGGCAGCGTTTGTAGACCTCGCCGCCCGGCAACTCCCGCCGTTTGGCTTCGAGCTGTTCGAGCGACGCATCGCGCAGCGCCGCCACGCCCAGTTGCCGCGCCCCCTCCTCGCACTGCTCGCGCCGCACCGAATACTCGGAGCCGCACAGTTCACGCCGCGCGCGCGTATCGCAGATCACCACGCGCAAACCTGCATTCATCTCCACCGGGCGGCTCGAAAGGTCCCTGCAATCGAGCAACAACGCGCACGAATCGCGGCCCGCGCAGGATGTGAACTGGTCGAGAATGCCGCAGTTGAGACCGACAAAATCGCATTCCGCCCGCAGGCACGACTGAGCCATCCGCGTGGTGTCGAGTTGCCACCCGCCCAGAGCCTGAAAAACCACGACAGTGGCGCATTCCAGGGCCGCCGACGAACTCAATCCGCTGCCCACCGGCACCGTGCTTTCAATCACGCCATCGAAGCCCCGCAGCGCCAGTCCTTGCTCCTTCAGAGCCCAGGCCACGCCGCGGACATAGTTGCTCCATGCGTCCTCGGTCGCGCGTTCGATCCGGTCCAGAGGAAAGCAGCTCTGCGAATCCAGGTTGGCCGTGTAAACGCACACCTTGCCATCGTCGCGCGGCCGTGCCGCAATCCAGGTATCGCGGCTGATGGCCAGGGTCAGCACATACCCCAGGTTGTAGTCGGTATGGCTGCCCATCAGGTCCACGCGCCCCGGCGCGCGCGCCATCAGCGCCGCCCGGCCGCCGAAGCGTTCTTCGAACAGACCGGCAATCCGCCGCCGCCGGTCCGCATCCGTATCCGTCATCGCGGCTCTCCTCCACCATCTCTCGGAAATGCTTTCAGCATCGCCGCCACATTCGCGCCCGGAATGTCCGTCTGCATGCGGTGCGACGGTCCGATCATAAGCCCCGTGCCCCGTGGCGCCAGCGTGCGCATGCACTCGGCGGCGGCTACCCGTACTTCCTCCGGCGTGCCCGACGGCAGCACGCCCTGCGTCGAGATTCCGCCGTAGAACGCCAGCCGATCCCCGTATTCCTTCTGCAGCCACGCATGCTCCAGCACCTCCGGCTGTACCGGATTGAGGGCGGTCACGCCGATTTCCACCAGGTCCGGCAGAATCGCTCGGATATCGCCGTCGGAGTGCAGAATCACCGGCCGCCCCGCCTCGCGAAAAGGCTCGAACATGCGCGCCAGCCGCGGTTTGAACAGCCTGCGCCATAACCGCGGTGAAAACAGCATCGAGCGCTGCGCGCCGTAGTCGTCTCCGAAGTAGCCGCCGTCGACACCCGCTTCGAGGTACCGCCGGATGAGCGCGATTTGAATGCCGGTGATGCGTTCCAGCAGCTCTTCCACCCACTCCGGCCGGTCGGCGAAGTCCAGCAGCAGCCGGTCAAAGCCGCGTAGCGACCACGCCCTCTCGAACAGGCACATGCCCAGATTCGGAGCCACGAAGTACTCCGCGCCGCGCTGCGCTACGGTTTGGCGCGCCGCGTCGAACAACGACGGCGCCTGTGGATCGGGCCATGCGAAAGCGTCCAGCTCCATGCTCTCGGCCAGCGGGCTGAACGTGTGCCAGTAGCCTTCGGTCTCCGTGCTCCAGCCGGCGCCCCACCAGTCGAACGCCGTGCGACCGTCATCGCTCATGCGCCGGTCGTACTGGAGGTCGACGCGCACCATGTGATTATCCAGCCGCTCCGGCAACTCCTCAATCGGGATTTGAAAATGAGCCGCCAGCTTCACGCCCATTGCCGGCGTGTAGTTCGACTGCGTCGGCAGCCGGTCCACCGCCTCGCGCCGGAACGCTCCGAGTACTCGCTGTTTTCGGGTCACGTCGCTCATTCTACATTCGCGGACCGGTCAACCGCTGCCCGCCTTCGTACTTCGCCGATTCCGCGCGCCGGCGTCGGGACTGTCCGGCCCGCGCCGCACGCTGCTGTGTGTGTTACGATGCCGCCATGCGTTGGGTAATCGTTTCCATCCTGAGCCTGGCTATGGCGCTGGCCGCGCCCACGGGCCGTCTGAAAATCAATTTCATCGATGTGGAGGGCGGGCAGGCGACCCTGTTCGTGCTGCCATCGGGCGAGTCTCTGCTGGTCGACGCCGGCTGGCCCACCCCGGACTCGCGCGATGCGCACCGCATCGTCGCCGCGGCCAAATCCTACGGGCTGACCAGAATCGACTACGTGCTGGTGACCCATTATCACCTCGATCACATCGGCGGTGTGCCGCAGCTCGCCGCGGCAATTCCCATCGGCACATTCATCGATCACGGCCCCAACATGGAGACCGACGCGGACGCAAAACATCTCGAAGCCGAGTATCGGAAGGTCATTGCTTCGGGCGTGAAGCGGCTCGTCGTGAAGCCCGGCGACGTGCTTCCGTTGAAGGGCGCCCACATCGAGATCCTCACCGCCAACGGCGAGCGGATCCGCGGCAACGTGGCCGGCGGCGGGCAGCCGAACCCCGCCTGTGCCGGCATGGTCCGGCGTCCGGTTGACACCTCGGAGAACGCGCGCTCCGTCGGCTTCGTGCTGACGTTCGGCAAATTCCGCACCGTCGATTTCGGCGACCTGTCATGGAACAAAGAGCTGGATCTCGTCTGCCCGGTCAACGCCGTCGGCCCGGTGGACCTGCTCGTCGTCTCGCATCATGGCTGGTCGGAGTCCGGCTCGAAGGCTCTGGTTTACGCGTTGCACCCGCGCGTGGCGGTGATGGACAACGGCGCGCGCAAGGGCGGCTCGCCTTCGGTCTGGAAGATCCTCACCTCGTCGCCCGGTCTGGAAGACCTGTGGCAACTGCACTACTCCATCGAAGGCGGCGCCCAGGCCAACGTCCCGCCTGAGCGCATCGCCAACCTCGATGAGAAGTGCGAGGGCCTCGGCATCGAGGCCGACGTCGCCCCGGACGGCGCGATCGCCGTGAAGAACCTGCGCACCGGCTTCTCGAAAAAGTACCAGGCGAAATAGGCGCGGCGCGCCCGCTCCCGTCTTTCAAAAATCGAAGGCCGATTCGAACGGCCTCGCCGGGCCGGTGCGGTAGAATCGTCACTTCGGCCCCCGGGTCTTCTCGATGGTTCTTTCCAGCTCGGTCTATTTTGTATTCCTGGTCGGGATCTTCCTGCTTTACTGGCCGCTGTCGCGCTGGCGCGCCGGCGGGCTCGCGGTCCTGCTCTTCGCTAATTACTTCTTCTACGCCAAGTGGGATCTCTTTTACCTGATTCTGATTCCGGGCGCATCGTTCGTCGACTACCTGATCGGACTGGGATTGGGCGTGGGCCTCCAGCGCCGCCCGGCAGAGCCACCCGCCACGGTCCACCCCTCACTCTCCGCCTGGTTCCAACTAATCGCCGCACGCGCCTGGTTCCGGCGCCTGCTCATCACCTGCAGCCTGGTCCTGAACCTGGGCATTCTGGCGAGCTTCAAGTACATGCCCTTCTTTCTGTCGGCATGGTCGGGCGCCACCGCGCACAAGGCGCCGGAGTGGCACTGGACCTTCCCCCTGGGCATCTCGTTCTATTGCTTCCAAGCCCTGACCTATACCATCGACCTGTATCGCAAGGACGGCCAACCGGTGCGCTCCCTGCTCGCGCACATGACCGCCGTCAGCTTCTTTCCCACTACGCTCGCCGGGCCCATCACGCGCGTGCTCGTGCTCGCGCCGCAGTTGGAGAAGCCGGGCAAAACCCTGACGCTCGAACAAAGCGGCCGCGCCCTGTTCCGCATCGCGCTCGGTCTGCTCAAGAAGTTCATGATCGCCGACTATCTGGCGGAGAACCTCGTCAACCGGGTCTTCGACACGCCCGGGCTCTACACCGGCATGGAGACCTTCATCGGCGTGTGGGCCTTTGCCTTTCAGATCTACTACGACTTCTCCGGCTACACCGACATCGCCATCGGCAGCGCCATGCTCCTGGGCATCCGTCTGCCCGAGAACTTCAACCGCCCCTATACCTCGCTCAACATCAGCGATTTCTGGCGGCGCTGGCACATCACGCTCTCCAACTGGCTGCGCGACTACCTGTATTTCTCTCTGCCCGGCCTGCGCTCGAAGTGGAAAATCTTCACCTACGTCAATCTGACCGTGACAATGATCCTGGGCGGCTTGTGGCACGGCCCCAATTGGACCTTCGTCGCCTGGGGCGCGCTGCACGGCGTGGCCCTGGCCGCGCATCACGGCTTCCGCACCGCGCGCGGCAATCCGCAGCCCTCGGCCAACCTCTGGATCCGCCTGCTTTCCCGCGTGTTGACCGCCAACTATGTGGCCTTCTGCTGGATTTTCTTCCGTGCGACGTCGCTTGAAAACGCGGGCGCGATTCTGGGCCGGCTGGCCTCGCTGACGGTCTCGTTCGCGAACGTCTCGCCGCCGCTCGTCACCGTGCTGGGCGTGGCCGCGCTGGGCCACTTCTGGCCTCGCGCGTGGTACGACTTTTCGATGCGCCAATTCATCCGCGCGCCATTCTATGCCCAGGCGGCGGCCGTGGCGCTGCTCGTGCTGGCCATCGAATATGTGGCCATGACGGGGGCCGCCCCATTCATCTATACGAAGTTCTGACCCATGACGCTCTGGCCCCGACACCCGCTGCTGTTCCTGCTCGCTTTCGCGGTCATCATCACCGTGCCGCAGTTCCTGCCGCAGTTCTATAGCTGGCGCGTCTTCGAGTGGTCCACCGCCGCCCACGTGCTCGACTTCCAGCCGCGCCAGCCCAGCATCGCGCCGCTCGAAGAGGAACAGGCCCGGCTGCGCCCGGACCTGACGCCGGCGCGGCAAGACGCGCATCGCATCGTCGATCCGCAAACCGCGCTCGGGCCGTTCTACGCCGCCCTGTTGCGCGTGGAGCGCCACGAGCCCGGCGCGGTCGTGCGAATCCTCCACTACGGCGATTCGCCGTCCACCGCCGACCTGATCACCGCCGACGTCCGCACGCTCCTGCAGCGCCGCTTCGGCGACGCCGGCCACGGCGTCTACCTGATCGCCAAACCCTGGGCCTGGTATGACCACCGCGGCGTCTCTTCCAAATCGTCGGGCTGGGCGATCGACCCCGCCACCCGGCACGCCCAGCCCGACGGCTGGTACGGACTCGGCGGCGTCAGCGTCACCGGTAAGCCCGGCGCCTGGTCGAAGTTCTCGTTGCGCGATCCCGGCCAGACGCGCCTGGTCCTGCACTACGTCGGCCAGCCGGGATCGGGCAAGGTGCGCATCACCGCGGACGACGTTCTCATCGCGACGCTCGACACCTCCCTGCCACAGAAGACCGCGGCCCACGAAACCTGGCGCATTCCGGCCCGGGCGCAGGAGTTCGAAATCCAGGTCGAGGACGCGCCCGTCCGCCTCTTCTGCGTCGAATTTCTGAAGGATTCGAACGGCGTGGTTTATAACAGCCTCGGGCTCAACGGGACCTGGGCCGGCGTGCTCGCCTGGTATATGAACGGACCCCATTGGAGCGACCAGTTGAAGGAAGCGCGGCCCGACCTGGTCGTTCTGAACTACGGCACCAACGAGAGCGGTTTTCCGAAGTACGTGGATTCAACCTACGTCAAGGACGTCCGCGAGATCGTCCGCCGCATCCACGCCGCGCTGCCCGCAACGCCCATCCTGGTGATGAGCCCGATGGACCGCGGCGCGCGCGAAGGCGGCGGCACAATCGGGACTATTTCGGCCCTGCCGCGTCTGGTGCAGAAGCAGGCCCAGGTCGCCGCCGAAACCGGCTGCGCGTTCTTCAATACCTTCGAGGCCATGGGCGGCTCGGGCACAATGGGACGCTGGTATCAGGCGGAGCCGCGAATGGTCAGCGCCGACTTCATCCACCCGCTGCCCTCCGGCGCGAGAATCGTCGGCACGCTCCTGTTCCAGGCAATCATGGATGGGTACAACCACTGGAAAATGCAACAACTACGCCAGGCACGCATCGCCGCAGCCGCCAATCCCCTGGCCGGCGCGCAGCCGAAAGAGAGGCGCGGCCGGTGATGCGGCGTTCCCACCTGCTCCTGCGTTGGCTGCCGATGCTGGCTCTGGCCGCGTCTGTCCTGCTGCCGTCGCGCGCCGTGGAACCGGCGACGGACCAGAAGAAGACAACCAAGGCCTCGGCGCAGAAGAAGAAGAAGAAGCACCGCGCGCCCAAGCCGCCTCCCGCCACGCCGGCCCAGCGGGCGGAGGCTTCGCAGTTCGTTCAGGAGCATGCGGGCGACACGATGGATCTCGGCATCCAGAATCCCGCCGCCCTGGTCCCGTTTTTCGAGCGGCTCTACCGCAGCCAGCAGGCCGGCTCGGGCGAGACCCTGCGCGTTCTCCAGTTTGGAGATTCCCATACCGCCTCCGACGATTGGCCGGGCGCCATTCGCGCTTTCCTCCAAGCCAGGTTCGGCGACGGCGGCCCCGGATTTACGCACGCCGGCCATCCCTTCGAAGGCTACCGGCGCTTCGACTCCAAGGGCACGCAGTCGCGCGGCTGGCGCGCCGGAGGTTTGTTGAGCCGCGACGGTGACGGGCTGTACGGCCTGGCCGGCGTGCGTCTCACCACCGAACGCGCGGGCGAAACGCTGACCCTCGATGCCGCCGGCTCACAGGTCGAGTTGCTGTATTGGAAACAGTCCGGCGGAGGAGCCGTCTCGATCGAAGACAACGGCGCGCCGCTGGCTGTCGTCGACACCGCGGGTGAAATCGGGCCGGGCTTCTGGCGCCGGCAGGTTCAGGCCGGGCCGCATCGTCTCGTGTTGCGCACCGAATCCGCGGCGCCAGTGACCGTCTTCGGCTGGACCATCGAAAACAGTGGCGGCCTGACGTGGGAGACGTTGGGACTCAACGGGGCCCAGGCGGACCTGCTGCTCGTGTGGAACGAATCGTTATTCAAGGCCCACATCGAACGGCGCAACCCCGCCCTGATCGTGCTGGCCTATGGCACCAACGAAGCCCGGCGTTCCGATTGGACCTTCGAAACTTACACCGAAACCCTCCGCCAGGTGCTCCAACGCCTGCGCGCCGCCGCGCCGCTGGCCAGCGTTCTGGTGATCGGCGCGCCCGATCAGTCCATCCGCCTGCGCGGCCGCTGGAGCACCGTGGACGGCGTGGACCGCATTATCTCGGCGCAGCGCGAAGCGGCGCTGGCCCAAGGCTGTGCCTTCTGGAATCTGAGAATGGCCATGGGCGGCAAGGGATCCATGAAACAATGGGTAACGGCCGGTCTGGCCCAGGGCGATTTCGTCCATCTCACCGCCGCCGGTTACCGGCTCTGGGGTGAGTCGTTAGCCCAACTGCTGTTGCAGGACTATGGCGTTTACCAGACCGTGCGCCGTCAGGTGTTTGGGAGTACAGAAAATGGACCGCCGCCCAAAACTCATTGAAATCCTCCGCCAGGTTACTCAAAAAGACGTGAACCCCGCCAATGACGAATCGTTGTTCGAGTCCGGCACGCTCGACTCGTTCGCCTTGCCGGATCTCGTCTCCGCGCTCGAGCGGGAGTACGGCATCTCGATCCCCGACTCGGACATGAACCCGCGCAAGTTCGAGACCCTCGCGCGCATGAACGAGTACCTGGATTCGCGGCTCTAGGCAATGGCGTTCATCCGCGAATTTGGCTGCTGGCTGCCCGCGCGCGTGGTCACCAGCGAGGAGGCCGGCGCCTGGGTCGGAGCCGGCGCCGAGTGGGTCCGCGGCGTCTCCGGCATTGAAGAGCGGCGCTTCGCCGGCGCCGGCGAAACCGTCGCCGTCCTGGCCTCGCGGGCCGGTCTCGATTGCCTGCGGCGCGCCGGCGTCGAGGCCGGTTCGCTGCGTATGGTGATGGTGGCCAGCGGCACCGGTGAACGCTCGTTTCCGGGGCCCGCCGCCGAAACGGCGCTCCTGCTCGGCATCCCTGGAACGCCCGCTCTGGACGTGCCCATGGCCAGCGCCGGTTCCCTGTTCGCCCTCGGCCTGGCCGCGCGCCTCGCCCCATCCGTCGGCCCGATCCTGGTCATCGGCGCTGAGAAGATGTCCGCGATTGCTCTGCGCGAACCCATGGAACGCGGCGTGGCCGTGCTGTTCGGCGACGGCGCGGGCGCGGCGCTCGTGACCCCCGATCACGGCCCTCTGGAGCTGATCGACGTGGAGCTCGCCTCGGATGGCGCTTACGCCGCGGACCTGTGTCTGGAACCGGGCCGGCCGCTCACCATGAACGGCCGCAGCGTGATCCTGCAGGCCGCGCGCAAAGTGCCCGCCGCCATTCGCGCCGTGCTCGAGCGCCACGCCATCGCGCCGCCGGACGTTGCCGCGTTTCTGATACACCAGGCCAATCAGAACCTGATCGTGAAAATCGCCGCCGCGCTGGGCGTGCCCGCCGACCGGTTCTACTCCAACATCCGGCGCTACGGCAATACCTCGTCGGCATCGATGCTCATCGCCGCCGCCGAGTGGCTGCGCGAAACCCCGCCCATCGCGGGCGCGCCGGTCGTGTTCGCCGCCTTCGGCGCGGGCTTCCACTGGGGCGCGGTCCTCGCCCGTGCACGCTAAGCTGGCTGTTGCAGCGGTGAACTTCCCAATATTGCCTGAACGTGGATTCGCCCGCACGCGTTATTGAATTAGAGCCTAGGAAATGCACATGAGAGAACTGCTTCTGCTGACAATCGCCAGCGCGCTTTTTGCCGCGCCGCAACCGCCCGCGTTTCGTCTGCCCTCCGACGCGGTCCCGGTCCGCTATAAGCTCGACCTGACGCTCGATCCGGCGAAGGACGCCTTCTCCGGCGTTGTGACCATCGACCTGCAAGTGCGCCAGGCCACCACCGTCGTCTGGCTCAACGCTTCGCACCTGAGTGTGGGCGCGGCCACGCTCGAGCAAAACGGCTCGAAGCTGACAGCGCAACTCGTGCCCGGCGGCGACGATTTCATCGGCTTCGAGTTCGGCCATCCCCTCGCCGTGGGCACCGCGCGGTTGCACGTCGAATACACGGGCCAGGTCAACCTGAAGGCGAGCGCGGGTGTTTTTCTCAGCAAGCGCAACGACGACCGCTACCTGTTCACGCAGTTCGAGCCCATCGACGCGCGCGCCGCTTTCCCCTGCTTCGACGAGCCGGCCTACAAGGTCCCGTGGCAGCTCACCCTCCACATCCCCGCCTCGCAACTGGCCGTGTCCAACACGCCGGTCGAGACCGAGACGCCCGAGGGCGCGCTGAAACGCGTCGTCTTCCACGAGACGCAGCGCCTGCCCAGCTACCTGATCGCCTTCGCCGTCGGTCCGCTCGAGTTCGTCGACGGCGGCACGGCCTGCCGCAACAAGGTGCCCGTGCGCATTGTCGTGCCACGCGGCGATGCCCCGCGCGCAGCCTACGCCGCCCAAGTCACCGCCCAGATTCTGACGAAGCTGGAAGAGTACTTCGACATCCCCTACCCGTTTGAAAAGGCCGATCAGCTCGCCATCCCACTCTCGTTTGGAGGCGCGATGGAGAATCCCGGCCTCGTCACTTACGATGCCGGCATCATCCTGGCGCCGCCGCAAGGCGACGACACGCTGCAGCGGCAGCGCGAGTACGCCCTCGTCGCGGCGCACGAACTGGCGCACCAGTGGTTCGGCGACCTCGTCACCATGGCCTGGTGGAACGACACCTGGTTGAATGAATCGTTCGCCACGTTCATGGAACAGAAGATCGTCAGCACCTGGAAGCCCGAGTGGGAAACGAAGGTTGACGACCAGGGTTCGCGCACCTACGCCATGTGGCTCGACCGCCTCGCGACCGCCCGGCGCATCGATCAGCCGGTCCAGGCCAAGACCGATATCGCCAGCGCCTTCGACGGCATCACGTATCAGAAAGGCGCCGCCGTCCTCACCATGACCGAACAAGCCATGGGCGCGGAAAAGTTCCGCCAGGCGGCCCGCTTCTATCTGCGCCACCACGCCCGCGCCAACGGCACCGCGCAGGACTTCCTGGACGCCCTGGGCGAGGCCGCCGGCCCGCCCGTGCCGGCCAGTTTCCGCACCTTCCTCGAACAGGCGGGCGCGCCCGAAATCGCCATGCAACTGAGGTGCGAGTCCGGCTCGGCCCGCATCGAAATGCGGCAGCGGCGCTTCCTCCCTTTGGGCAGCGCTGGCGCGGAAGCGCAGACGTGGAACGTGCCGGTCTGCATCGCTTACGAGAACGCCGCCGGGCGCCAGACCGATTGCACGACTCTTCAGACCGCCTCCGGCGCACTGGCTCTGAAATCCCAGGGCTGTCCGGCCTGGTTTCTCGGCAACGCCGGCGAGTCCGGCTACTACTACACGCGCTACGATGGCCCGGCATTGCAGTCGCTCGTCGCCAAGCGCTCGCGGCTCTCCCTGGCCGAGCAGGCCGGCCTCTTCGGCGAGCTCGATAACCTGGCCAAGGCGGGCAATCTGCCGTTGTCGGAGGGTCTGAAACTCGCTGTCATGCTGAAGGACGAACCCAAGCGGCAGATCATCGACGCCGCCCTCACGTTCGCCGAGGTGCGGATCGACTTTCTGCCCGAAAATCTGCGGCCCAAATACACCGCCTATGTGCGCGGCAACTTCGCAGCCCGCGCGCGATCGCTCGGTTGGATTCCCAAGCCGGGCGAGAGCGAAGACGACCGTTTGTTGCGTCCGTCTCTGGTCGCCTTCGTCGCTCGGGATGGCGAGGATCCGGAGCTGATCGCGGGCGCGAAGGAACTTGCCGGGAAGTGGCTCGCAACCAGGCAGGCGCTCCCGGCGGAGATGTTCGGCGTCATCTTCAACGTGGCCGCCCGCAACGGCGACGCCGCGCTTTATGAAAAAATCCTCGCGGCGGCGAAAACCGAAAAAGACGAGTTCTTCCTGGAGCACCTGATCGCCGCGTTGGCATCCTTCCGCACGCGGGAACTCGTCCTGCGCGACATGCAGTTTCTGCTGGATGGCACGTTCGACGTGCGGATGTCGGCCTCGCTTCTGTTTGGACCGCTGGCGACATCGGAGCTGGCCGGAATTCCGCTCGAGTTCGTGAAGTCGCACTACGATGCCATCGTCGCGAAACTGCCCAGCGCGGCCGGCTTCGACTACGCGGGGTTCCTGCCCGAGACCGCCGGCCGGGGTTGCAGCGCCGAGGAAGCCCGCGCCGTACAGGACTTCTTCGGGCCCCGCATGGCCAAGGTCAACGGCGGTCCCAGAAACCTCGCTGAAGTGTTGGAAAGCATCCGGCTCTGCGAAGCGCGGAAGAAGGTCCAGCAACCGGACCTGGTGCAGTTCTTCCAGGCCCGCTAGCGGCTTGTCGCAGAGACAACGTGACCGAGCCGTGCTTGCTACGGAGCCGTGACCGCAGGGAGCGGTTCTTCGCGTTGTTACCGCGCCGCGAGTGTTACGGAGCCGTGCTTGTTACGGAGCCGCGACTGTGAAGGAGCGGTCTTCGCGTCGTTACCGCGCCGCGAGTGTTACGGAGCCGTGCTTGTTACGGAGCCGCGACTGTGAAGGAGCGGTCTTCGCGTTGCCACGAGCCACCATCGTTTTTCTGAGCTGCGGCTGTTTTTCTGAGCCGCGACTGTGAAGGAGCGGTCTTCGCGTTGCCACGAGCCACCATCGTTTTTCTGAGCCGCCACTGTTCTTCTGCGCCGCGACTGTTTTTCGGAGCCGCGACTGTGAAGGAGCGGTCGCCGCCTCGCAACCACCGCAAGCCGACGCAAAAGCGACCGGTCTGCGCCTGGTAACGTATTCACAGCGACAAACCGCCAGACCCGTCGCCCCCGTTCTGGATGTCGTCTGACAGTGGCGCCTCCGCCGTGATCGCGATATCTTCGTGAGGTGGGAAAGATCATCGTGCTGGTCGGGTTGCCTGGCTCGGGCAAGTCCTTCTGGGCGGCGCGGCAGGGCGTGGGCGTGCTCTCCTCCGACGCGGTGCGCGCTCTGCTCACCGGCTCGGAGACGAATCAGGATGTCAATCCCCTGGTCTTCGAGACCTTGCGCTTTCTGTTGACAATGCGCGTGCAGGCCGGCGCCGAAGCGACCATCATCGACGCCACTTCGCTGACCGCCAGAGAACGGCGTGCCTGGGTCCGCTTCGCGCGCTCGCTCGGCTGCTCCGCGGATGCCGTCTTCTTCGATACGCCCGCGAAGACCTGCAAGGCGCGCAATAAGGCCCGCTCGCGCGTGGTCCCGGACGATGTCATGATCCGCTTCGCCGCCCGCCTGACCCCCCCATCCTTGAAAGAGGGCTTCACCCAAGTCATCGTGATCAAGCCATGACCATGGACCGCCGACCGGCCTCGCGTGCTGCGCGCCCGCACGCCGGGCGAGTTCCCACCGTCCGGTCCGGAAGGCGAGAATAGGAATCTATGCTCCTGGCCATCATTTTCCTCATCGTCGCCGCGGCGGTGCTCGTGATGGTCTGGGCCGTTCGCGGGCGCAGCGCGCCGCTGCTCGGATCGTTCGTCTGGCGCGGTCCCAAAACACGACGCGCCATCGCCCTCACTTTTGACGACGGGCCCAGCGAATCGACGCCCCGTCTGCTCGAACTTCTCGAACGCTACGGCGCGAAAGCGACCTTTTTCATGTGCGGCCACCACGTCCGGCGCCTGCCCCATGTCGCGCGCCAGGTCGCGCGGGAAGGACACGAAATCGCCAACCACACCGACACCCACGAGGCACTTTACTTCAGGCCGCCGCTCTTCATCTTCGAGCAGATCGCCCGCGCCCAGACCTCCATCGAGGAACTCACCGGCCTCGCCCCGCATCTGTTCCGCGCTCCGCTCGGCGCCCGCTGGTTCGGATTGCGGGACGCTTTGAAAAAACTGGGCCTGACCGGCGTGATGTGGACCGGGATCGCGCGCGACTGGACGCTCGATGGGGCCGCCGTAGCGCGTAGACTGGAACTTCGCGCGGCCCCCGGTGCCATCTTCTGTTTCCACGACGGGCGGGAACTGATGCACAATCCGGATATTGGCGCGACGATCGAGGCGCTGGAACTGCTGTTGCCGCGCTGGGCCGGCGCGGGCTATGAATTTCTGACTGTTTCGGAGCTACTGTGGCAATCGACGACAAAATCACACAGCGTGTAATCACGATTATCGAGCGCACGATGAAGCTGGAAGCCGGGCGCGTGACGCCTACCAGCACGTTCGAAGAACTGGCCATTGATTCGCTCGATGGCATCAACATCGCCTTCGCGCTGGAGAGCGAGTTTAACGTCGACATCCCGGACGACTCGTTGCCCAAGTTGCGTAGCGTCGCCGACATCGTGGCTGGCATCGGCGGCTTGGTCGCGGCCAAAGCGGCCCCGACGCCCGAGCCGGAAGGAAAAGCCGGGGAGACCCCGGCTTGAAACGCCGCGTCGCCGTCACAGGCGTGGGAGTGGTCTGCGCGGCCGGTTCGACAGCGGACGAAACCTGGGCCGCCTTGCGCGAGGGCCGCGGCGCGATTGGGCCGCTGGACGAAGACTGGGCGCGCGCCGGCAGGTA
>Ga0182027_10005748_pt1 | contig 18745 bp, 18 predicted proteins | sample 712E1DmetaG_FD_121300 | JGI IMG/M metagenome (GOLD analysis project Ga0182027, IMG submission 121300) | Permafrost microbial communities from Stordalen Mire, Sweden - 712E1D metaG (Illumina Assembly) | ecosystem: Environmental > Terrestrial > Soil > Wetlands > Permafrost | place: Sweden...
GAGCCGAAGGCGGTGAAGCCTGCGACCCAGTAGGCGACGGAGCCCTTTGCGCCGTAGGCTCGAGCCAGGGGCAGTGCCACCAGCGCGGCCGGAATACCCACGGCGATGCCGATGATGCGGCCGGCCAGGGCATGCAGGAGGTGGAACAGAGCGAACGGTAGATACGGCGCCAGCTGCAACGGCCCGATGGCCAGGTAGTAGCGGCCACCTATGGCGACCGAATCGACCGTGTCCTTCAGGGCCGGCGAATCGAGACGGCCCCCGACAGCCGCCTGGGCCAGGGTCATGATCCGGTCTTCAGGAAGGCGACGCCAGTAGATGGACGCGAGCATCGCCACGGTGTAGATGGCGGCCACTGCCAGGCAGAACAGGAGATCGCCTCGAGACAGGCGAATCCGGATCCTCGACTGGGGTGGCGCGGCCGCGGCTTGCGTCATCGCCGCGAAGTATAGGGGCCGCGGGTTGCCGCTTCCGGCGCGCGGGCCACGGGCCCGTCAGTCAGCGAGGACGTCCCTCATCGGGCCCGTGACGACGACTTCGGCCGACTCCTCGCTCCGTGGCACGCCGTCACCGCCCGGCCGATGGATCGTGTAGCAGTGGCTGATGCGGGCCGGTCCGCCGGCGACCTGGGCGCTGACCGTGCAGTACCTCGTGGCCGACAGCTCGATCGAGCGACGCACGGCCTCGGTATCGACATTGCCCTCGACGAGGTGTGTGACCGTGATGTCGGTGAAGACGTTTGGTGCCTTCTCGCGCTGGGTGCCCCTGACTTCGACCGAATAGCGATCGACGACCTGGCGCTTCTTCGCCAGGATGTCGACCACGTCCATGGCCGTGCATCCGGCGATGGCCGCCAGGACGAGCTCGGTCGGTCGCGGGCCCGTGTTGCCGCTGGCGTTGTCGACGACCACGTCGTGACCGGAAGTCGTTCTGGCCACGAATCGCATCCCGCCCTCGTGCCTCAGGCTGATCTGCTTCTCGCCCACGAGTTCCTCCTGCTACGCGAGTTGGCGGCGTGGCTGGGTTGATGGTGCCGATTTGGCCGAGGTCAGCCGACCGCCTGAGATACGCCCGGCGTGCCCGTCTCGAGCACTCCCTGGCGCGCGAACTGGGTCAGATACAACTCCGAATAGACACCGTTGGCGGCTAGCAGGTCGCTGTGCGTGCCTCGCTCGACGATGCGCCCTTCGACGACGACGAGGATCTGATCGGCCTCGCGCACAGTGGAGAGGCGGTGCGCGATCACGACGGAGGTACGGCCGGCCAGGGCCGTGCGGAGCGCCAGCTGCACCGCCAGCTCCGACTCCGAGTCGAGGTGTGCCGTGGCTTCGTCGAGCACCACGATGTCGGGTGCCTTGAGCAGCAGTCGGGCGATCGCGATGCGTTGCTTCTCGCCTCCCGACAGCCGGTAGCCGCGATCGCCTACCACAGTGTCGAGGCCGGCCGGCAGGGATTCGACCAGCGGCATGATCTGCGCGGCCCGCAGCGCCTCGTCTATATCCTCGTCGGTGGCGTCGGGTTTGGCGTACCGCAGGTTGGCCCGGATCGTGTCATGGAAGAGGTGGGCGTCCTGAGTGACCACCCCGACCTCGCGACGGACCGAGTCGAGGGTCGCATCGCGCAGGTCAATTCCGTTGATGCGGATTGCACCCGAGCGCACGTCGTACAGGCGCGGGATGAGGTGGCTGATCGTGGTCTTGCCGGCGCCGGACGGACCTACCAGCGCAACTAGCTGCCCGGGCTGGGCAGTGAACGACACGTCGAAGAGGACCTGCTGGGAAGGCGCCTGGTCGAGCACCGCGACCGACTCCAGCGAAGCCAGGGACACTTCTTCCGCCCTCGGGTAGCTGAAGTCGACGTGCTCGAACTCGATCGTGGCCGGGCCGTTCGGGATGGCTACGGCGTTCGGCTTCTCGGCGACCATGGGTTCGAGGTCGAGCACCTCGAAGACTCGGTCGAAGCTGACCAGCGCGGTCATGATGTCAACCTGCACGTTCGACAGGGCCGTCAGGGGGCCGTACAACCGGTTCAGGTATGCGGTCAGCGCGACCACCGTGCCCACCTGCAGCGCGCCGTCGGCGGCAAGCACGCCGCCCCAGCCGTACACCAGCGCGGTGGCGAGCGAGGCAGTGAGCAGGATCGCGGCCATGAAGACCCGCGTGTACATGGCCTGCGTGACCCCGATGTCGCGGACGCGGCCGGCCTTCTCCTCGAAGCTCTGGATCTCGCGCAGCGGTTCGCCGAAGAGCTTCACCAGGAGCGCACCAGCCACGTTGAAGCGCTCGGTCATCATCGAGATCATCTTGGCGTTGAGGTTGTAGCTCTCGCGGGTGAGCGCCTGGATGCGCCGCCCCACCCAGCGAGCCGGCAGCAAGATGATCGGCAGGAGGGCGAGCGCCACCAGCGTGATCTGCCAGGACAGCAGCATCATGGCGGCGAGGGTGATGGTTACGCCGATGACGTTGCCGACCACCGAAGAGAACGTATCGGTAAACGCCTGCTGCGCGTCCAGCACGTCGTTGTTGAGCCGGCTCACCAGGGCGCCGGTCTGGGTCCTGGTGAAGAAGGCGATGGGCATGCGCTGGAAGTGAGCGAACACCTGCGTGCGCATGTCGAAGATGAGGCCCTCGCCGACTCGAGCGGAGATCCACCGCTGCCACAGCGACAGGATCACGTCGGACAGGGCCAGGACGGCGAGCAAGAGCGCCAGCTCGACTACGACGCCGGAGTGGCGGGGCAGGATGCCGTCGTCGATGATGGCCCGGTAGATGAGCGGGTTTGCGGCACTCAGCAACGCGTCCAGCACGATCAGCGCGAGGAATACCAGCAGCATCCGCCGGTATGGCTTCGCGAAGCGCGCGATCCGCCGCAGGATGCCCGGCGAGAGCTTCTGGGAAGTGATCGACTCGTCCCGGCGAAACGAACGCATCAGCCCCCAGCCGCCACCGCCGCCGCCCATGCCCCGACGCATGCTCATCGGCCGCGCCTCGCAGGCCACTCCGGGGCGTCGATCTGGACCAACGAGGTCGACAAGGGCGACTGAGCGTTCGGGAGTGCTAGTGGGCTTACGGTTGCCCTGCCGAGCGGCAAAGCGGCCTCCTGGCTATTTGTGCTAATGCGCGGTGGCGGCGCCAGCTGCGGCCCGGGGAGCCTCGTACGCTTCCTGTGCCTCGAGCCAGCGCTCGGCGTCGATTGCGGCGCGGCAACCCTCGCCCGCGGCCGTCACCGCCTGGCGGTAGCGATGGTCGTCGACGTCCCCGGACACGAACACGCCGTCGATGTTCGAGGCGGTGGTGGCGCCGTCGATCCGCAGATAGCCCCGCTCATCGGTCTCGAGCCAGTCGCGGAAGACGGCCACGTTCGGTCGGTGGCCGATGGCCACGAACACGCCGTCGAGGGGCAACGTCTCCTCGCCCGGCTCATTGGTCTTGCCGAGGCGGATGGCTTCGACGTGCTCTCCGCCCAGGATCTCATCGACCGTCCGGTTCAGGTGCAGTTCGACCTTGGGGTGGCTGGCCGCCCGGGCCTGCATGATCTTGCTGCCGCGGAAAGCATCGCGGCGATGGATAAGATGGACCTTGCTGGCGAAGCGGGTCAGGAAGAGCGCCTCCTCGAGCGCGCTATCGCCGCCGCCCACGACCGCGATCGTCTTGTCGCGGAAGAAGAAGCCATCGCACGTGGCGCAGGCGCTCACGCCGCGGCCGCGCAGCCGAGTCTCGCTCTCGAGCCCCAACCAGATGGCCTCGGCGCCCGTGGCGACGATCACCGCCTCGGCCCGGTATTCGATCCCGGCCGCCCAGAGCCGGAACGGGCGACCGCCCAGATTCACCCGATCCACGTCCGCGTCGACTATCCGGGCGCCGAAGCGCTCGGCCTGCTTGCGGAATAGGCCCATCAGCTCCGGCCCCTGGATTCCTTCGGGAAAGCCCGGGTAGTTCTCGACCTCGCTGGTGATCATCAGTTGACCGCCGCCGACCACGCCGCCGATGACGATCGGTTCTAGGTTGGCTCGCGCGGCGTAGATCGCGGCCGTCAGTCCGGCCGGCCCTGAGCCCACGATGACGACCCGCGCGGACACTGCTCCGCCGGCGGTCGTGGCCGCCACCGGGGCCATCGGGGCCGTCTGGGAGCTCTCCGCAGGGGCGAGGAAGTTCAGGTTGAGGCCGGCCAGCGGGCTCTTGGTCTTGGGAGTGGTGTCGTCGTTCACGGCCTCATCCTAGCACGAGCTGGATACTCCCGGGGAGTATGGCGACCCGTCAGATGCCCCGGCCTAGATCGCCTTGGGCTCGATGGCGTGGACCTGCTGGATGACGTCGCGCCCCATGGTCTCGATGTTGCGAATGTCGTCGACTCCGGTCATGGAAACGATGAAGTGCTGGACGCCGACCGCCGCCCGGGATCGGAAGCTCTCGAGGATCTCGGCGGGAGTCTGCTGGGTGACGTCGACCTGGCCCAGGTTGGTCCGTTCGATCTCGTCGAACGGGCGGCCGATCTCCGCACACCGCTCGCGCAGAACTGAGAACTTGTGAGCCAGCTGGTCGGGGCCTCCGAAGATGTTGCAGGCATCGGCGTACTTGGCCACGAGTCGCAATGTCTTCTGCTCGCCGCCGCCGCCGATGAGGATCTTGGGATGTGGCTTGGCGATGACCTGCGGCGAGTTGAGGAGGCGCTCGGCTTGGTAGTGCCGGCCGCTGAATGCCGCACCCGAGCCACGCTCGCCCTGCCACATGGCGTGGACGATCTGGAGAGTCTCGTCGAGCATCTCGAAACGCTCGCCCAGCGGCGGCATCGGGAAGCCGAGGCCGTGGCTTTCCTCCTCGTTCCAGGCTGCGCCGATGCCCAGATACGACCGCCCGCCGCTCAGGACATCGAGCGTGGTCGCGGCCTTCGCCCAGAGCCCGGCCTGCCGGTAGTGAACGCCGCCGACCATGAGCCCCAGGGTGGCTTGCTTCGAATGCGCGGCCATGAAGGCGAGCGCCGACCAGCCTTCGAGCATCGGCTCCTCGGGCCGGCCGACGCCGCGGATCTGATAGAAGTGGTCCATTACCCACAGGGAGTCGAAGCCGACCGCGTCGGCGGTTTCGGCGATCCCCGCGAGGGTAGGGCCGATGGCGGCGTCGCCGCCCGGCCAGGTGAATGACGGAACCTGGAGACCTATCTTCACGAGGTGCCTCCGTGAGCCTGGGATGCGGTCCGGCAGCCGACCGCAGGTCGCGTCTGAGGTGGTGGCCACAGGTTAGCACCGCAACCACCCGTGGCCCCGTGGGCGCCGGAATGTTGCACTTGGCACCTGGCGCGTTTGCGTCCGGCGGGCATCGCTGGTAGGGTGAGCGCGATTGACCGGCGTCCCGCTACCGTCCGTGGAGCCGCCCCCCCCAAGCTGGAGCCCGTATTGCGTCAAGCATTGGCCTCAGTGAGTCGAATCCTCGACCGTCTCGCGCATACCCCGGTTGCCGCGAGCGATCGAACCGGTGCGTCGCCGCAGACCGACACCATCGACTCACTGCGCAAAGCCGTTGCCCTTCTGATCCGCCGCGATGGCGTCGCCCGGCTGGTCCCGGTCGGCGTCTGCGCGCTCCTCGTGCTGGCGGCTCTCGTCAGTTCGATGCCCGAAGTTTCGTCGGCTTCCGCGGCCGTCCGGCCCAGTAGCCAGCCGCAGTCGGTCGCGGTCGCGGCGGAGGATGTTCCGGAGGCGCGGTTCGGTCTTGGAGACGGGCCCCTCGCTACAGACGCGAGCGACCTGTACCTGGGCGATGGTTCGATCGTCAACACGCTCCAGAACCCGGGCGTCGGCATCGATGCGAAGACGCTGCTTCGGACCTACACGGTCAAGGCGGGCGACACGCTCAACCTCATCGCCGGCCGGTATGACCTGGCGACGTCCACGCTCTACTGGGCCAACAAGGCCAATCTGCCCGATCCCGCCTCGATCCGCATCGGTCAGGAACTCCTGATCCCGCCGATGGACGGTCTCCTCGTCCAGGTCGGAGCGAAGGACACGCTCGACTCTCTCGCCGCCAAGTACACGGTCTCGTCGCAGGACATCGTGGATGCCAACAACCTGCCGGACACGAAGCTGACTCTCGGCCAGACGCTCATCATCCCGGGCGCCAGCGGCGGTCCGATGCCCGCGGCCAAGGCCGGCACGCGCGCCCCGAGCTCCGGCGGCTGGGTCTGGCCGGTCTCGGGCTCCAACTACATCAGCCAGTATTTCTGGTCCGGCCACCACGCCATCGACATCGCCGCCAGCCAGGGCACGTCGGTCGTGGCCGCCGTTAGCGGAACGGTGGTCCGGGTGGGCTGGAATGGTTATACGGGTGGCGGCAACGTCATCTGGGTCATGGAAGGCACCAAGCTCTACACCACATACAACCACCTGTCGTGGTGGGGAGTGCACGTCGGTCAGAAGATCTCGGCCGGACAGGTTATAGGCCGCGTTGGCGCGACCGGCGAGGCGACCGGCCCGCACCTCCATTTCGAGGTCTGGCTCGGCTATCCGTGGGGCCTGGGCACGGTTGCCAATGCGGTCAACCCCTGCATCTATCTGGCGGGCTGCTAGAGCCGTTCGATGCGGCCGGGCGCGAAGCGCGGGCCGAACCTCGGGGGCTTGATTCGGGCGGCTTCCAGGGCCAGCTCCGCACGTGGCCCCCAGGCCTGCGCTCGGACCGCCGAATCGTCCGCTTCGGTCCAGAGGCGCAGACTCGCCGGCCCGGCCGCGGTGCGGCGAGCGAGCTACACGCCGTCGCGGCCGAAGCGGATGGTCGGGTCGTTGGTGCCGTGGCGGAAGGGTTCCAGCGAGGCGCGCAGATCGATGGGCTCCGGGATAGCGAAGTGGGCCTCGAGCGGCGGCGCGTCCGCGCCGGGCGCGAGGGGCTCGGCTTCGGCCCCGCTCACTGGAACAGGTCGAACTCGCGCGGCATAAGAACGTCCGCGATGCGGCCCTCGCCGCGCGTCGGCCTGGCGCCCCTGACGATCGCGGCGGGTCGCCGCCCGGTCTTGCCGAGCACGAGTTCGGCGGCCGTGGCGATCTCATCGGCCGTCGCCCGGATCGTGCTGCGCATGATCCGGCCATCCGCGTCTGGTGTGCCGCGCATGTCGTCGATCGGCAGCATGCCGCTGACGCCGATGGCCACGTCAGTGATGCCCCACCGCCAGGGCCGGCCGAAACTGTCCGAGATGATCACAGGCACGTCCACGCCCAGAGCGGATCGAACGGCAGCCCGAATCAGGTCGGCGGACGCGTCGGGGTCGGCCGGCAGCAGCGTCACCACGTTGCCGCTGCCGGGGCCCATGTTCGAGGCGTCGATGCCGCCGTTGGCGCAGATGAAGCCGTGGTTCGTCTCCGTGATCAGCACGCCGTGCGACATGCGAACGATGCGGCGGGCCTCTCGCAAGACGACCTCGAGCTGGCGGGCATCGCGATCCCAGCGCTCCGCGAAGGCCACGGCTTCGGCGCGGGGCTCTACCGCGGTCAGGTCGACGACGGCGCCTTCGGCTTTCGACACGACCTTCTGGGTCACGACCAGGACGTCGTCTTCTGCCAGCGGCAGCACCCTGTCCGTGGCTCGGACGGAGGCGATCAGCATCGCCGCCAGATCGTCGCCCGGGCGGACCTCCGGTATGCCTTCGAGGGCGATGACCGAGAGGCGGCCTTCGGGCGAACCGCCGGCCTGGGCCTCCCGCTCTTCGCTTGCGAAGCCTGCGCCGCGATCGGCCGTCACCGGCCCACCTCGTGATCGAGACCGAGCAGATCGGCCTCGAGCAGGTCGTCGGGCGTGTCGACATCGAAGCTGAGCGGCCCGTCGAGCTCCAGATACGATGCCCCGACGGCCTCGGCCGCGGCCCGGTGCGCCGCTCGGCTGCCCTCGCCGAATCGAAACTCGATCGCGTCCGGTGGCGCGATCAGGAGCGCGTTCGTGCCGGTCCCGTGGCGATCCGGCACCAGCACCACGACCGGCTTCTCGGGGGCGGTGCGTATCGCGAGCTCGGCTGCCTCGGCCAGCTGATCGATCGCCGAGGCCGCCACGCCGGGCAGGTCCGCGGGCAGGACCATCACGGCCGTTGCCTCGGGGCTGGCCGCGAACCGTGCCTCGGTCAAACCCTCGTTGAGCCCGTCCGCCTCCTGCAAGAGCGAGGCGGCGCCCATGGCCCGGGCCATTTCGAGCAGGTCGGCGTCCATCGACACGGCTACGACGCCCGCCAGCCGAGTGGCGGCCAGGGCCTCGTCGAGCGTGTGGCGGAGCAATCCCAGGATGAGGTCGGCGCGCTCTTCCGCATCGAGGGGCTCGCCAAGACGCGACTTCGCCCCGCTCAGCGATCGCACCGGCACCAGCGCCACGATGCGGCTCAGGCTGGTCTGTGTCATCGGCCGGCTTCCTTTGCCGCGGCGGGGTCGCCAGCACTTCGATCTTCGGCCCCGGCCGCACCCTGCCAGGCCGCCGCTGCCAGCATCTCGCGGGCAAGCAGGACTCTCGAGCCGGCGTCCGTCATGATCGTGTCGGTGACGACAACTTCGGGTCCGAGCGCCCTGATCGGCGCCGCCAGTCCCTCGTCGATGCGGTCGACGACGAAGACGTCGAGCAGGCCGGCCGCGACATAGCGTCGCGCCACGCCTAGCGCACTCGACTCCTCGCCCAGGCTCTCCATCATCCTGTCGGCCGGCCCTCGAAGGGCCCTGCCGCCGACGATGCCCGACACGCCCACCACGGGCACGCCCCGTCTGCGCGCAGCGATGATCTCCGCGAGCAACCCGGGAACCGCCAGGATCGGGCCGATTGAGACGATCGGGTTCGACGGGGCGACGACGATCGCCTCCGCCGCGCGAAGTGCGTCGCGGACTTCGGGTGTGAGCGTGGCGTTCTCGATCCCCTCGAACGCAACCTCAAACACCGATGGCTCCTGGCGGAGACGGACGAAGTAGTCCTGGAAGTCGAGCCAGCCAGCGGTCGTGCGGACTCGAGTTCGGACGGGCTGGTCGGTCATCGGCAGGACGTGCGACTCCAAACCCAGCGATCGAGCCAGCGCGAGAGTGACCTCCGTGGCACGAATGCCGCGGCGCAGCCGGTCGGTCCGAAACAGGTGCGTGGCGATGTCGCGGTCGCCCAGGCGGAACCAGGTTTCGTCGCCTAGACGCGCGAGCTGGCCCATCACCTGCCATGACTCACCGGCGATGCCCCAGCCTTGCGCCGGTTCGGCGATGCCGGCGAGGGTGTAGAGCACCGTGTCGACGTCCGGCGAGACGGCCAGGGCATGTACCTCGAGGTCGTCGCCGGTATTCACGACGACGGTCAGCTCGCCGGGCGCGAGGCTCTGCTGCAGCCCATCGGCGAGCTTCGCTCCGCCAACGCCACCAGCCAGACAAACGACGCGCATGGTCCCTCCGATCGGCTGCGAGACCGACGACTCGATCCCGATCGATGGCGACAGCGTACCGCCAGCGGCGCTAACCCGTACTGGTCCGCTGGGCGGTTCGCGGCTAACCGCTACGCGCTTAGCTTAGGCAGAACATCCCGGCCGAACGCCTCGATCCAGGCCGCCTGGTTTCGGCCGACGTTGTGCAGGTAGATCTGGTCGAAGCCCAGGTCGAGGAACTTCTGGATATCGCGGCGGTGAACTTCCGGGTCGGCCGACATGAGCATTCGACCCTTGAAATCCTCGGGCCGCACCAGAGTGGCCATCTGCTCGAAATCGCGCGGCGAGCGGATGTCCTGCTTCGAGAAGCGCATCGCGCCGTTCGGCCACTCCGAGACGGCGTTGGCCACGGCCTGCTCGTCGGTCTCGGCCCAGGACAGGTGGAGTTGCAGGATCTTCGGCATCGACGCCGGATCCTTGCCGGCCTCGCGCGCGCCCTCATCGAACTTGCCGAAGACCATCTCGATCTTCTCCTCTGGCGCGCCGACGGTGATCAGGCCGTCGGCGAACTTCCCGGCGCGCCTGGCCGTGACGGGGCCCGCGGTGGCGATGTAGATGGGCGGCGCCTTGTCCGGCCGGGTCCAGAGGCGGCAGGTCTCCATCTTGAAGAAGCGTCCGTCGTGCTTGACCTCGTCGCCACCGAACAGCTTGCCGATGATCTCGATCGCCTCGAACATGCGGTTGATCCGCTCCGGGGCCTCCGGCCAGTAGCCCGCCACGACGTGTTCGTTGAGGGCCTCGCCCGAGCCGAGTCCGAGCCACGTCCGGCCCGGATACATGACCTCGAGGGTCGCTGCGGCCTGGGCCACGATGGCCGGGTGCATGCGGAACGAGGGGCACGTCACGCCTGGTCCGAGGTCGCCCTTTGTGCGAGTGCCAGCAACGGCGAGCACTTCCCACACGAACGCGGCCTGACCCTGGGACGGCGTCCAGGGCTGGAAGTGGTCGGCCGCCATGACGCCCGAGAAACCCGCCGCTTCCGCCTGCGCGCACAGGTCGAGGACCTCGCCGGGAGCGAACTGCTCGAGCATGGCCGCGTAGCCGATCTTCGCTCTTGCCATCGTCGCTTCCTCCAACCGACCTGTGAGCCTGGACCCGGCGCTAGCGACTGGAGAGTCGCTCGTAGACGCGCTTCGGGCGCAGGACGAAAGTGACCCGCTGTTCCTGCGCGAAGCCGGCGATCTGGGCGGCCGCTGAGGCTTCGTCCCTGTGATAGCGGTGCGCCAATCCGGCGATAACTGCCTGGCTGCGAACCGGATCCTCGTCGATCACGACCTCGCCACGGATCTCGAGGTAGTCGTACGCGTCGGCGACGACGAACGAGACACGCGGATCGCGGGCAAGGTTCGTCGGCCACTGGCGCCCGACGCGGCTGTTGAAGACGATCGTGTCGTCCTCGAGCGCATACCAGACGACTGCCTGGAGCGGGCTGCCGTCTGGGTTCAGCGTCGCCACGATCGCGAATCGGGGCGCCTCGAGATACCTCCGGGCGGCGTCCGAGAGGAGCGAGGGCGGGGCGGTCGGTTCGGGGGCGGTCACAACCCCGATGGTACGCCGAACTGTCGGTAGCGCGGAGGCCTGCCGACCGCGTAGACCGTCTGCGCCCTACCGGCTGGAGGCGGCGTGGCTCGTGACGGCTCCCTCCCAGCCGGCCACGGTCGTGATCACCCGTGGCAACGGGCGGATGTTCGGGACGCGGCGCGGTTGCGTAGGAATCATTGACGAGCGGCCGAGCAAGTAGCCCTGACCGAAGTCGACTTCCCGCTCCTGCAGGGCGAGGAGGTCGCGCCGATTCTCGATGCCCTCGGCCACGACCCGGGCGCCGATGCGGCGGCTGAACGAGACGAACGCCTCGACCAGGGCCTTCTTGGCCTCGCTGTCCTTGTTTCCGATGCGGTACACGATCTCGCGATCGATCTTGATGATCGACGGCTCCAGGGCCGCGATGACGGTGAAGCTGGCGTGACCCGCCCCCGCGTCGTCGATGGCGAAGCCGAAGCCGAGGCGGCGGAGGGCCCGGACCTGCTTCTTGAGGCGCGGCACGTCGGCGATGGCCTGCTGCTCGGTGCACTCGACCACGATCTGGCGCGGCGACAGCCCGACTCGGCGAACGCGATCCGCGAATGCCGCGGCCTCGAAGTGCGGCGCCAGCAGGCTGGCGGGCAGGAGGTTGATGCTGTAGCGAGCGCGCAGGCAGAGTGGCCCGGGCCTGGCAACCTCGGCGATGCGAGCGAGGGTCGTCTCGACCACGAACGTGTCGAAGTCGACCGGGCGCTTGGCCACGAGGGCGGCGTCCACGATGGCGCTGATCGTCTGCGGCTGCATCGGCATATGCGGCCGGAAGAGGCATTCCCACTCGTGGGCCTGCATCGTCTTGAGATCGACTATGGGCTGGAACTCGACGTGATGGTTTGCCTTGAGGGCGAAGAAGTAGTCGAGGACCTTGCGCTTGGCGATCTCAGGCGTCTCGTCTATGCCGATCCGGTCGCCCAGACCGGAGATCTGGACCGCGTTGCCCAGAGCCACGACGTATTGCTCGGCGACGGGCAGGGAAGGATCGACGTCGGCCAGGCCGAACAGCGAGGTGTCAGTGAGTGATCCGAGGAACGTCTCCGTCAGTTCAGCGGCGCGACCGATGATGCACCAGCCGGAATCAGCGAGCTCGATGATCCGAGCCTGCGGCAGTTCCTGCGCGATTCGTGAAACAAGTCGACTATCGCGCGACCAAAGAAGACGCTCGACCACCCCCAGTCGAGCTCGACCGAACCGCACTTAGTTCCTCGCTCACCTGAGGCCCCCGTGGCGCGCACCTTGGCCGGGAGACGGGACCGACCAATTAAGGGACCAGGTTGTCTCTGATATGGCGCTGCCTTGCGCTCGTCCTTGCATCTGAGGGTACGGGATCGCTCTGGGTAGTCCGTACCATACGATGAATTAGTACACTTGCAAGGGTCGTCGATGCATATGTATCCCAGGTTTTGCACAATTTGTCCATACCAAACTGCACAAACCCATTCGAGACCGGTCAAGACCGCATGCCAGGCGCCCACCAATTCTGTTGACTGGGAGCGACACGTTCACGATTTGTCAATACGTAGGTAATCCAGATGTTCCATCGCCGGCCCCCCGATTCGTGGCGTCGCGTCACCCGAGCGGGCGCGAACAAGGGGGGCACTACGTAGCTGGCCGAGGAGCCCGCCGACCGGAGAGCGCCCGCGATCTGGGCCCCGCAAATGGGGCCTGTCCGTCTAGAATCGGGTCCTGCGAGCGACCGCTGCCTGATCGTCCGAGCCGCCGACCTGGAGTTCGCCGATGCCTCAGATCCACCTTCGTGCCGAATCGACGGACTACGCCCCCATTGTTCTGCTGCCCGGCGACCCGAATCGCGCCACTGGAATCGCGCAAAAGCTCGACGGCGGATTTGGCGCAGTTCGACAGGTCAACACCCACCGCGGGCTGCTCGGCTACACCGGGACCTACAAGGGCGTACCGGTCAGCGTCCAGACGAGCGGCATGGGCGCCCCGAGCATGTCGATCGTGGTTGAGGAACTACTCCGGCTGGGCGTCGAGCGCCTGATCCGGGTCGGCACCTGCGGCGGCATCGGTCGCGGCATCAAGACCGGCGATATCGTGATCGCCGCAGCCGCGTCCCCGGTGGACGGCGCGACGCGAACCTACCTCCACGGCGATCCCTACGCGCCCACGGCCGACTTCGGGCTGGTGCGTTCGCTCGTCGAAGCCGCCGAGAAGCATGGCCTGAAGCCGCATGTCGGCCAGGTGGCCACGGTCGATGTCTTCTACAACCCGGACTCGGACTACTTCGCCAAATGGCGGAGGCGCGGTGTGCTGGCGTTCGAGATGGAGACCTCGGTCCTGTACTACCTGGCCTCGAGGGCAAACGCTGCGGGCTCGAGCGTGGCCGCCGCCACGATCCTGACGGTCAGCGACCTCCTGTCCGAGGAGGCACCATCGGAGGAGTCGCACCTGCCTCTCGAAGAGCTCAACCGATCGATCGAGCGAACGATCGAGATCGCCCTCGAAGCCGGGATCGCCGGCTGATGGCCTCCGGTTCTGCTCCGGAGCCGAACGGCGAAGCGGCGGATCGGCGCCGCAAGCTCGGTCGATCGGATGCCTTCGGCCCTGAGCTCGATCTGGCGATCGACCTGGCGCACCAGGCCGGCCGGATCCAGATGGAGCACTACGAGCGCCTGGAGCAGATACAGGCGAAGGGCCCGAGAGACGTCGTAACGGAGGTAGACCACCTGTGCGAGGGCCTGGTCATGCGGGCCGTCCAGGAGCGCTTTCCGAGCGACGACTTCTACGCCGAGGAGATCGGCGAGGTGGCCGCGTTGGGTTCCGCGAAGTCCGGGCGGGTCTGGATCGTCGATCCGCTCGACGGCACGATCAACTACGCCAACGGCATCCCGTTCTTCTGCATCTCGATCGCGCTCGTGGCGGAGGGTCGACCCGTGGTCGGCGTGGTCTACGACCCGACCCGGGACGAGACGTTCGCGGGGGCGATCGACGGACCGTCCCTTCGCAACGGCGCGCCGGTCAAGGTGGCCGACAAGGAGTTGCTCGAGGATGTGGTGGCGACTCTCGCGGTCGGCGGTCGGGGGACGGTTCGCAAACGCCGCGAGGCGCTCAAGGCTATTAGGGCCCACCGCTCAATGGGTTCGGCCGCGTTGACTCTGGCGTACGTCGCCTGCGGCCGGTTCGATGTCTACGCTCAGGGCGCTGGGCTGTCCGCCTGGGACGTGGCCGCCGCGGGGCTCATCGCCGAGCGGGCCGGTGCCACGGTGACCAGCCTGGATGGCGGGCCGTGGTTCGACCTCGCCTATCCCGCCAAGAAGTGGTCCTGTCTGGCCGCCTCGCCCAGGCACCACGCGACAATCCTGGCGATGCTCAAGTAAGCGGCCGGCGCGCTACGAGCCCGACGGATCCGTGTAGCTGGACTCGAAGAAGGGGTCGGCCAGCATCCCGCGGAAGGCTGCCAGGGCGGCGGGGCTGGAGTTAACGCGCCAGTCCAACTCCTTGTTGATGTTGTACCAGCTGAACATCTTGAGGGCCGGGTAGCTCCTCATCCGCGTGAATGTATCGACGATCCAGTCGGCCTTGGTCAGCTGGCCGTAGGTGAACTCGCCCGAAGCCATCTCGGAGATTGCGATCGGCTTGTCGGCCAGCGAAACCAGTCGTTCATACACGACCTTGAATACGGCGTCGAAGTCCTGGAACGGTCGGCTGCCGCCCCAGTGATCCTTGGGGTACCAGTTGTAGCCGTCCATCCCGAACCAGTCGACGTAGTCGTCGCCCGGGTAGTAGTTCTCCATGTCGTTCCAGGCTTCCGTCGGCACGTCCGCGGTCGGGCCGTGGGGACACCACAGCCACAGGACGTTGTTGGCCTTCGCGGCACGGAACCGGTCGACAACGTACTTCCACACCGCCTTGACCCTCTCGGGCCCCCCGACGGAGCTGCCGTTCTTGAAACCGCCCCACGGGTGCCAGTTGCCGTTGAACTCGTGCAAGAAGCGGATCAGGATCGGGTCGCCGCAGGCCGCGGCCCCGGCCGCAAAGGCGTCGATATAGGCGTCGTGCTTGTGGGCCAGGACGTCGTCGAGCCCCGTCGACGTGGTGTCGTCGTTGCTTGGCGTGGCCAGCTGCCAGAAGAGCTCCCAGGTGAGCTGGGGGATGGACCCGTGAGAGATGACCGTCCGGCACGCCTGCATCGGGAACGGGTCGTCAAAGGTCAGGAACCACAGCACCTGGGCCAGCTTCCTGCCGATCAGCCGCTCGTAGGCCAGTAGTCCTGCTTCACCGTTGGCCGGGAAGCTGGCATCGCCGTCATGTGTGAACGCCCCGATCATCATGCCGGTACCTTCCAGGGCTGGGCCACATTCGTGTCGGAGTGGTTCCCCCGACCGGAGCCTAGCGGGCAGGTGCGGTAGCCGCAAGCAGTGGAGCACCGGTGCGCTGACGGTACTTCCGCGGGCGATCGATGGTGCGGGCGAGGTCGGCGGCCCCGACTGGCGCGGGCGACCGATCGATTCAATCCCGCCAGAGGTGTGGGCGCTCGGCCAGCCGGGGCTGACCGAGCTCGTCGCACAGGGCAACGAACGCGGCCCGGCGCGCACCCCGCCAGCGCAGTTCGTCGGGATCGCGCTGGGGCAGGGGCACGTCCTTGACAAGAGTGGCCAGGCGCCGGAACAAGATGGCGTCTGCCCAGCCCGCCCGCAGAGTGGCGTTGAGGGTGGCGGGTGAACGCACGTCCACGTGCCACTCCCCGACGTTCGCGGGGATGGCTTCGAGGTGTTCGAACCGGCCCAGGACGGCGGCCGCGGACTTGGCGCCCCAGCCTGCCAGGCCGGGGAAGCCGTCGGCCGAGTCGCCCACGAGCGCCAGGTAGTCTGGGATCGAAGCCGGAGCCACTCCCCAACGGGCCGCCACGGCGGCTTCGTCGATCGTGTTGTCGCGACGCCGGTCGCGCATGACAACCCGCTCGCCCCGAACGCACTGCGCCAGGTCCTTGTCGGGCGTGCAGATGATCACCCTGTCCACGCCCGGGAATGCGGTCCACAGATCGGCCGCCGTGGCGAGGGCATCGTCGGCCTCGAACTCCACCATCGGCCAGACGACGAGTCCGAGCGCCTCCATCGCCCGTTCGGCCAGGGAGAACTGGGCCAGCAGCGACGGCGGAACGCCGGCCTCCGTCTTGTAGCCGGCGTAGAGCTCGTTCCGGAATGAGCGGATGACGTGGTCCGTGGCGCAGCCCACGTGAGTTGCGCCCTCGTCTCGAAGCAGGCTGAGCAGCGTGTACATCAGCCCCACCACCGCCCCCACGTCGCGGCCGTCGCGAGCATATGCCCCCGGCCTGGGCGCGTAGAAGGCGCGGAACAGCTCGTACGTGGCGTCGACGAGGTGGAGCTGCATCGCCCGGCTAGCTCGCGGCCTCCCGAGCCCCAACCAGAATGACGCCCGCCGCGGCCAGCCCGTCGAGGGCGGCTTCGCCGTCACCGGCCTTGAGGTCGACCGCCCGCACCGCGGCGAGCAGGACTGCCGTTTCGTAGCCGAGCCGCACGCCGTCGAGCGCCGTCGCCTTGACGCAGTAGTCCGTGGCGAGTCCGCACACCACGAGGCGTCTGACGCCGCCCTGGGCAAGCGTCGAATCGAGTTCGGTGGGGACGGACATGCCGCCGGAGGGGTTGCGCATGGAGAAGCCCGAATAGCCGTCCTCGCCGTGGATGCCCTTGCGCACTACTGGGCCTCGGACCGACAGATCGGGATGCAACTGGGCGCCCCAGGTTTCCCCGACGCAGTGGACCGGCCACATGCCGCCGTCCTGGGCGAAGTGCGGCGTGTGGGCAGGGTGCCAGTCCTGGGTGTAGGCAACTGCCGCGCCGGCGGCCAGGGCTCGCTCTATCTCGACGTTGACGAGCGGGACGATCGCCGCCCCGCCGCGGACCGACAGGCTTCCGGAAGGATCGGCGAAGTCATTCTGCAGGTCGACGATGACAAGGGCCACCTGGGGTCCGTATCGAGTCTCGGCCTCGGCGACGGCCCACGCCCCCTCCCGCGGCGACTTCCAGCTGGGGGTCATAGACCGGCGTTCCTCCGTCGTGCTCCTGTCGAAGATCGGTGTCAGAGGGTCCTTGTACGCCATGCCGTCCAGACGCGCAAGCGACCCGTTCGGCCTGCGGACCTATCACTTGATGGGGCTAGCCGCCGCCTGGTCTGCAACGCCGATGCAACGGCGCTGGCGACGATGACGAGGCGATCGTCAGGTGACGCAATCTACTCTTTACGTAAGTTCCTCACTCTGAATCGTATTCCTGACGGAGACGCCGGTGACGGGGCGTCTTCTTATGAAGCAAGCGGCCCGGGTCCCCCTCCTCGGGCCGCTTGTCTGTGCCAGGGCCGAGGCGGAGCCGGCGTCAGGTCCGGGAGCGCTGCGGTGGGCGGCTCTGGGTGTAGCGACTGGCAGCCTCGTGGTCCACAGCTGAGCTGCCCATGTGACCGTCGGCGCCACCGGCTCCGCGATCCTCATCGACCTCCAGCAGATAGCCGATGCCCTGGAATGTCTTGATACGGCCGGGCTCTCCCGGCTTTGCACCCAGCTTGCGGCGGACGCGGCTGACCCAAACCCGCAGGTACTGCAGGTCGTCCCGATACTCCGGTCCCCAGACCTTGGTGAGCAGCTCCGTGTGGAGCACCACCTTGCCCGCGTTGGCCGCGAGGTGCTGCAGTAGCAGCCACTCGGTCCGTGACATCTGCACCAGCTCGCCGCCGCGAGTCACGATGCGGCGTTCGAGATCGATCTCGACGTCGTCGAAGCGAACCACGCCGGTGCCGGTGCTGATGCCAGAGGCTCGCCGCAGGACGGCCCGCACGCGAGCCGCCAGCTCGTCGAGGTGGAACGGCTTGGCCACGTAGTCGTCGGCGCCCAGGTCGAGGCCCTTGGCCTTGTCGGATGCGGAACCCCTGGCAGTGAGCAGGATGACCGGAACTGACCGTCGCTCGCGGATCTGGCGCATGACCTCGATGCCGTCCAGGTCGGGCATAACGATATCGAGCAGCACGATGTCGGGTCGGACTTCCTCGGCCTTCGCCACCGCCTCGACGCCACCGGACGCAGTCACCACGCGGAAGCCCTCGTCGGTTAGGGCCATCGACACCAGCTTGGTGATGCGCGGCTCGTCGTCCGCCACCAGAACCAGTGGCTGAGTGCTCATCTGCCCCGCGAACCTCCCGCGACTCGACTCCGGCCGCTTGAGCGACGACGTCTGCGCCGGTACCCGTGCCCCGCTACTGTGCGCCGATTCGCCACACCTGGCGAGAGGCAATCGGTTCCGCCCAACCTGATGCCGGTGGCGCCGCCGCTAATCGCGCCCTGCAAGCGTCCTCTTCGCCCACGACATGGTCCGCCCTGCGAGCCCACGATACTTTCGCCGACCGATCGGCTAACCTGCAAGTCGGGTCCAAGCCGGATCCAAGTCTCAAGAGGCCGCCGCCGGGCCCGGAGAAGCCGCCGCGCCATGTACTTCGACGAGTTCAAGCACCAGCTACCCGACATCGATCCCTCCGAGACCCAGGAGTGGCTCGACGCGCTTGATCAGGTCCACAGCCAGGAGGGGGACGAGCGCGCCCGGTTCGTGCTCTACAAGATTCTCAAGCGTGCGCGACAGCTTCACGTGGGCTTGCCGCCGCTGACCCAGACCCGCTACATCAACACCATCAGCCCCGAGCAGGAGCCGTTCTTTCCCGGCGACGAGGAGCTCGAGCGGCGCCTGCGACGGCTGATCCGCTGGAATGCCGTGGCCATGGTGCTGCGGGCGAACAA
>Ga0182027_10005749_pt1 | contig 18742 bp, 13 predicted proteins | sample 712E1DmetaG_FD_121300 | JGI IMG/M metagenome (GOLD analysis project Ga0182027, IMG submission 121300) | Permafrost microbial communities from Stordalen Mire, Sweden - 712E1D metaG (Illumina Assembly) | ecosystem: Environmental > Terrestrial > Soil > Wetlands > Permafrost | place: Sweden...
ACCTTCGCAAACAGCACTACGTAGTTTTTCCCGTATACTTTGGCGCACTTTGGACAGGTTGTATAGAAATAAAACAACTGCTCTACCGTTTTACCTTTAGACTTTACATAATCATCCATTTGCGCGGCCCACATGCCGATGAACTTGTACCGCCCTTCGAACACTTTCGTCAGGAATGTTCCGGACATTGTGGTCATTTTCGCCCGCGGCACATCTTTTAATATTTCGATGTACATCTCCGCGCCCCACTTGGAATTCTCATCGATCAGCATCAAATAATCGGGGATATCCACGCCTGCATTAATGATCAGTTTGCCGTTCTTCTTCACTCTACCGTTTAAAGTGAGCGGCATGTGGAACAGACTCAAAATATGGTCGGTCACAAACTTTTTATCATGCCAGACGATCTCCTTTTCGTCCCATTGCGCCGGGTCGAAAGGCGGGCAGCAGCCGGTGGAATTAACTGGTTCATTGACTGTTTGGGGAGTCTGTTCCATCATATTGTTCTCCAAATTTAATCAAGCTGATATGAGAATTAATATCGTAGCAGAGAAATTGGGATTTTGCAAAAAATTCAGGTTATTGACGCTTGTCTCCCCCTCGCTGTTTATGAAGAGGGGGTCAGGGGGTGAGGTTCTAAGCTGACGGCTGACCGCTGATAGCTTATATAGCATTTTGTACTTCGGATTTAGTGCTTTCCTTCCAGTTCCACCACTTCAGTTTTTCCGGTTCCGGATTTTCCGTCTCCGCGAAATAGACAGCACAGCGGAAGACATATAATAAACATCTATCCTGTGTCACACCGGCAAAGCGATTTGATTGTTCATAAAGAGCTTCCGGATTCTTGCCTTTCAAGTCAGCGACTGCGTGGATCACGATATTCTCCAGATCCCGCGCAATGCTTTTCCCGACACCCGGTATTTGCTCCAATTCGCTGTGAATGTTTTTCTTCATTTTTGCATAAATAATTTGAATTTGAATATTTGATATTGTTTGGAATTTGGGAGTTGGTTTTTGGAATTTATTCTCTACATCCCCAGTATCACATTATCGATCAACCGTGTATTTCCGAACTTTACTGCCATCGAAACCAGTGCCGTTTTTTTAATTATTTTAAGTTCGGCCAGTGTTTCCGTATCGGAGATGCTGATATAGTCGATTTTTCCCAGTGGCTCTTTTTGGATCAATGTAGTCATTTGTCCCAGGATCACGTCTGCGTTTTTCTCGCCGTTAGCAAATAATTCCTGCGCCATTTGCAGTGATTTGTACAATACCGGCGCTGCTTTCCGCTGTTCCGGGTTCAGATAGACATTCCGACTGCTCATAGCCAGCCCGTCCGGTTCGCGGATAGTCGGGCATACCACGACCTTCAGGTTCATGTTGAGATCGGCGGCCATCTTTTTTATCACCAGCGCCTGCTGGGCGTCCTTTTGCCCGAAATAGGCATTGGTCGGCCTTACAATATTAAAGAGCTTGGTGACAACTGTGGTTACGCCGCGGAAATGTGTCGGGCGGACATTACCTTCCAGCGGTTTGGTCAGGTTGTCGACGGTCACCCATGTGTCATAACCGGCTGGATACATGTCTTTATCCTCGGGGAAAAACACCGCATCCGTTCCTTCTTTGTCCAGCATTGCCAGGTCGCGTTCGAGGTTGCGGGGGTATTTGGCTAGGTCTTCGTTCGGCCCAAACTGAGTCGGATTGACATAGATGCTGGCGATGACGGTTCTGTTCTCTGCGCGGGCTTTTTTAACCAGCGACATATGCCCTTCGTGCAGATAACCCATCGTCGGCACAAAACCCACTGGCTCTTTCAGATTAAGCCTGAGGTATACCATATCGGGGATATTTTCAATTACGATCATTTAACCTGCTCTTGCTCGTAACATGGAAAGCCACAACTTAGCATTTACAAAGGATTTCAATGTAGTTTAGCTTTGACCTGTTCCAGCACGTCGTTATCGATGATAAAGCTGTTTTCTTTGGTGGGAAAAACTCCTGCTTTTACATCATCTCTGTAGGCATTGACCGCCTGGGTCATTATATCCGTTAATTTAGCATACTGTTTTGAGTGTTTTGGTGAAAAATCGGAAAGTCCCAACATATCGTTCGTTACGAGCACCTGTCCATCGCAGGCAGGTCCTGCGCCGATACTAATTGTGGGAATATTTATATTCTGTGTGATCAGTGCAGCCAGACGCAGCGGAATACATTCCAGTACCACGGAAAATGCCCCGGCTTGTTCGACTGCTTTGGCATCGTCCATCAGTTTTTGGGCGGTTTCAAGTTTTTTCCCTTGCACGAGATGCCCGCCAAATTGATTAATAGATTGCGGAGTCATACCGATGTGTCCCATAACCGGGATACCGCAATCGACGATCCGTTTGATTTTTTCTTCGACCACCACACCGCCTTCCAGCTTCACTGCTTGTACTCCGGCTTCCTGAATAAAGCGGGCGGCGTTCCTCAAGGCATCTTCCACGGAAACATGGTAAGTCATGAAAGGCATATCGCCCACGATCAGGGCGTGCGTGGCGCCGCGGACAACGGCTTTACAGTGGTGAATCATTATATCCATGGTCACCGGCAGGGCGTTTTCATACCCCAGTACTACCATGCCTAGACTATCACCAACTAGAATAATCGGGATATTGCAGTTATCGATGATTTTGGCGGTGGAATAATCGTAAGCGGTGAGCACCGTAATTTTCTCACCGGTTTGCTTCATTGCGCGGATGTCGTTGATCGTGACGCGTTTGACCTGTGTAGCCATATCGAGCCTCCTTCAGGAAAGGATTTTTTCGATGGCGCTCTTCTTGGCGGTAATTTGGTTCTTGGCGTCGACATAGACCAGTGTGGGATGAAAGTCATGCAATTCGCTTTCCATGACATTGGTGTAAGAAAGAATGATCACGATGTCGCCTTTGTTGACCAGACGGGCAGCGGCGCCGTTCAGACAGATCTCGCCGGACTCACCTTCTATGGCGTAGGTCACCAGGCGGCTGCCGTTGTTCACGTCGACGACGTGCACCTGTTCGTAAGGGAGTATGTCGGCCGCTTTCATCAAGTTACGGTCGATGGTAATGCTTCCTTCGTAGTTCAGATTGGCGTCGGTCACTGTCGCGCGGTGGATTTTACTCTTTAGCATTACTCTCATTTCAGTCCTCCTAAACAGGAATCAGGTTAATTCGTTAACTTTTTATCATCTTGTTAAATTGATTTTCAATGTTTTTACGTTTGAAGCCGGCTTTCAGCAAGGTGCGTAATTCCGCGGCTTTTTCTTCGTCGATCTTACCTTTGGCCTGGGCGATAGGGATTGTTTGCAGCCCCAGTTCGCAGTAGGTGGAAAGTGCGTCCGGCGCTTCTTTTTGCAGCGCTGCCAGGTGCTTTTTCACGGTCTTTACGTCGCCGCGGGCGATCGGTCCGGTCAAAGCCTGGGGAATCCCGGCGTTTTCGATATTATTGATAGTGCCCTTTAGTAGCGGCAGTAAGGCCTGCGTTGCCTGCTCGCGGGGGATACCGAAGGTTTCCCACAGATCGTCGGCCAGTTTAACCAGTGTCACCAGATAATTGCTGGCGATGACGGCGGCGGCATGATAAACAACTTTGTCTTCGGCTTTCAGTTCGATCCAGCGGCAGTTCAGGGCTGCGGCCATTTCTTTGAGGGTGCTTAAAAGCGGCTCTTCCGCTTCAATGGCGAAGGTCGAGCCGGGCAGATTATCGATTGCCTGCTTAACGTTAGCCATGGTCTGTAAAGGATGAAAAACCCCGGTGATTGCGCCCATTTGCCGGGCGGGAAGTAATGAATCGGTGGAATCGGTGCCGCTGCAGTGTACTACGCTCTGGCCTTTGTGCCATTTCAGTCCGGCGGCGATTTGGGGGATGGCGGCATCCGGTGTGGTGATGAAGATAATGTCGGCGGTATCGGCAACTGTCTGGTTTGTCTCGGCGGCTTTACAGCCTTTGATCGCTTTGGCCAGTTTTTCAGCGGAGGCATATGTGCGGCTGGAGACAACAGTAATGGTATAACCGCTCTTTGCGAGTTTGATCGCCAGCGCGCTGCCGACTGTCCCTGCGCCAATGATGCCGATCTTTAACATTTCACTACACCTGTCCAAAAATAAATGCCCTCTCGAAATAGACAGAGAGGGCATTAAATAACTTTTTTCTTGCCGTCTCGGTCTTCCGATCCAAGCGACCATCCAGGATGTATTCAGTTCTTATGTGGGCTTCCGCCCTGTGTAAGATGGCTTCCACCTATCTTCACCTAGATACTAGCACTGTATTTTTTTATTGTCAAATTTGTCAATATCAGCCTCGAATTTGGCCATCCTGCACTCGTCTTAAACCAGATATAAACGCGTAACCCCTAAAATGTAACCAATTCGTTACTTCAGATAGAAAAGAACAGGCCTGTCGTTGGATGAATCGTGGTAATGAGATATTTTCAAACCCTGAAAGACCCTACTCTAACTGAGGAAGTTCAAGAAGGGCGTTAAGCCCTTCTTTGATAAAAAAAGTTCCCTCTCTTTTCAGAGAGAGGGAAGGGAGTGAGTCGTTGTGGCAGACATTGCAATTGTTAATCATTTATTCATGACTTTTAAAAAACAAAGCTGAAGGCTGACAGCTGATTGCTACCCCACCTGCTGCCTCAGTCTCGTCGCCCTTTCTTTTCTCTCTATCAACCTTTCCTGCTCCTTAGCAACTACCGCAGCAGGCGCCTTGCTCAGGAATGCCGCATCTTTCAGCCTGGCATCCAATCTGATTATATCTGCGTCTATCTGCGCGATCTCTTTCAGGATTTTTTCTCTTTCCACCGCTAGGTCAATCATACTGGCCATCGGCACGATCACATCTGCTTCTTTCAATACCGCCACCGCGAACTTCTCACCCTGTGCTCCGGTGACCCGTTCGTCCTTGAATTCCAGCGGTTTTACCTTCGCCAGCGACTGTATTGCCGCTGCGTACGGGGTGATTGCCGCAGTCATCTTGCCGCTGTAAATCTCAGCCGCGATCCATTTTGTCGATTCTACTTTATTCTCGGCGCGGATATTGCGCAATGCACGCGTGATATCGATCACCGTCTCCACAATATTCTCCGCTTCAATATCGATGGCATCCTTGTCCGACTTCGGGTACTTCGCGATCATGATCGAGTCTGTTTTCTGCCATTTGGCAGGCAGGTGGCTCTTCAGGTTTTGCCACAGCTCTTCGGTCACGAACGGCATGAATGGATGCAGCAAGCGCAAAGCAGTTTCCAGTACGTTCACCAGCACTGGTAATGGTGATGCTGCATCTTTATTCTCCGGATTCAGACGGACTTTGGCCAGTTCGATGTACCAGTCGCAGTATTCGCTCCACAAGAAATCGTAGATCGTGCTCAGCGCTTCCCCAAACTGGAAATCCGTCATCATTTTATTTACGTTGGCTTCCGTGTGGCTCAGCCTGCTCAGTATCCAGCGGTCTTCCACTGTCAGCGATTCTTTATGAATCTTCAGGTCGATTTTCCCCTCGGTCGGAATGCTCTTGATCACAAAGCGGGTGGCGTTCCACAGTTTGTTTGCGAAATTCCGTCCGGCTTCTAGCTTGATCGGCGACATCTTGCTGTCGTTGCCCGCGGCATTGCCGGTCACCACGGCGTAGCGCAGCGCATCCGCCCCGATCTTGTCGATGATCTGCAGTGGGTCGGTCACGTTTCCCTTGGTCTTGCTCATCTTCTCGCCTTTTTCATCGCGGATCAGGCCGTGCAAGTAAACATATTTAAATGGCACTTTGCCGGTATTTTCGATACCCATCATGATCATCCGGGCAACCCAGAAGAACAAAATGTCGTAGGCTGTCTCCATTACATTAGTGGGATAGAAATAGCGGAAATCTTCCGTGTCGTTCGGCCAGCCCAGCGTGGAATGCGGCCACAAACCGGAGGAAAACCATGTGTCCAGCACATCGGGGTCCTGCTCGATGTTCGTCCCATGGCATTTCGGGCATGTCTTCGGCGTGTCCACCGCTACGATCATCTCGCCGCAGTCTTTGCAGTAATAGGCCGGGATGCGGTGTCCCCACCACAATTGACGGGAAATGCACCAGTCGCGGATATTCCCCATCCAGTTCAGATATACCTTGTTAAAATGTTCCGGGATGATCTGGATCTGCCCGTTGTTAACGACATCGATCGCCGGTTTTGCCAGCGGTTCCATCTTTACGAACCACTGCAGGCTGGCTAGCGGTTCGATTACGGTCGCGCAGCGCTGGCAATGTCCGACGGCGTGGCTGTAATCCTCAATTTTTATCAACAGCCCCAGCCGTTCCAGTTCTTCCACTACCCATTTCCGGCAGGCGAATCTGTCCATCCCTTTGCATGGGCCGGCGTTGTCGTTCATTGTTGCGTCCTTATTCAGGATCGTGATCAATTTCAGATCATGCCGTTGGGCGATCTCGAAGTCCACCGGGTCGTGCGACGGCGTGACTTTTACCGCGCCGGTTCCGAATGCCTTGTCTACTATAGCATCTGCCACGATCGGAATGCGCCTGTTCATGATCGGTAGCATGACATATTTCCCGATCAGGTTGGTATAGCGTTCGTCTTCCGGATTGACGGCTACTGCAGTATCGCCGAGCATTGTTTCCGGACGGGTGGTAGCAACGATCAGATAACCGTCGGAGTCTGCCAGCGGATATTTCAAATGCCACAGGTGGCCGTTCAGGTCTTTATGGTCCACTTCAAGGTCGGAGAGCGCCGTCGAGCAGCGCGGGCACCAGTTAATGATGCGTTCTCCCCGGTAGATCAAGCCTTTGTTATATAGATTGACGAAGGTGTGCCGTACCGCTAAAGACGGTCCTGCATCCAGCGTAAATTTCTCCCGCGACCAGTCGCAGGAAGTGCCTAAACGCCGATGCTGCTGGGTGATGCGGGAGCGGCATTCATTTGTCCATTGCCACATCCGTTCCAGGAACTTTTCCCGGCCTACCTGGTAGCGGTTGGTGCCTTCCTTGGCCAGCAGTCTTTCCACTACCACCTGCGCGGCGATACTGGCATGGTCGACGCCCGGCAGCCACAGCGTGGGGTCTCCTTTCATCCGGTGCCAGCGCGTCATCGCATCCTCGACGGCAGCGGTTAGCGCGTGCCCCATGTGCAATTCCCCCGTCACGTTCGGCGGTGGCATGATAATGGTAAAAGGTTTCTTCTTCGGGTTGATCACCGGCTTGAAATAATCCTTCTCCATCCAGTATTTATACCACTTGTCCTCGACCATCTTTGGGTCGTAGGCTTTCGGTATTTCCTGTTCGATTAAAGGTGCGTCTGTCATATTATTCTCCTTAGTTGCTTTCAGTTTAGTTTGAGGTCGTCCGAAATCTCTTGGATTGGAGAGCTAACCCCAATCCCCCCCTTTCGCGAAAGGGGGACTGAGGGGGATTTTCTATTTCCGCACTCTATTTTCGGACGCCCTCGATTAAGGTGAACGTGAAGGCTTTGTGTTCTTTTTGCAATCATTTCAGTACTTTTCTCACAACTTTAAGCTCTTATTAACAAAAAAGCCGTCCTGGTGGACGGCCTCTAATCATTCTGAGACAAGCCCACTGACCGGCTTTACTTTGTAACGACGACCACTGTTGTGTTCATATCTGTACTCTGTAAAACACAAGATAACATATGAACGGCACGAATGTCAATTATCCGATGCCGGTTGTGTGAGGGAGTTGACAATACATTCCTCTTTAGCCGAGGGACAAGTTTGATTTCGGATTTTGAATTTATTTGGGATATGGTTTTTGGAATTTGGAGTTTAATTTGATCGGGACATGATGACTAAAAGTAATTGTTATTTATGTGGTTGACAATCGTATTTTGGCACTTTAGTATAGCTCTAGAACTATGGAGGATAAAACATGAAAACCAAAATCAGTATCGTCAGGACTCGCAACCGTATCGAAGGGGTTAAACAGGCAGTTGATTTGCTGAAATCCAACCCTTTTCAGGGCAAAGCCGTTGTTCTCAAGCCTAACTTGAATTCCGCCGATACCACTCCAGGCTCAACCCATATCGATACCTTACGCAGCCTTGTTTTAACCTTAAAAGCAATGGGTGCCAGACAAATTACCGTTGCTGAACGCAGCGGCCCCGGCGACCCCACCCGCGTTGTCATGGAAAAGAAAGGCATACTTAAACTTGCTGCAGAACTGGATTTTTATATCCTGGCCATGGATGAAATGGCGCCGGATAGCTGGGTACTGGTTCGTCCTCAAGATAGCCATTGGCGCGACGGTTTTTTATTTCCCCGCATTTACCGTGAAGCGGAATCCATCGTCCAGACCTGCTGCCTCAAGACGCATGCCTACGGCGGTCATTTTACCCTCTCGTTAAAGAATGCGGTGGGTATGGTGCCCAGGGCCGGGCATTCTTACATGCAGGAACTGCACAGTTCGCCGTTTCAGCGGCAGATGATCACCGAAATCAATACCGCCTATTCTCCCGACCTGGTTGTCCTTGACGGCGTCGATGCTTTTGTTGACGGCGGTCCGGCCAGAGGCAAACTGGCCGAAACGAACGTTATCCTGGCCGGTAAAGACCGCGTTGCGATTGATGCCGTGGGAGTAGCAATCCTGCGTTTATTCGGAACCACACCTGCGGTTAGTCAGGGAACTGTTTTTCAACAGGAACAGATTGCGCGGGCTGCTGCTCTGAACCTGGGTGTGCAATCCCCGGATCAAATTGAATTTGTCACTGCAGACCCCGAGGGCGCGGATTTCGCCCGGAAAATCACCGAAATCCTGCTTAAAACCTGATACCTGGCTGCATTTTTTCGCGGGGTTGACTCAAATCCGCGCAGTTTTCAGATGCCCCGTCCGCCATCGACATTGATGGTTGTTCCCGTCACGAATGCGGACTCGTCGGATGCTAAATATAGTGCGGCGAAGGCGATATCGTCAGGCGTGCCTGCGCGTTTCAACGGAAGTTCTGCGATGTCCCGTTCAAACTGCTTTATCCCAGGCCCTTTTTGGAGCATGTCCGTTAGAATGGGGCCGGGATTGATGCAGTTTACTCTGATTGTCGGCGCCAGCTCTAAAGCCAGTGATTTGGTCAGCAGATTCACCGCACTCTTAGCGCTGCCGTACGGCGTATCTTGCATTCTGGGCCGGATTGCGGACATCGAGCCGGTATTAATTATTACTCCTCCGCCGTTTTTCCGCATTTCCGGCACGACATATTTTGTGCAGAGAAAAATGCTTTTCACGTTCGTCGCGTAAATCTGATCCCAGCGGGCTTCATCGATGTTTTCCACCGGTGTGCGTTGGAAACCGATGCCTGCATTATTAAAAAGTATGTCGATTTTCCCAAAATTAGCTATCGCAGATTTGACAAGGATCTGTACGTCCGCAGCCTTTGTTACATCGGCATGGATAAAAACAGATGTGCCGCCTGCTTTCGTGATATTAGACGCTGTCTCCTTTCCGCCGTTTTCGTTAATATTAGCGACGACCACTATTTTGGCTCCCTCTTTAGCAAACAGGTAAGCAGCCGCTCTCCCGATTCCGGAGCTTGAGCCGGTGATTATCGCTACTTTATTGGCTAATCTCATCTCATTTCCCTCCTGTACTTCCCGGCCGTTTTCTTTCGCCGCATTAATATAATCGGGATTAATTTGTTTCTATTCTACCACGGAATGTCAGGCGTTCACCGTTATCTCCCCGGTTTGACCTTCACCCCGCATTATTTTATATTTGTTTATTATGCTAATTGAATCAGCCGCGATACATGATGCTCAGGAAATCCTGGAATTGCAAAAACTGGCCTTCCATAGCGAAGCTGTTTTTTACAACGATTTCACTATTCCGCCTATGGTTCAAACCATTGGAGACATGATAGAGGATATCAAAACCAGGACTGTTCTGAAAATTACCAAAGACGGCGTCATCATCGGCTCTGTCCGTGGATATGTCAAAGACAGCACCGGTTATATCGGACGCCTGATCGTGCAACCGGAATTTCAGCATCAAAGTATCGGGTCCCGATTAATGCAGGCAATTGAGGACAAATTAAAATCCGCAGGCGCACTGCGGTTCGAACTTTTTACCGGCGATAAAAGTGAGCGGACCATCTGCTTATATAAAAGTTTAGGCTATCACATTTTCCGCCAACAGCCAGAACACGACCACGCCGTGGTTTTTATGGAAAAACCCGTAAAGTAATTCTAAACAAGTTTTGCTTACATGGTTATTGCGAGTCGCAACGAAGCAATCTCAGGGAGGGGGTGACTTTCTGCATTCAATAAATTGATTTCCCCTCGCCCCAAAGGTACGGAGAGGCGCTGATGGGTTAGGTTCTTTGTCATTTAGAATTTGTTTGGGATTTGTCATTTGGAATTTGTATTTTCGCCCCTCTACATATGCTCGATCATCTTCGGTAATTCCGTTGACTTGGTTCCGCCCTTGCCTCTCATCAACGACGGAATAATTGCAAACAGAACAATTATCCCCAGAATCAGACAAGCGTGATTAACGGCATGCAGGAATATCGGCATCTCGTTTGCATTGTTCATCTGTGTGCTCCCGACGATTTGCGAAAGTTGTTTGTATGGCATTACCAGAGACATTAACAGCAAAGAAAACGGCACACTGAGTAAACCGCCGGTCATCGTCAGCGTCATTCTGATTCCGTTGGCCACTCCCCGTTTCTCCGCTGGCACAGATCCCATGATTGCGCTCATGTTCGGCGGTCCGAATAAGGCCATACCGGAACCGAATAACACCAGGCTGATTAACACAGCACTGTACGAAGATTTATCCGTGAGTGTAGAAAACCAGATCAAAGCGGCAGCATTCAAAGCTAAACCGGCTGATGTTAATATCCGGCTGCCGTACCTGTCAGCAATTCTACCGCTGATCGGGCTCAAGACAAAGATGACGACTTCCAGTGGTATCAGGAGTAAACCTGCTTTCAATGCGCTGTAACCCAGTATCAACTGCAGATATAACGACCGCAGGAACGGCCCGCAGCCGAAGGCAAGAAAACCCAGGAAGGCTGTAAATGTGCCCGCACCAAATGCCCTGATTTTAAAAAGTGTCAGATCGAGAGTCGGAAATTTCTGCTTTAACTCCACCAGTATCACTGCACCGAATAACAATATACCGCAGCCCAGGATAATCAGGTTCCGGATTGAAAGCGGATCACCGATCGCCAGTGCTATCAATACCGTTGTTAAAGCGACGCAATATAATATTGAACCGGCAAAATCGAATTTTTGTCCGGCTGGTTTGGCTCGGACCTCTTTTAACCGCACATAACCCCAGATTGTTCCGAAGATGCCAATGGGGACGTTGATCAGGAATATCGATTGCCATCCCAGAGTCGTGATCATAACGCCGCCCAGCGTGTAGCCGGAAATTGCGCCCAGATTCATCGCCATGATGTTAGTTCCGAGCCCCATTCCGAGTTTTTCCTTGGGAAATGCGTCGGTAATAATCGCTATGCTGTTGACCGAGAGTAAGGCCGCGCCTGAGCCCTGAATCAGACGGAAAATGACCAATTGTTCACCGTTTTTGGATAAGGCACACAGCAACGAACCAACTGTGAATATCGCGAAACCCAGGTTGTACAACCGGACTCTACCGAGCAGATCCGCCATCCGCCCCAATACCACGGCCAGTATTGTCATCATCAGGGAATACCCGGTAATGATCCAGATGCCGTGTACAATGCTGGCATGCAAACTTTGCAAAATTGTGGGTAACCCAATCACGACGATGCTTGAATCGAGCGCAGCCATAAAACTGCCGACCGTGGTCACGGACAATACCGTCCATTTATAATCTAATTTTAATTTCATGCAATCTCACATTTACACAACGTTATTTCTTTACCGCTCAGACAAAATTAAAACAGTCCTTTGAAGGACTGCATAAATATTGAAAAGGCCTTCTTATTCGTCCGGTGTTGTCTCCGGTTGGCTTTTCTGGAGAATGATTTAAAACCTATTTTCAGTATAGGCCTTTCACTTTATTATTTACAAATACTTGCCGTCTTCTGAAGCCGCTTCCCACCTCTCTGGTTACAAGAGGGGTGGTTGAGGTTCTGGCAAACCACAACTCATTATTAATTATCTTCATCTCGTAGCTGAAAGCTGATTGCTGACCACTGAATGCCGGTAATTTTCTTCCCCCTCTTGACAAAGCAACATCTTTGCCTCAATATATTGTATACTTGTGCAAAAGAGTAGTTACCGCGTGGTTGATGACCAACAACGAACGAAGCTTGGTTTCTTAAAATATACCTGAATAGAGGGGAATTGGCAGAGGGGGAAGGAGAATGGAGGAAGGGAAATACCAGGACTCTTTTATTAAAAGGAGGAGTAAGAAATGAACAAAGCCTCGCCATATATCTTAACCATCAGCCGCCAGATGGGCAGCGGCGGAGCCTACCTCGGACAGCGCTTGGCCATTCGCTTGAACGCGTCTTATTTGGACCACGATATTGTCCGCCAGGCCGCGCAGGAACTGAAAATCTCGGAAGAATATCTGCACAGCCGCGACGAAAAAGTGACTTCCCGCTGGCAATCCGTATTGCAATCCATTGCCTATTCCAATTCCTGGTCGTACGCTCCGCCGCCATTGGATATTCTCAATGATGCGGATCTGTATAAATGCGAATCGGACATCATTAATCGCGTTGCCAGTCAACGCAACGCTATCATCGTCGGGCGCGGCGGCTACTGGGTGCTGCGTCATCACCATAGAGTATTAAGTGTGTTTTTACATGCCCCTATCAGCTTCCGCCAGAAGCGCGTTGAGGAATTATATCATGTCAACCAGCAGCAAGCGCTGAAATTGCTCAATTCCATTGACCAGGAAAGGGCTCGTTACCTTAAAGCTCTTACCGGCGCGGACGGCAGTGATGCCAGCCTCTATCATTTGTGCCTCGATACGTCTGCTATCGGTCTGGAAAAATGCGAATCGATTATTTTGGAAGCGCTGCAGGCCAGATTCGGCGATATTGAACTGGCTCCACATGAGGTCGTTAGCGACTGATCCTGTTCCGCCGCTGATTACTCTTTGTTGTCAGCCGATGGTGTTGTGGGCTGAATTATGCGCGGACCCCGCAGGATCGATGGAATGACAGCAACCAGTACGATTATCCCGATGATCAGACTTGCGTGATTAATGGCTTTCAGAAATTGCGGGATTTCATTCGTGTTATTCAGTTGCGTGCTGCCCACGATCTGTGAGAGCTTGTTATAGGGCATTACCAGCGTCATTAGCATTAATGAAAAAGGCACGCTGAGCACACTGCTGGTCATTGTCACTGTCATTCTGATCCCGTTCGCCACGCCCCGTTTCTCTGCGGGCACCGAACCCATGATGGAACTGACATTAGGTGAAGCAAAAAATGCCGCGCCCAGGCCGAATAAAGCCAGGCTGATCAGCACTGCTCCATATGGAGAATGTTGATTGAGTGTCGAAAACCAGAAAAGCGCTGATGCCGTCATGCATAACCCGATCGTACTCAGGATCCGGCTGCCGTACCTGTCTGCCAGTCTGCCGCTGATCGGGCTCAGGAAAAATATGATAATTTCCATTGGGATTAGCATAATGCCGGCTTTCGCTGCACTGTAGCCAAGGATCAATTGCAGATATAAAGACCGCAGAAACGGACCGCAGCCGAAGGCGATCGAGTTTAGTAAAGCCGCTAAATTACCCGCCGCGAATAACCTGATTTTGAACAGCGTTATATCCAGCGTGGGGAATTTTTGCTTCAATTCCACAAATATTACCGCGATAAATAATGCTATCCCCCCGCCCAGTATCCACAGATTTCGCGTGGAAAGCGGGTCGCCGACGGTCAGCGCCAGCAGCACCGTCGTCAAGGCGATACTGTATAATATCGAACCGGCGTAATCAAATTTTTGTCCCACCGGTTTCACGCTGATTTCCTTTAATTGCAGGTAGCCCCAGATCGTCCCGAAAATCCCGATCGGAATATTGATCAGGAATATCGATTGCCAGCCGAAAGCCGAGATCATCACGCCACCCAGCGTATATCCCACGATCGCGCCCAGGTTCATCGCCATGATGCCGGTTCCTACCCCCATCCCCAGTTCTTTTTTCGGGAAAGCATCGGTAATGATCGCCGCGCTGTTTGCGGTCAATAAAGCCGCGCCGCTGCCCTGTAGAAAACGGAAAATAACCAGCTGCTCGCCGTTTCTGGACAAGGCACATAGCAACGAGCCAACTGTGAATATCGCAAATCCCATATTGTACAGCCGCACCCTGCCGTATAGATCGGCTAGCCGTCCCAATATCACCAGGAAGATCGTCGTCATCAACGTGTAGCCGGTGATTATCCAGATGCCGTGCACGATCGTGGCGTGCAGACTCTGCAGAATTGTCGGCAGTCCGATCACCACGATACTACTGTCCAACGAGCCCATGAACAGTCCGATGGTGGTGACGGATAATGCCACCCATTTATAATCTATTTTTAATTTCATCAGTTCTCACATTTCAGCGAAGACTTATCATAAATTGTAAAACAAAAAAGAAAAGTCCTTTTTCAGGACTGCAATATTATTGATAATCCGGATTTTTAGCGTCTTCGATTATCCTGGACAAAAATATACATCCAGTATAAATCTTTCACTTTTTAATTTATAGTGTCTTTTTCTCACAACTCAAAACTGATTACTGAAAATTGAGAATTATTTCGAAACGAAATTCGAGGATCTAACGAAGTTCAAGAAGGGCATTGAGCCCTTCTTGGTTATTTAGTGGTCAGGGGAGAGTCGCTGTGCCATTCACAGCTGCAGCTATTTTTACAAACTGCTGCATCATTAATAGTGAATAATAATAATACACCACTCAAAACTCACTATTCATAACTTCTTGCTGATAGCTTTTGTCAACCTTGACATTCACTTTTACTTTTACTATAATCCAGCTACTAATTGTTTGAATGCTGCATTTGACATAATGTTGAAAATCAATTAACAATAATCGTTATCGAAAATACTATTCAGATATTTTTATCTTTCGAACACTGGAAAAATTGATTTAACAATAGTTTTATTGTCGAAAAATGAATCAAAAATGTAAAGGGAGGTCTTTCAGAAAATGGGTCAAAAATTAATCGGTAAAGTAGCAGTCATCACGGGCGGCGGCGGTGGAATTGGGCGGGGCGTAGTCCTGGCAATGTCCGCCGAAGGGGCTAGTGTCGTCGTCGCCGATGCCGGCGTCAAACCCGACGGTACCAAAGCTGCCGATGTAGTAGTAGCTGAAGTAAAAAAGTTGGGCGGTCAGGCCGTCTCCAGTTACGATAGCGTCACCACCATTATCAGTGCGGAAAAGATCATCGACACGGCTGTCAAGAATTTCGGCAGAGTCGATATCGTCGTCAACTGCGCCGGTAATTTCCTCCCGGCGGCCACCGTAGATACCACGCAGGAACAGTGGGATGCCATCATGGCTGTTCATCTGGGTGGGCACTTTGCCGTCAGCAGAGCTGCTGCCAGACAGATGATCAAGCAAAAAAGCGGCGGCAGCATCACCAATTTTTCGTCGCTTGTTGCCTTCCCGGCTTTTGATCCCCGCGGCACCAGTTACAGCACCGCCAAAGCCGGCGTCATGGGCTTCACCTCAGCGCTTGCGTTTGAATTGAAAGAGCAGGGCATCCGGGTAAATTGTATCTTCCCGCAGGCCACAACACAGCTCTTCGCGGGTACGAATCCCCGCGGCCGGCCTGGTATTCCCGCCACCACCAGTCTTGACCCCGGCGATATCGCCCCGGTTATTGTCTTTTTTGCCACCGATGAAGGCAAAAATGTCACCGGTCAGTTCGTTTATGCCGCCGGCGGCGACTTCAGCGTCCTCGATCGGCCTTTAAAACCGAAGGTCTTCGTACGCAAAATGGGCAAATGGACCGTTGATGAGTTGGTAAAAGTGTTTGCCGGATTAAATCTGGAATAACTCCCTGATTTTCAAAGTCAAATAGTTAAGCAGGGTGGGTACGATCAAGATGACCAACCCCACCCTGCTTTTTTAGTCTCCATTGCGAGGAATGTAAGGAAGGTGCGATCTCACTTATGCCGAAGCCCGTGGTGGGCAGATCATAGAGGTCCCTTTTTCGTAAAATACTGTAAAAATCCCCACAACAGAAAACCGCTTTCTCCTCTCTGTTTATGGAGAGGGGGTCAGGGGTGAGGTTCTCACCACTCTACAACTGGCAATTTTTCTCACGCAAGGTGTAATATTATCTATATTTACTAATCAATATTCAGGCGCAAGCCGGGGAGAAAAATGACTGTAAAATACATTCGGGTCAATGAACAGAAACTGCTCGCCTTTTCCACTAAAGTTTTAGAAAAAAATGGTATGCCGCATGACGATGCCTTTATCGCCTCCCGTCTGATGGTCAATACCGATTTGCGCGGTATCGCGTCCCACGGTGTGGCGCACCTCAAAGGCCTTTATGTTCAACGTTTAAAGACAGGTTTCGTCAAGGCCAAACCTGATATCAAAATGTACAGCGGCGCTCCGGCTACTGCTGTCATCGACGGAGACCGCGGCCTCGGGTTTGTCGTCGGGCATAAAGCAATGCAGGAAGCCATCGCCCGCGCCAAAGTGACTGGCATCGGCGCTGTCACTGTTCGTAACACTACGCATTACGGCGCCTGTTCTGCCTACTCTTTGTTGGCGCTCAAAGAGGATATGATCGGCTTTTCCTGCACCACCGGTGGTCTCAATGCAGCCGTTCCTGGCGCTTCAGGCCGCCAGGCCGGTATGAATGCCATGAGCTTTGCCGCGCCCTGTAACAAGGAATTCCCCTATTGTCTGGATATGTCTTCCACGATGGCTGCCTGGGGTAAAGTGGAAATCGCGCTCAGAACCGGCGATATGCTTCCCCTCGGCTGGACGATCGATCAGGACGGCAATCCCATTACCGACCCCAAAGAAGATGAAACCAAGAAAGGCGCCATGGTTATGCTCGGCGGCACCAAAGAATTAGGTGTCTATAAAGGGTTTGGTTTGAATCTTATGGTCGATGTCCTCAGCAGTGTATTGGCCGCTTCTGTCTGCCTGCCGGAACTCTTCCAGTCACCCGAAACCGCCAGCACCTGTACCCATTTCTGCTGCGCAATGAAGATCTCCGGTTTTATCCCGCCCGAGGATTTCAAGAAAGGTATGGATCGCATGATCGAGGTTTATCACAACCTGCCCAAAGCTAAAGGGGTTAATCGCATTACGATCCCCGGTGAACTCGAATGGGAGCTCGTACAGGACCGCCAAAAGAATGGTATTCCCCTTGACGAAGTAGTGATCCAATCCCTTAAAGAACTGGCCTCCGAATTCAAGGTAAAATACGACATCGAACAATAATATTAACATTTATCTATAATGATAGAAATGACGTGTTTATGAGCAAGAAAGCAGGAAAGAACATTGCCTCTTTCCCCTCTCTGTATACGAAGAGTGGGTTAGGTGGTGAGGTTCTTTAAAAACCGGATTTGATATTTCGTGTTTTGAATATATTTCGGATTTCGATATTCGTATTCAGGATTTAACAACGCACAACACAAAACTCTTGATTATTGGATATTCGACGTTCATCCCTTCTTTATCTTCAAATAATGCTTGTACATCTCATCCCAATTTGCCGTGTGCTGCGGTTGATATACGGTCAACGGGAACGAACGCGCTACGATCTCCCGTAATTCAGTATGTGATTTCACCTTACCCAACGCCATCGCCTGCACCAGCAGGTTGCCGATGGCCGTCGCTTCTACCGGCCCGGCGCATACCGGCAATCCGGTCGCATCTGCTGTAAATTGGCATAGTACCTGGTTCTGCGATCCGCCGCCGATGACGTTGATCTGCATGATCTTTCTGCCGCTCACTTCCTCTAATTGCCCGATTGTATAGCGGTAGGTTAATGCCAGGCTCTCCAGTATCGTCCGCACATATTCCCCGATGCTTTGCGGTATTGTTTGCCCGCTCTTCTGGCAGTAGTCGGCGATTGCCGCCGCCATCGAAGCCGGTTTGATGAACTCCGGCGCATTCGGGTCGACGACGGAATTGATCGAAGGTGTGCTCATTCCGATCGAGCTCAGTTCAGCGTAGGAAAATTCCTGCGTCTTGGCCTCTTCCCGCCGGTATTCCTGTAACAACCATAATCCCGTCAGGTTCTTGAGCACGCGGAAGGTCCCGCAGATCCCGCCTTCATTGGTTATATTGTATTTGAACGTTTTTTCGTTGATGATTGGGGCTTTTGTTTCAATTCCTATCAACGACCATGTCCCTGAACTGATGTATACCGCATTATCATTGGGTAGGGGACAAGCGGCCACCGCCGAGCCTGTATCGTGACTGCCGACGGCGATCATCGGGATTTCGCCCACGCCGGTCTCGTTGCCGATTGCAGCATCCACTTTGCCTATGATCGTGCCGTGCGGTACTATTTTTTGCATGATGCTGGGATTGACTCCCAGCTTTGTGAATATTTCCTTTTCCCATGCGCCGGTGCGCGTGTTATAGAGTTGGGAAGTAGTCGCAAAGGTAAACTCGGAGGCTTTCTTGCCGGTCAGAAAATAATTAAAGATATCCGGGATAAACAGCAGATCTTTGGCAATTTTCAATTGCGGATTATTTTCGTGCGCAAAAGCAAATAATTGAAACACCGAATTTACGTAGCCGATGCTGATGCCGGTCAGTTCATACAGCTTCGCCGGGGGCATTTTCTTCAGGAATTCGGTCATTG
>Ga0182027_10005750_pt1 | contig 18741 bp, 13 predicted proteins | sample 712E1DmetaG_FD_121300 | JGI IMG/M metagenome (GOLD analysis project Ga0182027, IMG submission 121300) | Permafrost microbial communities from Stordalen Mire, Sweden - 712E1D metaG (Illumina Assembly) | ecosystem: Environmental > Terrestrial > Soil > Wetlands > Permafrost | place: Sweden...
ACCCGGTCGGTATAGGGAATATAGGTATGCCAAGACTGCCGCTCACTCATCTTCTCCGCGCCACGATGGTGATAGCCGATATCGGGTACGGCATCGACGATCTCTTCGCCGTCCAGTTGCAGCACGATGCGGAACGGGCCGTGGGTGCCGGGGTGTTGCGGCCCCATGTTAAGGAACATGAATTCGGAGTCTTCGCCGCGCCGGGCCATGCCCCATTCTTCGGGGCGAAACTCCAGCGCGGCCTGCTCGGCGTCCTGCATGGCCTCGGGCAGGACGAAGGGACCCATCTCGGTGGCGCGCGCCGGGTGTTCCTTGCGCAGGGGGTGGCCGACCCAACTGCTGGGCATCATGATCCGCCTCAGGCCGGGGTGGCCGGTGAAGGTGATGCCGAACAGGTCGTAAACCTCGCGCTCGTACCAGTTGGCCGCGCTCCAGAGGTCGGTGACGGTGGGCAGCGCGGGGTACTCGCCGGCCAGCGCCACCTTCAGCCGCACGTTCTCGTTGCGTTCATAAGAAAGGAGGTCGTAAACGACGGTAAAGTCGCTGGCCGGCTGGCCCCGGCGGTCGCGGCGGGTGCGTTCGTCGATCGCGGTCAGGTCGAATAGCACGCGGTAGGGGCGCGGCGCTTCGGATTTCAAATAACGCAGGACGTCGTGGGCGCGGTCACGCGCGACCCAGAACGTCGCCGCCGCGTCGCGCGTCGCCTGGGGCGCAATCGCCGCCGCGCCGAAACGCTCGCGCAGGGATTCAAGGAGAATGGGGGAAGTCGTCATCGCCATGCGTGAGGTCTTGGTTCCGCTTTCTTCAGGGTGCATCCCTGAATTTTCTGAACCGCGTAGCGGTTCGATCTCAAAGCCGTGGGTTGATTCGTCTGTTTCGACGAATCTACCCACGGTCAGCAAGCGAATTAGACGAAGAACCGATTTATCGGTTCGATCATTTAGCCGGATGCGCCCCTTTCTTCAGACTTCATCGCTAGACTTCATCGGGCGGCCGCAGCACGGTTTGCCGCTGGCGCTGGGCGCGGCGCTCCAGGCGCGGCGAGGCGAGCGGCGGGCGCGTGAGCCCTTGCGGGCCGAGCACCCAGCTCAGCGGCCGCTTCTCCTGGGCCACGGCCTTTTGCAGCAGGCCCAGCCCGTACATGAACGCGTCGGGACTGGGCGGACACCCCTGCACGTAAAGATCGACCGGCAGGAACTTGTCCACCCCCTGCACCACGCTGTAGATGTCGTACATCCCGCCGGAATTGGCGCACGAGCCCATCGAGATCACCCAGCGCGGCTCGAGCATCTGGTCGTAGAGACGCTTGATCACCGGCGCCATCTTGATGAAGACCGTGCCGGCGACGACCATCACATCCGCCTCGCGCGGCGTCGCGCGGATCACCTCCGCGCCGAAGCGCGCGATGTCGTAACGGCTGGTCAGGCTGGTCGCCATCTCGACGTAACAGCACGACAAGCCGAAATTAAAAGGCCAAAGCGAGTTCTTGCGCCCCCAGGCCAGCAGGTCCTGGATTTTGGCGAAGACCACGTTGCGCCCCAGCGATTCGCCAAAGGCGACCTCGCCGCGCATGCCGAGGGCCGGACTTTCGGGTTTGCTCAGTGACCAGCGCATCGATGCCCACCGTTTCTCGATTATTTCTCCGCACTCCGCACTCCGCGCTCCGCGCTTCCTCTGCCCCAATCGAACACGCCCTCGCGCGCGATATAAAACAGCGCGGCCATTAAAATAACAATGAAAACCACGATCGCCGCGTAACCGGCCCAACCCAGCGCGCGCACGTTGACCGCCCAGGCGAAGATGAAAATGCTTTCCAGGTCGAAGATCACGAAAAACATCGCGATCAGGTAAAAGCGCACGTCCCAGCGTTGGCGCGCCGAACCCGTCGGCGGGACGCCGCATTCGAACGGCTCGCCGGTGGCCCGGCCCATGCGCCGCCCCCCCAGCACCCAGGACAGAGCGAGCATCCCGCCGGTCAGGATCAGCACGGCGAAAAAATAAGCCGCCAACGGCCAGAGCGGAGGGGAGTGCAGAGGCGAGGGAACCATGCCTTTTCCTTTTTTGCGCGGACGCCCACGCTTTCGCGGTCTCGCGCGCCCTTCGGCCTGAAAATCCAGGCGCGGGACCCAAAACATTAGTGTAATATTTACAACTAAATCCCTCACCAAGACCGGCTCATTCACTCTTTCACAAACCTGGCCCCAAAGCCACCGGTAACTGATCCCCAAACCCTTTTTGATCGCTTTATGGTCGTGCGCGGTTAGGCAAGACTCAACGAGATCAATAACATTCGCCGAGCTCAGATTAAGGGACCCTTACTCTGGGCAAGACATCCATGCAATATCCATGCCGTGCGCGCGCCACGACGGACTCTGCTCTGGAATTTCAACAGGGGCGCATCGATCCTGATCCGCACCGGCGCGGCCATGTCTATGAATGGGGCGCCTTGTCCACATCGTCCACGTCGTCCACAACGTCCATATTGTCCATAGGTTCAGATAAACAGATTTACGCTGCCCGTTTCCGCCTGGCCGAGGTAGGTCGCCACCCCGCCGATCTCGACCCCGTCGATCAGTTCCTCGCGCTTGATGCCCATGAGGTCCATCGACATGGCGCAGGCGACCAGGCGCACGCCCGCCTGGCGCGCGCTTTCGAGCAGCTCGCCCGGCGCGGGCACGTTCTTGCGCCGCATGATCCCCTTGATCATGCGCAGGCCCAGGCCGCCCAGGTTCATCCTGGACAGGCTGAGCCGCTCCGCGCCGCGCGGCATCAGCCAGCCGAACATACGCTCGACCAGGTTCTTTTGGGCCGCCGCGCCGCCCGGCCGGCGCAGCACGTTGAGGCCCCAGAAGGTAAAGAAGAGCGTCACGGCGCCCCCCATCGTCGCCGCGCCATTGGCGATGATCAAGGCGGCCATCACGCGGTCGAAATCGGCGCTGAATACAACGATGGTCTTGTTCTTCGCCCCGCCATGGCCGGCGGGCGCGGATGCGGGAGCAACGTGAGTGCCGTTCTTCCCCTTCGCGATCAAGGCGCGGATGTGGCCCCGCAGCGACGCGATCTCCAACAGGCGATGGCCCGTGCTGCGGCACCAGGCCGCGACGTCGGCCGCGAAAGCCGGGTCCGCCGTCTCGATCGAAACCGCCTGGCCTTCTTCGAGGCTTTTGAGTTCGCTGGCCAGCCGCATGATCGGCCCCGGACACTGCAAGCCGCAGGCGTCGATGTGTATCGCGGGCTTGACCGGTTCAGTGCCGGGCGTCAGGGCCATTTCTTTTTTACCGCCGTCTCGCGTCTCCGGTGGCTTGGGCGAGGGGAGCGCGGGTTTGGGCTTTACGGCGGGGGTCGCCATCGTAACCGTTTTGTAGCCGCCGCTCAGGTTGCGGCACTGGAATCCGTTCTGGCTCAGGATCCGGCAGGCGAGGTACCCGCGCTGGCCGACCTGGCAGAAAACGAGCAGTTCCTTGTCGCGCGGCAGTTCGCCCAGCCGCTCGCGCAAGTCATCGAGCGGAAGGTTGAACGCCCCGGGAATCGTGCCGGCCTGAAATTCCGCCGTCGTGCGCACGTCGAGCAGGAGCTGATCGGCGCGCGGCGCGGCGACCTCCTCGGCATGGCAAATCCCCACCGCGCCGCGCAGCACGTTCGCCGCCACAAAACCCGCAATATTGACCGGGTCCTTGGCCGAACCGTACGGCGGCGCGTACGAGAGTTCCAGCTCCTCCAGATCGAAAACGCTCATGCCGGCCCGGATCGCCACGGCCAGCACGTCGATCCGCTTGTCCACGCCCTCGGCGCCGACCGCCTGCGCCCCGAGGATCCGGCCGTTTTCAGGATCAAAAACAAGCTTGAGACTGATCGGGCTGGCGCCGGGATAATACCCGGCATGGCTGGCCGGATGCACGTAAACTTTTTCACAAGCACGCCCCGCGCGCCGCAGCGCCTTCTCGCTCATCCCGGTCATGCCGATCGCCAGATCAAAGACCTTGCAGATCGCCGTCCCCTGCGTCTTTTTGTAAGTGCTCGCCTGCCCGAGAATCCCGAAAATATTGTCGGCGGCGATCCGTCCCTGACGGTTGGCCGGACCGGCCAGCGGAATCAAGGTCGCTTGCCCGCCGACGAAATCCGTGACCTCGACCGCGTCGCCCACGGCGTAAATGGCGGGATCGCTCGTGCGCATCCGTTCGTCCACCCGGATGCCGCCGCGTTCGCCGAGCGCCAGGCCGGCCTCGCGGGCCAGCGTGACCTCGGGCCGCACGCCGATGGCCAGCACCACCAGGGCGCACGCCACCGTTTCTCCCGTGCTGAGCTGAACCTCCAGCGCGCCGTTCTCCTCGCGGATCGCGCTGACCGAGGTCTCCAGCCGCAGGTCCACGCCGTGAAGCGTCAATTGTTGATTCAGAGGCGTGGTCATCTCGGGATCGGCCGGGCCCATCAGTTGCGCGGAAAGTTCGACGAGGGTCACCCCCACGCCACGCGCGCGCAACGCCTCGGCCATCTCCAGCCCGATGTATCCGCCGCCGATGATCACCGACCGCGCCGGCTTTTCTTCATCGACCACGCGCTTGATCGCGTCCATGTCGGCCAGGTTGCGCAGCGTGAAGACGCGCTTGCCCTCGAAGCCGGGCATGGGGGGGCGGATCGGCTCGGCGCCGGGGCTCAGGATCAGCGCGTCATACGCGACCGTCTCCCGCGCGCCATCGTCCAGCCGGCGCGCCGTCACCGTCTTGTTTTCGCGGTCGATGCTCAGCACTTCCGTGCGCACGCGAACGTCGAGGCGGAAGCGCCGGCGCAGCCCCTCGGCCGTCTCGACCAACAGGCGCCGGCGTTCGGCGATCGCGCCGCCGATATGATACGGCAAGCCGCAATTCGCGAACGAAACGTGTTCGCCGCGCTCGAAGAGGATGATTTCGGCCTCTTCCGACAACCGCCGCGCGCGCGCCGCCGCCGAAGCCCCGCCGGCCACGCCGCCCACGATGACAATGCGTTTTCGGTCCATGATCTCGGGTCGCTTTCACTTATTTTTTCTTTTTTCGGGTTTCGCCGCCCCGCAGTTGCGCCGCACGCACGCGATCAGGTCGGGCAATTGCGGCGAGTTGATCGTGTAGTAGACTTCGCGGCCCCGGCGTTCGCTGTCCAGGAAACCGCAGCCCTTCATCAGTCTCAGGTGCTCGCAGGCCTGGTGGGGCGCGATCGCGCACAGCTCGGCGATTTCGTTGACCATGAATTCCCCTTGCATCAGCACTTCGACGATGCGCAGCCGCGCGGGGTGCGCCATGACTTTCAGACAATCGGCGGCCCGGGTCAGCGCCGTCAGCGGCAGCAGGTTGAGGGGGGAAGATGAAGGACTCATGACGACGCGCTCCTTGGCCTTGTTAAATATATGTATATATCGATAAGTCACGATATGTCAATATGTATGATCAAAAAAACACGCCGCGGTCCCGGCCGGCGCTTCGGCCTCAGCTTCGCACGTTAGAGCAGATGATGTATGCGTCTTACGCCGTGGCACTGCACCAATCATGATTGATTTTATTAGAGATATGCAAAGACATGGCAAGACACAGGGTAAATGCGAATCCATGCAATCACAGATTTCATCCCTGTTTGTTTTCTTCTTGGCAGTCCATCGGCTCTTGGGTATGATTCGGGCAACCGAATGGAGAAAGGCAGATAAAAATGAAGTACGTTGCTCTCGCTATGTTCGTCGTCGGTTTGGGTCTGATGACCGGTTGTTCCTGCATGACCTGTCCCATGTGCAAGAAGGGTCAGGCAAATGGAAATGTTGGACAGTATCAAATTATCAGCGTGGCGACTGATCTTTATAAATTTGATACGCAAACTGGACAATTATCGAAATTTAAATGGCAATACCCGGACGGTGGAGTATGGGAAGAAATTAGAATTGGGGTGGCAAACATCCCATACAAGCCAAAATGACTACCTAATAATCAATAATACGGCATCAGGTTACAAATAAAAATCATTGGATAATGTGTCCATCGTCATGCCGGTGATTCCATGATTCTAATGCGGATTAAAATGCACGCTCAGCGCATCGTGGTTGAGCGGATGAGCGGCCTCCAGGGGCGTTTCGATGTGGCTGGTGCGCCGCGCTTGGCCGGCCACCCCCGGCGCGGGCAAGGCCAGCCGATCGAGCTGCCACCAAAATCCAAACGGCAAGAGGCAATAACCGTCATGGATCGGGACGCCGGCTTCCCACAACGCCCCGGCCACATAATGATGACACGTATGGAACAGGTCGTACGGGCGCCGCGCGGGATAGTAATGCTGATCCCCGTCGTCCAGAAGGGCCATGCGCACGGCGATGCTTTGATCCAGGTAGGCGCGCATCCGTTCCAGACCGGCATCGCTGATCGCGAACTCCCAATGGCGGATCTTCTCCGCCGGGTTGCGTTCGGGATAGGGGCGCTCAACCAGGCTCAGTTCAATCACCCCGGCATTGGGCCGGACCAGCGCGCGGCCTCCCGCGCCGATCTGGTGCAGGATTTCATTGGATTGCGCGCCGATCCCGTGGGCGTCATCGCAGAACCAGATCCGTTCGCCGTAAGCCCATTCCTCGATCGGCTTGCCCGGGGGCGCCCCCACCCTGGCCGGCAGCCGGATCAGGCTATGAAAGCCGGTCGCGTAAACCCCGACGCGGGTGGTGCGCTGAGCGCCAGCCGGCGGCCAGAGCCCTGGCGGCGGCGCGGCGCACGACGCCAGCAGCACGGCGCCGAGCAGGAGCAGTTCCCAGGGGGCGCGAGGGCGGGTCTGTCGTTCAGGAGTCGGGTGAAGCATGCGCGGGCGTCAGTCCAGAGGGTGGCTTATCGGGTCTGGTGGCAAGCGGTGCCTTAACCTGATAGGGGCGCTCCCAGCATAATCCGTGTACCAAGAAATTAACATCTTTTTCCCCGCCGGAAATTGTAAAAAACGGCCGCCGTGGGAACATTTTGCTCCCGCGGCGGCCAGGGCCTTCACGCTTGCAGCCGGTCGCCGGGCGGCCGGCGTCGTCTTACGTGGTCGGGGCAAAATGGCCCAAATGCCAGCGGCGCTGGATGAAGCGCATGCTGACGATCTCATAGACCGCGCTCAGGCCGACCAGGCAATAAATGACACGGCTGAGCAGCGTGCCGGCGCCGCAGATCGCGGCGACCAGGTCAAAATTGAAAAAACCGACCAAGCCCCAGTTGAGCCCCCCGATGATCATGAGGATCAGCGTGATGATATCGAGCCCTTTCATGACCTATGCCCCCCCTTGTGAAGATAAATCGTGGCGTCTATTCTCCCGTTGCCGTCATGTATTATAACAAATAAGTCCAATTGTGTCTTCGAAATCGTCGCGCTTTGAATTCCTTGGCGCGCATGGAATTCTTTATTCCGCGCTCCGCGCTCCGCACTCCGCACTTGGGCGGTATTCCGCCTTGATCGTCGTGTGCAGCCCGCCGCGGATCGTCATCTCGCACACGACCGTCATGCGCTTGGGCTGGCAGGCGCGCACCAGGTCCTCCAGCATCCGGTTGGCCAGGTGCTCGTAGAAGATTCCGACGTTGCGGTACGAGATGAGGTAATACTTGAGCGAGCGCAGCTCGATGCAGCGGCGGTCGGGGACGTAGCTGATCGTCAGCCGGCCGAAATCGGGCAGGCCCGAGAACGGGCAGACCGAGGTGAATTCGTCGGTCGCGGTGGCGATCTCAATGTCGCGGCCGGGGTAGGCGTAGTCGAACGATTCAAGCGCCGCCGCGTCGATCGCCTCGATGCCCTGGAATTCCAGGCGCCGGTCGTGGGCCTGGAATTGCGCGCGGACGTCTTGGGTCGGGTCCTGAATGGGATCGTTGGCGGGGCCGCTGGGCTGGGTCATGGCGTTTTGGGTTCCTTATACTTGAGAGGATCTTCCAGGCCGGCCTCGCGAAAGCCGCGCCGGCGCAGCAGGCACGATTCGCAGCCGCCGCAGGCCAGGCCCTCGGGCGTCGGGTCGTAGCAGGAATGGGTCAGGGCGTAATCGACTCCCAGCGCCGTGCCGGCGCGAATGATGTCGGCCTTGGTCATTTGAATGAGCGGCGTGTGAATTTTAAGTGCCGCGCCCTCCTCGACCCCGGCGCGCGTGGCCAGGCGCGCCATCCGCTCGAACGCCTCAATATATTCCGGGCGGCAGTCGGGATAGCCGGAATAATCGAGCGCGTTGACGCCGATGAAAATATCGTTAGAGCCGAGGACCTCGGCCCAGGCCACGGCGAAGGAGAGAAAGATCGTGTTGCGCGCCGGAACGTAGGTGACCGGGATGCGGCTGCCGATGCGCGCCGAGCCGTCCGGACGGGGCACCTCGATGTCGCCGGTCAGGGCCGAGCCGCCGAAGCGGCGCAGGTCGATCGTCAGCACGACGTGTTCGCGCACGGCGAAGGCGCGGGCGACGCGCGCGGCGGCCTCCAGCTCGAGGCGGTGGCGCTGGCCGTAATCGAACGACAAGGCGTACAGCTCGAAACCCTCGCGGCGGGCGAGGGCCAGCACCGTCGTGGAATCAAGCCCGCCGCTGCTCAGGACAACCGCCGGCAAACCCATGCGCTACGCTCCCATTCTGGAATATCGATCAAGTGTTTCGTCCACCTGCGTCAGGCGTTTCGTCCACCCCGTCCACTTCGTCCACAACGTCCATCTCCGTCCACTTCCGGAGGCCATTTGAAACCAGTTTAGGCATTTAAGCGGGAAAGGTCAAGACGCGGGGGGCCGCGGGGAACGAGCGTTCTCAAAGCCACCCGAAAAACCCTGTTGATTCTGATTCTTTGCGGTCCTTTGCGTCACAGATCTAATTCAATTCAGTAACGCGAAGAACCGCCAAGAACACGCAAAGAACCGCAAAGATTATTAAAGCGAACGCCGCTCAGCGCGCATGAATGGCAAGATCGTCATGCTCAGGGGATACGAATTCATTGCCTTCCGGCCCATAGTCGTTGGCCCCCTGTTGATCCTTGAGGTCGGGACCGAGGCTGTAAATCAGCGTCGTCGTCGCGGCGGGCGCGGATTGTTTCTTGATCAGCCGCAGGGCCTGGCCGGTAAAGGGATCGCGCCAGGGATGGTTGGGCGCACGCCGGAAATCAACTGAGCGGGCAAGCTCGGCCGCCTGGGGATGAAGGCGCAGATCCAGCGCCGCCCGCATCAGATTGAAGCGTGCCGCGCGCGCATACCACTCGGTCTCGGTCCGAGGATAAGGATGATTGTCGTGTGGAAAACAATAGACCAAAGGGCCAGCCCAAGCCTTCGTCGCCGCGTCAAGGGTAAGGCTGGCGATTTCGGCGTAACTTCGTGAGCACCTGTCGATCACCGCTTGCCATCTCCGGTCAAAAATTGGAATGAGCTCCGGCGCGTGTTTCTTGTTGACCATCGCCTTTACCGCGGCCTGGAACCACGGACCGGGCAGGGGCAGCATGACCAATTTATTAAAAATATAGACATCCTTGTAATAGACCGAGTAGCGCTGGTTCACATCCCAGCCGAAGGCCGAAGAGTTCCAGGGGTCGTTTTCAATTCTATTGAGAAACTCGCGCCGATTATATTGATATTGTTCCTTGAGTTGCCGGGCCAGGCGATCGGATGCAAAAATCAGCGGGGCGGCGCGGTCGAGCTCGGCTTTGAAACTTTGCGCCACGGCCGGCTCCAGCCGGCGGCTGTCGATCCAGGTGTAGAGCAGGTTGGTGGCATCTTTCAGCCGCGAGGGGCCAAGGAAGCGGGCTTCCTCGCCGGGGTATTCCATCCGCGCGGCGAGGATCTCGAGCAGGGCCGCTCCGGCACGCGCCACCCCGGCGTCGTTGCCCTCGGCCAGTCGCATGCGCCCGTCGGCCACGATCATTTGAAAGATTTCCGGCTGCCGCGAGATCCGCAGCTCGAAGTACGCCCGTCCGGCCGGCGCGGCGGCGCTCGATTCCCGCGCTTTCACCCAGAAATCCAGCGTTTGGTAAAGTCTGTCAACTGCGGCGCGATGGGCGTGAATCCAGGCGAACAACCGGTTGCGGTAGGCGCCATTCACGGTCGCTGCGTAGGGATTACTATTCCGCCAGAACGGCCGCAGCCGGCCCGCGTAGGCCATCCCCTGTTGATCCTTTTCATTCAAGAACTGTTCCAGGAATGCGCCGGCAACCTTATCCCGGCTCATTTGATCAAAGAATTGCTTGTAGGGGTCCGTCGGCGGGGCGTTTTGCAGGGCTTGAAAGGCCTTGAAAAAGGCTTGTGCGGCCGGGGGCGCGGGGGATTGCGCTTGGGATTGGGGCGGATGGCCCGGCGCGGGCGTGCGGTCCACGAATTCCGGCTGGATGCTGTATCTCTCTGGGATTTTGCGCAGCTCGAGCGGAATTGTGACGTGATTGGCCCAGCGGCTCACCCCGACCATGCCAAAAAAAAGAAGCGAAAAAAAGGCGATCACCAGGCCGACAATAATCCAGCTTCCTTTTCGACTTTTTGGTGTGGGTTCGGTCGTCATGCCCGTGATCCTTCTTCAACATTGAAGCCCCAAAGGGACCTGTACTTCATATAGACGTAAAACAGGCGGTTTGGTTGTGGATAGAATAGAAAAATCCGGCTCACAAAGACAGAAAGAATCCAAAGACACCAAGAAAATACACTTGGACGGCAACGAATTCTGGGAAATTCTTGGTACTCTTTGTTTCTTTGTGTCTTTGTGAGTAAATATATTATATTTCTTGTTCATGCTCGGCGGCGGGCGCCTCGGGCGCTGCGGGCGGGGCCGGCGCCTCCCACGCCGCGCGGATGACGCCCAAGAGGTCCTCGACCCCCTGCCCGGTCTGCGCCGAGAGGGGAATCAGCGCGTTGTCGTCGTCCAGCCCGAGCAGGCTTTGCAAGGCCCGCAGCCGCTTTTTCAGCTCGTTGCGGGTGACCTTGTCGATCTTGGTGATGGCGAAGATGTAGGGAATGGCGCGGCTTTCCAGCCATTCGATCATCCGCTGGTCTTCGAAGGTGGGATCGCGCCGCACGTCGAGGATGATCACCACCAGGCGCAGCCCCTCGGCCTCGTGGAAAAAGTGCTCGATCATCGGTCCCCACTGGCGCTGGACCTCGCGCGAAACCTTGGCGTATCCGTAACCGGGCAGATCGATGAAATAATAGGTTTCGTCAATGCCGTAGTAATGGATCTCGCGCGTGCGGCCGGGGGTGTTGGAGGTGCGCGCGAGGTGGCGCGAGCCGATCAGCTTGTTGATCAGCGAGCTCTTGCCCACGTTGGAGCGCCCGGCGAAGACGACTGCCGGGCGCGTCTCGGGCGCCTGGTCGACATGGACGATCGCCCGGATGAATTCCGCCTGTTGGATCGGATGAGGCATGGCCGGCCTTGATGCTCCCTGGGTTGGGCGGCTCCGGCGGGCGCGCGCCCGGGCCGGTGCAAAGTCTTGTTGATCATCCGGTTTAGACGGTGGATTGTCCAGCGCGAACCCGTTTCACATAATTGTTTTAAATCCCCCATGCCGGTGCTATGAATGATGGGCTTATGATCCATCAGGGGTCCGGATTTAAACCAGGCGAGGAGCAGTCGGCATGAAGTCTTTAGCGAGCGCGGCACGCGGCCATCAACCCTCCGTCCAGTGGACGGCCCAGTGGATTTGGGGCCCGGGCGCGCCTTCCCCGCGCAACTTTTACCTGGCCGCCCGGCGTGAATTCGCCGTCCAACCGGGCGAGCCGCGCGCCGAGCGGCGCCTGCACATCTCCGCCGACAGCCGCTACCGCCTGATGCTCAATGGCGAATGGCTGGGCGACGGCCCGACGCGTTCGTTCTATCAGAACCAGGCGTTCGATACTTATGACGTCACCGGCCTCGTGCGCCCCGGCAAGAATCTGATCGCCGTGCTGGTCAGCCATTTTGGCGAAGGGACCTTTCATTACAATCCGAGCGGCCAGGCCGGCCTGCTGGTCCAGCTCGAGCGCGCGGCGGGCAAGGCCTGGGTTCCCGAACTGGTCAGCGACGGAGCCTGGCGCGTGCGTCACCATGAGGGCTATGCCCGGCCGACCGCGCGCATTTGTTGCCAGATGCCTTTCGTGGAGATTTTCGATGCCCGTGCGCTCGATGCGTCGTGGACGCAGCCGGGCGCTTCGGCGGCCGGATTCACGCCCGCGCGCGTCATCGGCCCGGTCGGCTCGGTGCCCTGGACCCACCTGGTCCCGCGCCAGGTGCCGTTTCTGACGCGCACGCCGGTCTCGGCGGTGCGCTTTTTCCATACCGGCCTGACCCGGCCGGCCAATGCCTACTACGGTTTCACGGCGCGCCCGTATCTTTTGCCCGGATACTTTATGCAGAACGGCCGGCCGCTCGCCGGTTTTGCCGCCACGCGCCTGATCTCGCCCATCGCGCAGGATTTTGCCGTCTTCGCCTTGAGCGACCGCTTCGAGCCGTGGGTCATCAACGGCCGGCAGGCCGCCTCGGGCGAGACCGTTCGCTTGCAGGCCGGGGAGAACCTGGTCCTCATTCCGTTCAAGCCCGGCAATCATCATGAGTTCGATCGCTCGTATCCGGCCTTTGTGGAAAAGCCGCTCCAACTCAAGGGCGTGTTCAACGAGCAGAGCGCCTGGACAATTTTCGGGCCTTTGGAGAACTGGGCCGAGTTGCACGGCGAAATCTTGAAAATCACTTCGGTGGCGGCGCTCGAGCCGTACCGCTCCAAGGCCCAGGTGGTTCGCGAGGAGGACATTTTTGTCGCCGGGTCGCCTTGGTGCGAGACGGTGGTCAGCCGCCCGGTCGAAGGGCCGGCGCGGATCGACAATCCGGAGGCGATCTTCGGCGACACGGCCGAGGTGACCGTGATCCACCCCAGTCCCAAGGGCGACGTGGAGCTCTTTCTGGATTTCGGCCGCGAGCAGGTGGGTTACCTGGAACTCGACCTCGACGCGCCGGCGGGCACGATCATCGATTTCAACTGCCTGGAGGAGGTGGAAGAGGATCGGCGCATTCATTACAGCTACGGCAACGAGAACGCGCTGCGATACATCACGCGCGAAGGCCGCCAACAATACACCTCCTTCCTGCGCCGCGGCTACCGTTACGTCAAGGTCGTCCTGCGCGCGATGAGCGGGCCGGTCCGCCTGCGCGCGCTGCGGACGCTTTCCTCGGTTTATCCGTCGCTCGATCGCGGCGCCTTCGATTGCAGCGACGCGCTGCTGACGCGCATCTGGGAGGTGGGCCGCCACACGCTGCGCTGCTGCAGCGAGGACACGTTCACCGATTGCCCCACCTACGAGCAGACCTTTTGGGTCGGCGACGCGCGCAACGAGGCGCTGATCAATTACGCCTGCTTCGGCGACTTGCCGCTGACGCGCCGCTGCGCCGAGCTCCCCGCCGAGTCGCTCTTCCGCGCCCCGATCACCGAAAGCCAGGTCCCCTCGGCCTGGGACAACCTGCTGCCGGCGTGGAGTTTCCTTTGGATCCAGGCCGTCGAGGAATTCTGGCAGTTCTCCGGCGACCGGACCTTTCTTAAAAATATTTATCCCGCCGTGCGCACCTCGCTGAGCAATTGCCGCAAGCAATTGACCGACGCGCGCGGCCTCTTCACGATCGAGGCCTGGAATTTCTTCGATTGGTCCGGCCTGGACGACCAGGCCCGCCTGGTCACGCACAACCAGATGCTGCTGGTCGAAGCCTGGCGGCGCGGGGCGGTGTTGGCCCATGCGCTCGGCAAGCTCAAGGAGGAGGCGTGGTTCCTGGCCGAACGCAAGGCCCTGATCCAGGCGATCAACAAACATCTGTGGAGCGCAAAGCAACACGCCTACATCGATTCGATTCACGACGACGCCGCGCCGAGCGAAAAGATCAGCCAGCAGACCAATTCGCTGGCGGTGCTCTACGGGGTGGCCGGCGGCAAGCGCCTGGAGGCGATCCGTGAGGTCGTCGCTCGTCCGCGCGAAGGGATGACCAAGGTCGGCAGCCCCTTCGCCCTCTTCTATATACTGGAAGCCCTCGTCCGCCAGGGCGCGCAAGACGACATGCTGCGCATCATCCGCGAGCGCTGGGGCGAGATGATCCGCCTGGGCGCGACGACGTTCTGGGAAATGTTTCCCGGCTTCTGGGGCGACTGGTGGACGCGCAGTTATTGCCACGCCTGGTCTTCGGCGCCGGTTTATTTTCTGACTCGCTACCAGCTCGGCGTTTGGTCGGAGGCGCCCGGTTACGCGCAGGCCCGCATCGCGCCCGTGCCGCTGGACCTGACCTGGGCGCGCGGGCGCGTGCCGACTCCGGAGGGCGAAATCGCGCTTCACTGGCAAAGCGCGCCGGACCATTTTACGATGGAAGTGACCCTGCCCCAAGGGACCGGCGCGAGGGTCACCCTGCCGGTCAGCGCCGCCGAGTATCCAAAACTCGAAGCCGAGGGGATGGCGCTCAAGAAGGTCCAGGACCGCTGGACGGGCGATCTTCAACCCGGCGCCCACGCGCGCATCACCGTCCGGAAGGCGTGATGACGCGCGTTCTGCTTCCTGAGCGAAAATGAGATTTATGAGACCAATGGGACCCATGGGTCCCATAAATCCCATAGCTCCCATAAATCACTATGGGCAATCCCTTCTTTTTGGTGTAAAATCCACTCCCCTAAGGGGGGCGAGGATTATGAAATTCCCGAAAGTTCATCTCATTTTGTGTCTGATGCTGTTCGGCGCTTGCAGCAAGGAAAACTACAAGCCGAAAGAGGACAACCCCGGCGCGGTCAATCCGGCCGCGCAGGAGCACCATTGGAACACCGATACGGATAGGGGCGGGGCCACGACACCACCGGATCAGATCGCCATGCGCGAAGAGGTGTGGCCCAAGCTGCTCTCCGCGAGCAAATTCGATTCCGGCGCCGGCTGATCCGGATCAAGCCCGGGCCGCTTTTCTTCACGAACCGTAAATACCCGACAACCATTCATGAATGTCCATGGGTCCGGTGGAAGGTGTGGCCTTCTCCTCCACGCCGCCCACATCGTCCACTTCGAGTGGCGTTACATCGCGTTTGACCCTTGATGCAAGGCGGGGTATGCTGAGGAAAACTTTGTGCCGCCGCGCGCCGCGAAAGAGGTGAGGCCATGGATTTGCAGCAAACGTTTAAACAGCCGGGAAGCGAGTATCGCGGCAAGCCGTTTTGGGCCTGGAACGGCAAGCTGGAGCCGGAGGAATTGCGCCGGCAAATCCGGGTGTTTCAGCAGATGGGCTTGGGTGGCTTCTTCATGCATTCGCGCGTCGGCCTGGACACGCCCTACCTGGGCGAGACGTGGTTCGACTGCGTGGCGGCCTGCATCGACGAGGCCCAAAAAACGGGCCAGACGGCCTGGATGTACGACGAAGACCGCTGGCCGTCGGGGGCGGCGGGCGGCCTGGTGACCAAGAAGCCAAGCAATCGGATGCGGCGCTTGACGATGCGCGCGCTGAGGCCCGAGCAATTCGCGCTCGGCTCGGACGATCGCCGTGGACTGCTGGGTGTGTGGGAGGCGCGCCTCGAGGGCGGCGTGGCCACGGACGTGCGAGCGCTGGCCCCGGGCCAGAAACCGACGCGCGGCGCGGGCCGGCGCGTGCTGACGTTCCAGGTCGAAGAGACCGAGTTGAACCCCTGGTATAACGGTTACACCTATCTGGACACGCTGTCCGAAGCGGCGGTCAAGGATTTCATCGCCTCGACCCATGACGCTTATGCCCGGCGCTTCGGCCCGCAGTTCGGCGCGACGGTGCCGGGGATGTTCACCGATGAGCCCAATTACGGGCATCATTGGGGCGAGCTGGGCGTCGCCGCGGGCGAGCTGGCCGCGGCGCTCCCCTGGACGGCGAAGCTCCCGCAGGAATTTAAGGCGCGCTATGGCTACGATCTGCGCAAACACCTTCCGGAGTTGTTTTTTGATATTGAGGGCGAAAAAATCGCGCGGGCCCGCTACCACTATCGCGACTGCGTGACGCACCTCTTCGTCAAGAACTTCGCCGGCCAGATTGGCGCGTGGTGCGAAAAGAACGGCCTGCTCTTTACCGGCCACGTCCTCTTCGAGCAGCCGCTCGGCAATCAGGTCTGGGTCGTCGGGGCGGCGATGCGCTTTTACGAGAAGATGCAGGCGCCGGGCATCGACGTGCTGACGCAGTTCTATCAGGAATACGACACGGCCAAGGCGTGCGCCTCGGTGCTGCGCCAGACCGGCCGCAAGTGGATGCTGTCGGAACTCTACGGCTGCACGGGCTGGGACTTTCCGTTCGAGGGACACAAGGCGGTCGGCGATTGGCAGGCCGCGCTCGGCGTCAACCTGCGTTGCCAGCACCTGGCCTGGTACACCATGGCCGGCGAAGCCAAGCGCGACTATCCGGCCTCGATTTCCTTTCAGTCGCCGTGGTGGCGTCATTACCGCGTGGTCGAGGATTATTTCGCGCGCGTCGGCCTGCTGCTGAGCCAGGGCGAGCCGGTGCGGCGGCTGCTCGTGATCCATCCGGTCGAGAGCATGTGGCTGCGGCTGCGCCCCTCGCTGGCGCAGCCGGGCAAAGTCGCCCCGCATGACGGGCCGGGCGATCCGGACGGACTGGGCGAGCAGATGGTCGCGCTGCGCAATTGGCTGCTCGAGGCGCGGCTGGATTTCGATTACGGCGACGAGGAGATGCTGAGCCGGCTGGGCGCGGTGCGACGCGGCGCGCGGGCGGCGGTCTTCCAGGTGGGCCAGGCCGAGTACGACATGGTGCTCGTGCCGCCGCTGCTGACGGTGCGCGCCAGCACGCTCAAACTGCTCGAGCGGTTCCGCGCGGCGGGCGGCCGGGTGGTTTTTGCCGGCGAGCTTCCGGAGGCGGTCGATGCCGCGCCCTCGCTCGAAGCCGCGCGCGTGGCGGAGCGGTGCGAATGCGTGCTGCTGAATCGGGCCGCGCTGGTCGCGGCGGTCGAGGACGCGGTGCGCGACGTGTCGGTCAAGGACGCCCGGGGGCGCGAGGTGACGCCGGTGTTGGCGATGTTGCGTCGCGACGGCGCCCGGCGGATTCTTTTCCTTTGCAACACCGACCGCCGCCACGGCCTTGGCGAGGTCACGGTTTCGCTCCGGGCGCAAGGCTCGCCGAGCGAGTGGGATCTTATGAGCGGCGAGGCATTCGTCCTGGATGCGGAGCATGACGGCGCGTGGCTGCGCTTCAAAACCGAGCTGCCCGCTTCCGGCAGCCGGCTGTTCGTCGTCGATCCCAAGCCGCACAAGGGCCTCCCCCCGAAGCCGCGCTGGAGCGGCGAGCGGCGCGAGGCGCTTAAGGCCGCGCCGGGCGTGCAGCTTAGCGAGGCCAACGTGCTGGTGCTCGACCGGCCGGCGTACCGGATCGGCCGGCAGAAGCAACGCGGGCCGCTGGAGATTCTCAAGGTGGACGCCGCCGCGCGCGACAGCCTGGGCGTGGCGCATCGCGGCGGAGCGATGGTCCAGCCGTGGGCACGCCAGGCCCAGGAGTCGCCGCCGTCCGTGCCGCTGGAACTGCGCTACGCCATCGCGATCGACGAGCTCCCCGGCGGCCCGCTGAGCCTGTACCTCGAAACGCCCGAGCGCTTTGAGATCCGCCTCAACGGCGCCGAGCTGCGCCACGAAGAGGGCGATGGCTGGTGGGCGGACCCCTGCCTCAAGCAGGTGCGCATCGACCCGGCGCTCCTGGTGCAAGGTGAAAACGAACTGACGCTGACGATCGACTTTCGGGAATCGGACAACCTGGAGGCGGCGTTCCTGGCGGGCGATTTTGGGGTGCGCGTGGAGGGGGCCGAGTGCCGCATCACCCGGCCGGTGCGCGCGCTCAAGCCGGGCGATTGGACCGCGCAGGGCCTGCCCTTTTACAGCGGCGCGGTGACGTATCGGTTCAAGGCGCAGCCGCGTCCCGTCGCGGGCGAACACGTCTTCTTCGCTGCGCCCGATTTCAAGGGGGCGCTGGCGCGGGTGCTCGTCGGCGGGCGCGAGGCCGGTTTTCTCCCCTGGCCGCCCTACGAACTCGATCTGACCGCCTGGCTCGCCGGCGCGGGTGAGGCCATCGAAATCGGCCTGGAGGTTTTCGGCAGCCGGCGCAACGCCTTTGGGCCGCTGCATCTGGCCGATCCCAACCCGCCCTGGACCGGTCCCGCCGAGTTCGTCAGCAAGGGCGAGGCTTGGCGCGAGGCCTATCAGCTCAAGCCGTGCGGGCTGATGCGGCCCCCGGCGCTGGTTTACCGCCAATTGAGGCACGCCTGAGGACGGTGTGGACGGTGGGGACGGTGGGGACGATGTGGACGGGGTGGACGATGGGGACGGCATCGGTCGTCCGGCCTCGCGCGCTGCGCCTTGCGCCCCGCCGCCCGCCGATGCTAACATGAGTCAGGACGGGGGGTTAGCATGCGGCGCTTCTTGTATCGCTGGTTTCCCTGGCGCTTCGTCATCCGCCGGGTGGCGCGCTCCAAGGGATTTCTAGACCCGCTACTGGTCTGGTCGTATCTGCGCCGTTTCGCCCAGCCCTCCGATGTCGGCGAACCGATCGAACTGCTGCGCGCCGGCGTCGTCTTTCACGCCCGCGGCCTGATGAACAGCCGGGCGATCCAACACAACCTGGATTGGGTCTGGCCGTACTGGGTCGAGCGGCAGTTCGACCCCCGGGATGACGCGTTCGTCCCGCGCGCTTTTTCACTCACCCACGTCAACCTGACTCACCGCAATTGGACCGCCATCGGCCTGCCCGATTGCCCGGCCCTGCCGATTGTCGATCCGCGCGGCCTCGTGACGCCTTATTTTGACGGCTGGTCGCTCGACGGCTGGATCCTGGGCGAGGACGGC
>Ga0182027_10005754_pt1 | contig 18738 bp, 18 predicted proteins | sample 712E1DmetaG_FD_121300 | JGI IMG/M metagenome (GOLD analysis project Ga0182027, IMG submission 121300) | Permafrost microbial communities from Stordalen Mire, Sweden - 712E1D metaG (Illumina Assembly) | ecosystem: Environmental > Terrestrial > Soil > Wetlands > Permafrost | place: Sweden...
GTCTGTTTATCAGAGCCAGTCTGAATCAGAGCAAGTCTCTGCCAGAGATCCTGGCCCCGTTTATCCGGGCCATCTGCAGGGTCTGAAAAATAGCGGCCACAGGCGGTTGCTGTTGATCTCGCTTGGGAGATTCCCGGTGAGATAGGTTGGTGCTGCCCAGGGTCAGGTTTTTGGCGGTCGAATCATTCGTTGTGGGCCGCCTGGTTGTTCAATTTTCAAGGTGCAAAAGTCGAGTATTAAATCTGCTTTCGTCTGATTATTATGAATCAGCTACCTAGAATATCAATTATTACCCCGTCTTTCAATCAAGGTCAGTTTATTGAAGAAACGATACTTTCTGTAATCAACCAAAACTATCCTAATCTAGAATATATTATTATTGATGGTGGTTCTAGTGACAATAGTGTGGAAATTATTAGGAAATATGAGAAGAAATTGAAATACTGGGTAAGTGAACCAGATAAAGGACAGTCGGATGCGATAAATAAAGGGGCTGTTTTTGCCACTGGTGATTTAATCGCTTGGATTAATTCCGATGACATGTATTTGCCCGATACATTTCAAATTGTTGCTCAAGCATATTCCCCTTGGCAGAACCGGATGATCATAGGACCGGTCATTAATTTTCGAGAAGGCGATCATTATGAGGAATTAGAGCCACAAACCAGCTTAACTGATCTAGAAAGTATGGTCAAGTTCTGGGATCCAGGTTGGAGTTGGCACCAACCTGGCATATTCATTCCAAGGTTATCTTGGGTGGAAAATGGTGGTCTAAACACTTCATATCACTTTGGAATGGATTATGATTTGGTTCTCAAATTACTTCAGTCATTGGAGATAAAAAATGTAAACGTGCCACTGGCTCGATTTCGTTTGCACGACAAATCCAAGGGAGGAGTAGCCGGCTTTGAGCTATTTCTATATGAATGGAGCCAAATATCCAAACGCTATTGGTCTGAAGTTGGAATTGAGAAATCCGATGATCATGACAAGTATATTTCTCGTCAATTTGCTTTGCTTATAGGAAGAAGGATAAGGCATCGAGAATTCAGTTCATCATTTCGTGTAATTTCTGTCGCAAATAAAATAAAAATCGTTAAAAAAGTTATTCAGAAGTTCCTTATCGAGTCTCTTAATTGGATAACATGGAAATTAGGTTGGCAAGGAAAATGATTTGGTATTTTAGTGCTGAGTAGGGAGTGCAAATGAAAGAAATTTTCAAGAAAATCTATAAAGCGATCAATCAAAGACATTCCGCACTTGGTTTTTTAATATGGCGTTTGTATAATCGTCAGCCTCTTAATAGAGTCCAGAGAAAAATAAAAGGAAAAAACAATGTCATTATTTATAATGATTCAATACTGTCTTCAGTTGTTTTCGATGTTGTTGGAGAAGATAATACAATTAAAATAAAGAATTCTTGCTTTCTTAAGTCAGTAATCTTCTATATAAGAGGAAATAACCATTCTATTTCTATTGGAGAAGGATGCAGATTTAATCGAGGAGCAAGCATTTGGTTCGAGGATTCTTTCGGAAAGCTAGAAATTGGCGATGGGAGTACTTTTGAAGATGTTCACATAGCAGTGACTGAACCAGGATCAGCAGTAAAAATTGGTCGCGATTGTATGTTCGCATACGATATCGATATTCGTACTGGAGATTCGCATTCGATTATTGATACGAATAAAAATGAGCGGATCAATTATGCGAAAGATGTATCTATCGAAGATCACGTTTGGGTCGCTGCGCATTGCATCATTTTAAAGGGTACTAACATCCCCAATGAATCAGTTCTTGCTACCGGTTCAGTTGTCCTCAAGAAATTTTCACAGAAGGGTATTATTATTGCAGGCAATCCAGCAAGTGTGAAAAAAGAAGGAATATCTTGGTCAAGAGAGAGAATTTATAAACCCAGCTAAGAAAGGTTTGTAATGGAAAGCTGCGTGTCTGTATCCTCAATGTCGTTTTTATGAGTGATCATTTAAACTGGTGAGAGCTTTGGGATTGCTCCACTGCCTATGCCGAAATCGTGTAATAGGACTCCTAAAGAAATACTATTGTGAATAATAGCGCTGAATGTCGTTAAATGGTTTTATACGGAACCATTCCTTGCTAGCGTTCTATCTATAAATATCAATATTAATCACGACAAGATTGATCAAGATAAGAGATAGATAAAATGATGTTTGAGCTATTTTTTGGTGCAAGGTGAAAAAATTAAGACGTTAAATCCTATGATTAAAAGGAGATCGAAACCAATTAAAAAAATCCTTATAGTCACATCACGGTTTTTTCCACATCATGGAGGGCTTGAAACGGTAGTCTACCACTTGGCAAAAGAACTCACATCTCGTGGTTATCTAGTACATATTCTAACCAACCGCTATCCGAAAAACTTGCCAGCTCGAGAGAATCTTGACGGGGTGATTGTCCGACGCTTGTTTTTTATCTATCCGGAGCTAAAATACTTAAAGCAACGCCAGTGGTACTTGTTTGCAGCTGGCCTTTTTTTTCTTCCAATCTCTACAATTCTGTTGTTGTTAGAAATATTTCTCTTTTGTCCGGACATAATTAATCTTCATTACTTGGCGTCACCTGGCCTTTTTTTATGGCTGATAAGATTGGTTATTCCTTTTCAATGGGTTGTCAGCTTTCATGGTGGAGATGTGTTTGGGGAGCCATTTTTGTCTTCCTTCAAGATGATGTTGTTCAAGGCTGTTGCAAGGCAAGCAGACCTTTTGACAACTTGCTCAAACGATTTGGCGCGTCAAGTAATTAATCTTGTTCCTGAAGAAAGAAGTAAAGTTGTAGTAATTCATAATGGAGTAAATTTTCAGTTGTTCAACCATGCGACACCCTACTTGCTTCCTCGCCCATTTATTCTTGCACTTGGACAGCTCGCGGACCACAAAGGATTTGATTTGTTGATTGATGGTTTCGCTCAAATTAGGGAATCTTTCCCGCAGGTTGATCTGGTTATTGCAGGTGAAGGTCCCAATCGGTCTCGGCTCGAGGAATTAATTACTCAAAAAAAACTTGCTGATCAAGTTCATCTGTTGGGTCAAGTAGATGAGGAGATGGTATCAAGGTTGATGGCGGGATGCCTTTTCCTAGCTGTGCCTTCTCGGAAGGAGGCTTTTGGAATTGTGGCATTAGAGGGGATGGCGAGTGGCAAACGGGTAATGGCATCGCCGATTGCAGGAATCTGGGAATACTTGCCTCGTGGGCCCAACTTGGAAGTGGAACTCAACGTAGGGGCTTGGGCAAGTGCTTTGAGAGATGTTCTCGATTCTGGTGATTTCAGTCTCTGTTTGGAAAATATTAAGGTAGCGGCCAAACTGGATTGGTCAGATGTTGCCGATAGGTACTTGGAAACATATAGGCGGGTATTAACGCAATGATGGCTGAAAAATATAGGCCGCGCTGGTGTTTCATTAGTCCATTTCAGCTCCGATTAAAGCGCGGTATTGAATCATATATTTGGAATCTAGCACTCTCACTTTCAGGATCAGGGGTGGATGTTGATATTCTTACATGGCAAGGTCCATTAGGTGTCCCGGATAATATTACAGATGCTGGAATAAAAGTACATATTGTCCCAGGTGTCCGCTTTTATCAACAATATATAGCTGTGCCATTCTATTTTATTACATTGATAAAAGGTCATTACGATCATGTTTTTATCAATTTTGCGGATTATGGCGAAGGCCCGGCAATAAAAAGCGCTTTTGCCTTATTACATTTACAGTTTACAATTGTTTTTCATTTCCCTTACAGCCTCGTACCGCACCGCTATCAGGGGTTTGACCGTTGGGGATTAACTGAAAAAGCAAAATATTTAATAGCAGTGAGTAATTTCGTTGTTGGAGAAGTGAAGGTTTGGTCTGGCAGGCCTTGCACTCAGATAGGTCATGGCATTGATACGCAGCATTTTCGGCCCAATGCAGATATCAAAAAGAGAATCCGAACCAAATTGAATATCCCCCAAAACGCTTATGTTTTGACTTCGGTGGCTGCATTAGATGAACGGAAAGGGATTCAATGGGTCGTACGAACTTTACCTGAAATCCTGTCTAAGTGTCCTGATACCTATTACATCATTGTAGGCGAAGGAAGTTATCGAATTGAATTGGAGAAGCTTGTAAATGCGCTCAATTTAAATGGGAAAGTATTCTTTATTGGGGAGGTTCTTGATGTGGTTCCTTATTTGAATGCTGCCGATATATTTATGTGTTTAGCACGAGGTGAGGCTTCTTCGATAGCTTCGCTCGAAGCTGCAGCGTGTTGTCTACCCGTTATAGTATCCCAAAGGCCGCCTTTCGATGAATTAATTGACCCTTCTTGGGGCTTATTTGTAGATGAGGAAAATATTTGTTCTGTTGAAGAGAATACCGTTGCTTTATTGATTTCACACGAATCCAGATTAAAAATGGGGATTGCTGCACGTCAATGGGTAATTACGCATCATAATTGGGATAATGTAGCGATGGAATACCGAAAACTCATAAACAAATTGAATTAGCCTTCTTGATAGGTACATAAAACGACGATTATCATCTGGATTTAGTTTTTTAATTACTTTTAAGAGCTGCAACGATTTGAATGCCAACAGTTATTAATGATAAGGATACCCAATAACAAAATGAAGTCTCAAACGATTAAGGTTCCAATCTTAATGTATCATAATGTTTTATCGGTTGAAGAAGCAATGAAAACGTCTCACAAAGGTTTAATAGTTTTATCCTATCAGTTTTTTCTTCAAATGATGTGTTTGCACAGCTTGGGATATAAGACTATAACTTTTCCTCAATTGGTTAAGGCGATTAATACGAACGAAACCATACCCAAGAATTCAATCATTGTGACTTTTGACGATGGGTATGAAGGTTTATATAGGTATGCTTTGCCGATATTAAAGCGTTTTCATTTTACTGCAACAATATTTCTTGTTGCAGAGGATTTTTTAGGAATTACTCCAATCGCTCCAAGAGCATACCCCATATTAACTGGTCTCCAAGTTGTGGAATTATTACAAAACGGATTCAGTATTGGGTCTCATTCATATACTCACTCTTTACTGACCCAGCTGAATGAAGAACAATCAACCCATGAAATAGTGGACTCAAAGGTTTATTTAGAAGAAGAATTTCAGACCAGTATCAATTCCTTTGCTTATCCAATGGGCAAATATAATGAATTAATAATTTCAGAAGTTAGGTCATCAGGTTATGCTTGTGCTTTGTCGACTAATTTTGGTCGAACCCATGGGGAATCGGAAATTTACTGCTTATCACGAATATCTGTTGGTTTGGAACAAAACCTGCCATTATTTTTGTTGAGGTTTTTTTATATTCACGAAGAAAAATAATTCCTAGAATATAGGTCGTAGATGACAAAGAATATCCGTATCTTAAGCTTGATAACCCATTTTTCTCATCTAGAATATTGGGAGGCAAATACTACTAGGATCGATCGGATAGATCCAATCTGGCCTAAACGGTCACGACTGTCCAAGGTATTGAAAATAATACAACTATCGCCGGATTACGATCGATTCGTATTCTTCTATGATACCCGGCTTTTAGTTTATTTTTATGTTTTATATTATGTACGGTACCTTACTAATCCTAGGGATCGAATAGTATTCACGACTTTCCTTTGTGATGTTTCATCTTTTGCAAACCTTGCTCCTTTGAGTAAAGGTTGGCTTCGTGAAAAGTTTCGCTTCATATACTATTTTTCGTTCACTAGGCTAGCGAAGGTAATAGTAGTCCATTCTTCCGCTGAAATCGATATATACGCAAAAACTTTTCACTTACCTAGGACGCGGTTTGAATTTATACCTTATTTTGTGCGAAATGACACCTTGAGTTATAAATATCGAACAATGGATTTGCCTACGCCTGAATATATCCTGGCCGCAGGCCGATCCCGCGATTTTCAAACTTTTATTGCGGCATTAGGTAATTCTCCGTTTCGGGGAGTCATTATTGGAGGACAGGAAGACAAAGACTTATTCTTGCAAAAAGATCTACCGCCTAATATTTTTGCATATTTTGAAATTCCTTTTCAACAATACAGGGCTTGGATTACTGGGGCCAAAGCTCTGGTAGTGCCATTGTTTGTTAATCGGGGTTTCCGTTCGTTTGGACAAATTGCCACATTCGAAGCTATTGCCAGCCATGTCCCCGTCATTGCTTCCCGTTCGTTCCAATTAACGGATTACTTTACAGATGAGGTTGAAATTTTATTCTATCAAGCTGGAAATTCAAATGAGCTTAGAAAGCAGATTGAAAGAGTAATGAGAGACCATCTGCTCAGAGAACAACTCTCTCAAGGTGCATATTCTCGGATGCTCGCACATTATACAGATGAAATCTACACTAAATCGCTTTTGCAGTTATTGAGCTAGATGATAAGGAAATTTTGTTAAGAACGAATTTTAAAAGGTTAAGCAATATTCCTTGGCATGGTTTGCTCGGCTGGCTTTTTGGCAACCGCCTGCGTATTCTCATGTATCACAGCATTTCTGAAAACCTGCGGAATCCCCAGACCATCTCGACGGCTGAATTTAAACGCCAGATGGCTTCTTTCCAAGCGACTCATGTGATTTCTTTGGCAGAAGGTCTTGAGCTATTAAAAGAAAACCAATCACTAAAAAACACGTGGGTAATTACTTTTGATGATGGTTTGCTGGATTTTTACACCACCGCTTTGCCTGTTTTGAGAGAATTTAATTATCCGGTCACCGTTTTCATTCCCACCGGACTGGTCGGTACCAATTCCAAATGGGATAGCTATAATAAAACCAAGCCTTTGATGACCTGGAAGCAACTGGAAGGATGCCAACAGTGGAAGGTTACTTTTGGCAGTCATACGGTCAATCACACACGCTTAACCGAATGCGGGGATGATGCTTTGATGGGGGAACTGCAAACGAGCCTTCATTCCCTTCAAAACAGGCTTGAACGGGTTATTCCAGCCTTGGCGTATCCGGGCGGATATCATGATGCACGCGTCCGCCAAGCTGTGCATAATGCCGGGTATGCTTGCGCTTTGGGAACTTCAAGCCGCTGGGGTAATGGTTCTGAATCTGACCTATTTCAACTGCGTCGCCAACATATCACATCATGACCACATTTTCCGTTTTGATTTGCACCTATAATCGGCCCGAAATGCTGGAGATGGCATTAAATGCCCTGATCAACCGGACGGATGAAAAGCCGGACCGGGTAGTAATCGTAAATGGTGGCGACGAGCAATCAGATTCAATTATCCGGAAATATATGGATAGGTTGGATATCCAGGTCAAATTGGTAAAAACGGTGAATAAGAATCTGGCCGCCAGCCGCAATATAGGTCTGGCACATTGTAACGGTGATATCGTTGCCATGACGGATGACGACGCGGAAGTATTTCCCGATTGGGTGACCCAGATAAAAAAGGCCCACGCCGAACACCCCGAGGCGGGCGGTGTGGGCGGAGCAGTGATTGGAGCAGATAGCAACAAGAGTCTGCTGAGCCGGATCGCGGATGTGGCGACGTTTTCATCTCCACCACAACCGAGTTATGTGAGTACGATTGCGGGAGTCAACGTTTCATATAAGCGTTCTGTCCTGCAGGTAGTGGGCCCACAAGATGAGACTTTGTTTCGTGGTGAAGATGTGGATTTCAATTGGCGCATCAAAAAACTCGGATATGAAATTTATTACGATCCTGCTATCAGGGTATTACACCATCACCGCACTAATTTCAAGCGATCCATAAATCAATTCTATATGTATGGACGAGCATATAATTTAGTCCGGGGTAAATGGAACGAGATGTATTGTGTTTATCCGCATAAGCTATCTGGCGTTAAGGATGGTTTGAAGTTTTTATATTTTTTGCTCTCGACGCTGATTGATCCTTTTATTTCTGCAATGAAAATGTCCACTTGGGTTGACCGGATTATGGCACTACCAGTCATATTTGCACTGCACATTGCCTGGAAAGGTGGCATGGTCGTTCAAAAACTGAAGGTTTCTTTCAAAACATCATGATACGTAAAATAATCCAGTGGTTGTTTGGCTTGATCATTTGGGTGTCTTATCATTCTTATAAAGAGGCCGGCCTCAATGCCATTTTCCTGTTTTTACCGGCTAAATTCCTTGCACCTACCCTGGTGAGGTATGGTGCAAGCATTGGCGAAAATGTCGATATGCAAACACCGCTCACCTTTCATAATGTTTCCCCCGAATCAGGCAAACACTATGCCAATTTACAGGTTGGGTCTGATTGTTATTTCGGTAAAGATGTTTTTTTTGACTTGGCGGACAAAATCATCATCGAGAACCGGGTGACGATCTCGATGCGTGCGATGTTATTAACCCATACCCATGCTGGAAAAAGCCCATTGGCAGAAAGTCGCCTTCTTTCTTTTTATGCGCCAATTCTGTTGCAGGCAGGCTGTTATTTAGGAGCCGGAGCCATTATTTTGCCCGGGATCACGGTTGGTGAACAAGCCATCGTTGGCGCGGGTGCAGTGGTGACTCATGATGTTCCTAATGGCGCAGTTGTTGCTGGTGTGCCTGCAAGGATAATCAGTCAAAAGTAAATCGATGAATAAATTAGAGAGGAATTCGTTGGCGCTTATATTGGGGATTCGCATCATTGTATCCTTGTTGAAAGGTGGATTAGTCAGTGGGTGAGAAGGTATTTTGGTTTCTATTGGGTGGAATTTTGGTATTAATATTTCTGTTTCAAAAGCAATATCGTTGGAACCTGTTAACTATTAGTATTCTTGGGTTTATTGCTGGCTGGAGAGGTATCCATATTTCTGCAGGGGTTACCATTTACCCGACTGAGTTTTTTATTTGGTTGGGGTTTCTGATCTATTTGTTGGGTCGGACGAGTCGACTCGGTGGTGTAAATCAGCCTAAACCGTCTTTTTTTGAAGTCGCTGTTGCTCTTTTAGCCCTAATTGGAGGAATTACAGCGCTAATTTATGCTCACCCGTTGTCGGAAATTTTGGATCCCCTCAAGAGCTTTATAGTTTTTATTCCAATGCTGGTACTTTTCAGAAGCTGGATTCGCAATAAACAACAGATTGTTTTTTTTGCAAGAATGCTGGTCTATGCTGGAACGATTATTTCAATTTTGGGTTTAATGGAAAGATATATTCCTGCGATTTCTGCCTTATTTCCTAATTTCTCGGCTTCACCAATCGAGACTCGCTATAACTTTGGGTTTGATAGTTATGTAAACTTGGCTGCTTTTAGTTTTTGGGGAACCCCGGTTGTTTCTACTTTGCTGGTTCTTTTTACTGGGCTGGCAGTTTTTGTGCCAAAGCCAAACATTCGTTGGCAGAAAATTATTTGGTTTCTAACTGCGCCTTTACTTACTTTAGCAATTATTTCGACGGGCTACCGTTCGGCCTGGTTGGGGTTAATTCTTGTATTAATTTTAGGGGTCGTTTTTAATCCATGGCAAATCTTGCCGTGGCTTGTCTTGGTGATACCGGCGAGTTTCGTTTTATTTTCATCTGCATTTTTGGATCGGCTTAAAACAGTTCTTTCAATACCCGCATTACTTGACCCCACTTTTGAAACGCGCTATTCGGCTATGCAAAATGGTTTGCAAACCATAAAATTGAATTTTATTTTTGGTATAGGTTGGGGTTCGCCTACTACTTTCAATGATTGGGTAAATATAGGGGTTGCACTTGGGTTAATTGGGTTGTTGGCGTTCGCAATTTGGTATGGTTTGTTGTTGATTAATTTACTAAAATTTGTAAGGAAGACCCATGGAAGAGATAATTTCTTAATTTGCATGTCTTTTTTTACCCCCTTGGCTGGTTATTCATTAGTGATGTTAAGTGGCGCTATGAGTCAAGTATTTCCCATTATGACAGGTTTTTGGTTTGTGTTTTGCCTGGGCTGGCGTCTGGTGGAAATTTTAAAAGAGGAGGAATTTATAAATGGCAAAGCTGTCAGTCTTGCTACCGACTTACAATGAAGCATCCATGATAGTTGATTGTCTTGAGTCACTCAAATGGGCGGATGAAATCCTGGTAGTGGATACTTTTAGCACGGACCAGACATTGAATATTGCTGGAACATATGGTGCCAGGATCATTCAACATGAATATATCAATTCGGCCAAGCAAAAGAATTGGGCTATTCCACAATGTAACAACGAATGGGTTTTGCAAATCGATGCAGATGAGCGGCTGGAACCCCAGCTCCAGAATGAAATCCGGAACGTATTGGCAAACCCTGCAGCTGATATCGATGGCTACAAGATAAACTTTAAACACCATATTTTAGGGAAATGGGTGAAGCACACCGGTTTATATCCTGAATATCATTTGCGCCTTTTTCGTCGGGATTTGGGGAGGTTTCAAGACCGTGAAGTTGATGCACATGTAACTGTTCCGGGGAAAGTGGGCACTTTGCAAGGCCATATTATGCATTACGGCGTAGAGAGTTTATCCCAACGCTTGCGTAGCATTGACCGCTATACGCGTTATGAGGCGGATGAACGCGAAAAACAAGGCAGACATTATTCCTGGTTTAATATCATGATGCGGCCAGTAGCTGCGTTTACTTATTACTTTATTTATAAACAAGGCTTCCTGGATGGCGTTCGCGGTCTGGCTTTGTCGGTTCTAAAAGCAGATTTCGTCTTTTGGACATATGCCAAGCTCTGGGAAAAAGAAGTCCAGGCTGGAAAACGGTGATGAGGATTGCATTTATCGAGCAGGAATCCCAGTTAGGAGGTGTGGAATATACTACGTTGAGAGTGGCACAAGGGCTGGATAAATCCAAATTTGATCCGGTCATTATTTGTCCAGCAGAGGGCAATCTGCCTCTACTGGCCCGCCAGGCTGGTCTGGAAGTTCAGATCGTTCCACGTCCCAAATTTACTTCGGTTTCTTTTATTTGGGGCAAACATACGATTGCTAATCCGTTTGGTTTCCTCCTGACTGCCATGAGTGTAATTCATGTAGTCGGAAATTTATATAAGTATTTTCAGGTTAATCCGGTAGATTTTGTCATTACCAAAGGCCTGCTGGCTCACTTTTATGGCGGCATGGCTGCACGCCAGCTTAATATTCCCTGCATCTGGTATATTCAAGAAGAGGTGGATAAAAATAGGGGCGCAGGTTTATTTCGTTTCATTTTGAATAAAGGGGCACAAAGAATACCCGCGAAGATTGTGGTGGATGCAAACGCTTTGCTTGAGCAATTTGACAAGCTCTCCGATGTAAGCGCGACTGTGCAGGTGATTTATAACGGAATTGATACACAACAATTTTGTCCGTTTTCGCAGCAAGAAAAGCAGAATGCCAGAAATAGGCTTAATATTCCAAGTAATGCAATGGTTATTGGCCAGGCAGGCAGGATTATCCCAATAAAAGGGCAGGCTACTCTTCTGGATGCTTTTGTTCGTCTCGCCCAGGATTTTCCAGAAGTACATTTATTATTTGTGGGTGCGCCTTTATTCGGTAATGTGGCATACGAACAAAAATTACGGGCTCGAGCTATTCAAGCTGGTTTGGAGAGCCGGGTTCATTTCTCTGGATTTCTCCCGGATGTCAGATATGGGTTAGCTGCTATGGATATTTTTGTGCATGCTTCTGTGGAAACCGATAGTCCGGTCAGCGTTCTGGAAGCCATGTCTTGTGGTCTCCCCATCGTCGTCAGCTCAGTTCGGGGGACAGTAGAGATGGTTATTCCAAATGTCGATGCACTGGTGTTTGAACCTGGGAATTCAGATGTTTTGGTTTTAATGTTGAATAAATTAATAAAATCGCCATATATGCAACAAGAATTGGGAAAAAACGCCAGGGCAGCTGTCATCCAGAAATTCTCCTTGCAGGCCAGTATTAAACAGTTGGAAAGTGTGATTCAAGAAGTTTATGCCGGATAGTATCCTTTTTATTCACAGCGGCAAAGAGTCGTTTGTCGAGTTGGACTGTGCAATGTTGAGTATTACTTTCGATGTCCAGGATTTTTATGCAGCGCGCAAATTTCCTGCTAACTTCCTCCAGTATTGGCACGGGACAAAAAAGGCCGATGTTGTTTTTTGTTGGTTCGCCAGTTGGAATTCCTTTTGGGCATTATTGTTCGCCAGATTATTTCGCAAAGGTTCCATACTGGTAATCGGAGGGTATGATCTGGCGAATCTGCCCGAAGCAAATTATGGCCACCAGCGCAGCGGCGCAATGAAATGGATCAGCCGCCTGACCATGAAATTAGCCACCCGATTATTTACCAATTCTTATTACAGCCAGAATGAAGCGGAACAAAATGCATGCGTTTCAAAACAGCGAGTAAGTGTAATCTATCACGGTGTGCCTGATCCGTTTGGTGCAATGCCAACCACGCAAAGAGAACGTATGGCGCTGACTGTGGGGAAGGTGGATTGGCCTAACCTGAAACGGAAAGGCTTAGAACCTTTCGTGCGCGCCTCGGTTTATTTACCGGATGTAAAGTTCATTCTGGTGGGAGTCTGGGCAGACGATTCTATCGAATATTTGCGTTCGATTGCCAACGCCAATGTTGTTTTTACTGGATGTGTTAGTGACGAAGAATTAAATAATTTTTATCGTCAGGCCTCAGTCTATGTCCAAGCGTCTCTACACGAAGGTTTTGGTTTGAGTGTAGCCGAAGCAATGTTGGCGGGTTGCATCCCCGTTACTACACGTGTAGGATCGTTGCCGGAAGTGGTAGGGGAATCTGGGTTTTATTCTGAAACGACGGATCCATCTGATCTTGCAAAGGCTATTGAGATGGCTCTAATTAGCTCAGATTCTTTTCGTGTACGAGCCAGGGAAAGGATATTGAATAATTTCAATATGGAAAAGCGTAGAAAGCTTTTGAAAGAAATTATTGGGGCTGTCTGTCCCCCCAAGAAATCACGTTTATGATGGTTGATAGTTTTTTATTTGTTTCCATCATTATTCCCATCCGCAATGAAGTTGCCTTCATCGAGCGTGGATTACTTTCCATTCTTGGCCAGGACTACCCCGGACAGATGGAAATCCTGGTGGCCGATGGCATGTCAACCGATAACACTCGAGAAAAAATCTGCTCACTTGTTGCCTCTGTTCCTACTCTTCGGTCTTCTGTCATCCTCCTTGATAACCCCGGTAAAATTGTTCCAACCGGTATAAATATTGCTTTACGTCAAGCCAAAGGTGAGTTTTTTATTCGAGTGGATGGTCATACCATTATTTCTCCAGATTATGTGCGCCAATGTGTTGATGAGTTCATCCGTACAAAAGCCGATAACGTGGGTGGAAGAATGAATGCCATTGGTGCCACTCCGTTTGGCAAAGCAGTCGCGCTGGCCACCAGCACACCTTTCGGGATCGGTGGTGGGCATTTTCATTATTCGGATCAAGAAGAACGAGTCGATACAGTCTACATGGGTGCTTGGCATCGGCAGGTCTTTGAGAAAATTGGCTTATTCGACGAAGAATTGGTGCGCGACCAGGATGATGAATTCAATTACCGCTTGCGCGAAAACGGTGGCAGAATCTTATTATGCCCTGGGATTAAATCTGAATACACAGTTCGCAGTTCCCCTTTGGCTCTTTGGAAGCAATATTACCAATATGGCTTCTGGAAAGTGCGCGTCCTGCAAAAACACCCGCGTCAGATGAGCATGCGACAATTTGTGCCGCCAGTTTTTGTACTGGCCTTTATCCTATCAATCCTTCTTGCCTTCTCTGTTGTTATTTTTCCTATACCTTCACCTTTCCCCTTATTACTTTCTTTTTTTCTTCCTTTGCTTTATATCTTCGTAAATATCTTTGCATCACTCTCCACTGCCAGGAAGCATGGATGGGAATATTTGACTTTCCTGCCATTTATCTTTGCCATTTTACATTTGAGTTATGGCAGCGGCTTCTTGGTTGGCTCGATCAAGTTCGCGGGACGTTGGGGTGATCGCGCCGGTAAGGTCCCTCCCTTCCATCCCAGCCTCCAGTAATCAATCCGGCAATTATTCGTTTCGTACAAAACTAAAAAAAGTGACCTAAAATACTTCCGCCCAGCTTTCCTGGCTGGCTCATTTGGAAATTCCAATCTTTTTTCTCCAATCACTAATCTGAAATCCTCAATAAAAGGTGTTTCTTGTCTTCTCCCTTCTCTAATAAATATATTCTTGTAACTGGTGCGGGCGGCTTTATAGGTAGCCACCTGGTGGAAGCATTGACTATACAGGGTGCGCGGGTGCGGGCGTTCGTCCGCTATAACTCACGCGGCGATCCCGGACTTCTGCGTTTTCTTCCCTCTCAGGTTTTTTCTCAGGTTGAAGTGGTTGCTGGCGATTTGCGCGACCCGCAGGCAGTTCGCAGTGCCGTGGCTGACTGCCAGGTGGTACTTCACCTGGGCGCGTTGATCTCTATCCCATATTCCTATTTTCATCCGATGGAAGTGGCTGAGACGAATTTCATGGGAACGTTGAACGTCTTGATGGCTTGCCGTGATTTGGGCGTGGAGCGCTTGATTCATACCTCAACGAGTGAGGTCTATGGTACGGCACTGCAAATTCCAATCACCGAAAGCCATCCGTTGCAGGGGCAGTCTCCTTATTCGGCCAGCAAGATCGGCGCTGATAAAATGGCTGAAAGCTTTTATTGTGCCTACCAGCTACCTGTGGTTACGGTCCGTCCGTTTAATACCTTCGGACCGCGCCAATCTGCCCGAGCAGTTATCCCTGCGATCATTACCCAGGCGCTCACCCAGGCCACGGTGCGCCTTGGCAAACTGGATACTACTCGTGATTTCACATTTGTGCAGGATACCGTTAACGGATTTATCAAGGCCATCCAGGCAAAAGGCGTGGAAGGCAGCCAGTTCAACCTGGGAACCGGCGCTGAGATCCGAGTCGGGGATCTTGCGAATATCATTATCCAGAAGGTCGGCCGGCCGGTGACGGTCTCAGTGGATTCGCTTCGGCTACGCCCGGAGAGATCGGAAGTGCTGCGCTTAATCTCCGATAATCGCCTGGCGCGTGAGCGCTTGGGCTGGCAACCGGAAACGTCCCTGGAAGATGGCTTGGATCAGACCATTACCTGGATTTCTGATCATATCGAGCGCTACCAACCGGATGTTTACCAATTTTGAGTCAAATCTAAAATAATTAGACACCAGGTACACAAAGGTTCACTGTTTGAAATAATTAAAGCGAAGAATCTTAGTGCCACTAAGTGGCTTTCGCCATAATTGTTTCTTCTGATAGTGAAAGGAGATAAGAATAATGAAAGCAGTTGTTCTGGCTGGGGGTAAGGGCACTCGTCTTCAGCCTTATACCACGATCCTTCCCAAGCCGCTCATGCCCATCGGTGAGATGCCTATACTGGAGGTTCTGCTACTCCAGATGAAACGGGCCGGGATAAACCATGTGGTACTCACGGTTGGACATTTGGCTTCGCTCTTACAAGCCTATTTTGGTACTGGCGCACAATGGGATCTGGATATTACGTACAGTCAGGAGCAGAAACCGCTTGGCACGGCTGGCCCGATTGCGCTGGTTCATGGTTTGGATAAAACCTTTCTGGTTACCAATGGGGATGTGCTGACAACTCTGGATATCAGAAAACTGATCGCATTTCATAAGCAAAAGGGCGGGATAGCCACCATCGCGGCTCATCGGCGGCAGGTAAAGATCGATCTGGGAGTAATCCAGTGGGATGGCGATGAACGAATATCCGGTTACATCGAAAAGCCTACTACTGATTACACTGTCAGCATGGGCATTTATGTATTCGAGCCACGTGTGATGAATTACATAAAGGTTGGTGAATATCTAGATTTCCCCGACTTAATCCTGAAAATGATTGCCAATGGGGAAAAGGTAAACGGATATGTTTTTGATGGGTATTGGATGGATCTTGGTCGCCCGGATGACTATGCCCAGGCTAATCAGGACTTTTACAATATGAAAGAACAGTTTCTTCCGGAGGCTTAGCAATGGATTGGCGTGTTCCCTTGGCAGATGTGAATTTTGGAGTGGAAGAAGAGCAGGCTGTCCAAGAAGTAATTCGATCCGGTTGGTTGAGCATGGGCGAGGTCACAAAGGGCTTTGAGCAAGAGTTTGCAGCCTTCATTGGTGCGAAACATACTTTGGCAGTCACCAATGGCACAGCCGCGCTTCATTTGGCTTGCCTTGCCGCAGGAATTGGTCCCAGCGATGAGGTAATTGTCCCTTCGCTGACTTTTGTCGCGACAGCCAACGCTGTTCGCTATACTGGCGCAAAGCCTGTATTTGCCGATGTAGAAGGCCTGGACTGGCTGAACATTTCACCCGCTTCCATTGAATCTTGCATTACTGAACGAACGCGAGCAATTATGGTTGTCCATTACGCTGGTTTTCCTTGCAACATGCCAGCAATTATGGAGATTGCCCACCGGCATAATCTGATTGTTCTTGAAGATTCCGCACACGCCATCGGTTCGGAATTGAATGGTCGCATGCTTGGAACATGGGGTGCGATTGGCTGTTATAGCTTCTTCTCGAATAAGAACATGACTACTGGTGAGGGTGGCATGCTGGCTACGGATGATGATGCATTGGCGGAAAAATTACGCATCCTGCGCTCGCATGGCATGACCTCCCTGAGCTGGGATCGCCATCAGGGGCATGCCTATAGCTATGATGTGGTTGACCTGGGGTACAACTACCGGATCGATGAGATGCGCTCGGCCTTGGGCAGGGTTCAGTTGCGTAAAGTAACTGCTGGCAACCAAAAGCGAAGTGATTTGACCGCCCTTTACCGAGAATTGCTGGCGGAACTGGCTCCGCAGGTGGAACTCCCCTTCTCCCAGCAACGTGGCATATCTTGCTATCACATACTGCCAGCCCTTTTGCCGAAAGGTACAGACCGTCTTCGCTTCATGGAGGCTTTAAAGCAACGTGGTATCCAGACCAGTATTCACTATCCGCCAGTTCATCTCTTTTCAATTTACACGAATGAGGGTCAAACTCAGGGAAGTCCACTGCCTTTCACCGAAGAGCTAGGCATCCGTGAAGTGACACTACCGCTCTATCCCACTATGCGGCTCGAGCAGGTGCATTGGGTTGCACAAGCAGTAAAAGATGCATTGAAGGATCTGGATGCTGGATAAAACAATTACAACCATCCCAAATGACCCTGGTCTCGGAGTTCTTTGCAACTGCCTTGGCCAAATTCCGATCGGGCAACAGCCCATTCTCAATTTCAAGATCCCGATCCAGTGGGATACATTTTCAGAGTTTGATTGGGAGCAATTGGTCTCCATGGCGCAGGCCCAGGGCCTCGCGCCTCTGATGTATTGGGTATTATCCAAATCCGGTAAATTTTCCTCCATTCCGGAATCAGCGCGGAATTCCCTGCGCCTCAATTATTCAGTAACATGGATAAAAAATCAAATAATATTCAAAGAATTGGAGAGCCTGGCGAGAACATTCAAACAGGCTGATATTCCATTGGTGCTCTTAAAAGGTGCCTGCTTTGTGCTAACCATTTACCCAGATATCGGCTTGCGCCCGATGGGTGATTTGGATGTACTGGTGCCCACCTCCCGGATAACCGAGGCGGTTCAAATTGCCCGCTCACTTGGTTTTGGGATTCCAAATGCGACAATACCAGAAGCATTTCCTGGTCTTAATAATTTACTCAACCATGAGACCTGCTTGCAAAAAGACGGATCATCATCTACTTTGCTTGAAATCCATCATAGCTTGATGGCAAATAATGCCTTTTTATATGCCGTTCCAATGGATTGGTTTTGGGAGCAGACCGAGCCGTTGGGAGGCAAATTAGCGTCCGACTTTCAATCCTTACGTATGTTGACCCCAACAGCGCAGGTTTTGTATGGATCCGCACATGCTATGTTGGAGCACGGCGGCAAGGATGCCCCATTGCGCTGGTTTTATGATCTGGATCGCTTAATTCGCTCATATCCTGAAGACATGGATTGGGATCTTCTGGTTTCGCAGGCTAAATTTTTCGAATGGGGGTCTGCATTGGATGCGGCTCTTTCCAAAACGGTTGTATGCTTCAACACACCTATCCCTGAGCAAGTATTAAGCAGCCTCGATGGGATTTCGGACCGCAATAAAAAATTGGTGACCCAAAAACAGGTTCAACCCCCCGCCACACACTTACTGGAGGAATACCAAAACTTATTGTCTCTGAAAGGTTCCATCCGCTTTCGGGTGTTGCTTGCCCTTGTCTTTCCCAGCCCAGCATATATGCGCTGGCGTTATCGATTCAATTCCTCCTGGCGGCTGCCAAAGTTCTACCTTTTACGGTGGACCGGCATCTTCTTGGACTTAATGCGAACCATCCTTCATTTGTTCCTGCGCCTATCTCCTGCTTCACATCCGACCAAGACCAGTGATACATCGATCGTTAACAAGAAATAACTGGTTTATCCTGCCCATAATATTTATTCTCTATGCTATTCTACCAACTGACTAAAAATGCAATTTTAGAAACCTTTTAAGATCGTGGACTTGTCTTGATTCTTCCAGATCGCCATCTTGTGGAGCTAAACTCGAGCGCAATTGCAATTGTCAACTTGCTGGACGGGAAACGGACCACAGAAAAGGTGGCATTAGAAATATCCAAAAAGAATGATCTTATAGACAACTCAAGTAAACATCGGACGAATAGATGTATAGCCGTAGCGATCCAAGAAAGTGGATTTGAAAGCCGTAGATGTCAGATGCTTCTCAAAGCGATTGGCTAGTTCAGCAAAA
>Ga0182027_10005755_pt1 | contig 18728 bp, 12 predicted proteins | sample 712E1DmetaG_FD_121300 | JGI IMG/M metagenome (GOLD analysis project Ga0182027, IMG submission 121300) | Permafrost microbial communities from Stordalen Mire, Sweden - 712E1D metaG (Illumina Assembly) | ecosystem: Environmental > Terrestrial > Soil > Wetlands > Permafrost | place: Sweden...
CAATAGATCCGGCCGTCCTTGAAAATGCACGAAGTGACTATCACGTGCGAAGCGCCGAGGTCGAGATAGTGCCGGGCGTTTTGCGGCGTGATGCCGCCGCCGACGTGAAATCCCTGCGGAAACTCGGCGATTGCGCTTGCCGCGGCATCGTCGTTACCGGGGCCGAGCATGATGATATGCCCGCCGGCAAGCCCGTCGCGCTTGTATATGGCTGCGAAATGCGCGGGGGAGAGGTCGGTGGCGAAGTTCGTCACCAGTCCTTCGCGCTTGGTGTCGGACAGGGTGCTGCCGACGATTTGCTTTACTTTGCCTTCGTGCAAGTCTATGCAGGGGCGGAATTTCATGGTTCCCATGTGTGCTGGAATTGACTGCAGAGGAGAAAAGGATCGGCGGGGAGCGGCGATCTCTGCAGCGGAATCTTCACCGTGAATATACTTTTCTCTCGCCGCCTTGGACACGTTCGTGCAGGAAATATATTTTACGAGTACAGTCTGTTATACCTTTTCAAGAAGGAGAGGTTATGCGCATCAGGAGCCTCATTGCTTTGTGCGTGGCCATCGGCATCGTGGGCTGCTCCCAGCCCCAACTTACGTCCGAAGTGACCGACACCTATCCGGGCGGCGGCAAGAAAAAGGAGAACTTCTTCTTCGTTGTTGGAGCTAAGAAGGACGTTGTAAGGACGGTATACTACTTCCAGGACGGCAGCATCCAGTCCGACACGCACTACAAAAAGGCCAAGCCGGACAGCCTCATGGTTGGCAATTATCCAAACGGCAAGCGGTACATCGAGACCACGTACAAAGACGGCAAGAAAGACGGGAAAGACTTGTCGTGGTACGAGGATGGAAAAGTCAAGAGCGAGGCGACCTATGCATCCGACACTCCCATGGGGACCGCCACCACATACTTCCCGGACGGCAGGAAGTCATCGGAAATGAGCTTCAAGAACGGCAAGAAAGACGGCGTTGAAACCGTGTGGTATGCAAACGGCAACAAGAAACGACTCACGAACTACGCTGCAGGCAACAAGAACGGCGCAGAGCAGGAATGGTACGACAACGGCAACCTCAAAGCGGAGCAGACTTTCGCCAGCGATGTGCTGGAGGGCCCGGCCGCGGAGTACTACGACAACGGCAAGAAAGAAACTACCATGATATACAAGAACGGCGCGCTTGAAGGCAACAAGACCATGTGGGACGAAAAAGGTAAGAAGCAGTCGGAAGGTACATACAAGGACGGGAATTTGGTTGAGGGGAAGGTGTTCTAAAAGAGTTGAAAGTTGGCAGTTTAAAGTTGACAGTTGCAGGGCGTTTTCGCAGAGAGCGGGAACGCCTTTCCCCGGAAATTCACAATGGCAGACCTCGACTCCTTCGACGTTCACCACATTGAGACCTCCTCCGCCCTGCGAGGCCTGGGCTCTCCCCATTCCGATCAGCACAGGAAAGGCCGCCAGCACGCCGAACAGCAACCGAAGAATTCCAAGGAATTTCTGCACACAGTTGCCAAGGCCGCCGAAGCCTCAAACGAAAAGCTTGTTCGTCTCAACCTGCCCTACCGCTTCTGCGTCTACAACGAGGGCGACGACATTCTTATCGACATCGTGATCTTGGACAAGAGCGGCAAGATCGTTTCGGAAAAGAAGAAGAGCATCTCGCCGCAGGACTTTGAGCGGCTCATCGAGGATGTTTCCCAAATCGAAGGCCTGTTCGTGGATCGGACAGCCTAACAGGCTCTTGCGCGGCGTTGATTCTGAATTTTATATTATCGATTGATCAGGCGGCCGCACTAATCGACGTCTGAAGTTTCTGCCGAATATGCACTGTGGCAATTTTTCCGCATTTTCGCCCTCTCCCACTGGGAGAGGGCGAGGTGAGGGCTTCAATGCAACACCGGTCAGGGAAACCACAGAGACGCTCAGTATAAATGCGGCGTAGCCGGGCCGGTTGTGCGGCAACGGACTCTTCGCTCCGTGGGACATCTTGCGTTCCATGGGGCGTTTTTTTTGCATTTTAGGAGGGCTTGGTGCGGGTCGAAAACTACAAAGTTCTTGTTGCGCTCCTGTCCGTGGTTTCGAACACGCTGCTGGTGGCACTGAAGCTTTTGGCGGGAATTGCCATGGGCTCCATATCCGTGATATCGGAGGCCCTGCATTCGGGCGTGGATGTGTTTGCGGCTGTTGTAGCAACCATAGGCGTCAAACGTTCGTCGGAACCGGCAGACAAGGACCATGAATTCGGGCACGGGAAATTCGATAGCCTGTCGGGCCTTATCCAGGCTATGCTCATCTTCTTTGCCGCAGTCTGGATCGTGTACCAGGCTGTCCGCAGGCTTATCCGGCCGTCGGCAATCGGCACCGTCGGCTTGGGCGTGGCAATCATGCTCATTTCATCAGTTGTCAATACTGTGGTCGGGCTCCTGCTCCTGCGCGGCGCGAAGAAAACAGATTCGGTAGCGCTCAAGGCCGATGCATGGCACTGCCTCACCGACGTATACACGTCGCTGGGTGTGATGGCCGGTCTTGCGGTGATGTGGGCGGGCGCACGCTGGTTTCCGGGTTTCGACCTCTCGTGGGTAGACCCGCTGGCAGCAATTGCCGTGGCCCTCCTTGTTTTCAAGGCCGCATGGGACCTTGCCGCGGAATCGACGCGCGACCTCCTGGACGTGAGTCTGCCGCAGGCTGAGGAGGACGAGATCAAAAAATTGATTTGCGAGAAATATCCGGAGGTCATCGACTGCCACAACTTTCGCGGCCGTAAATCCGGCACAAAGCGGTTTGTGGAATTCCACATCTGGGTCGATCCGGCCATGTCGGTTGCAGAGTCGCATTCGCTGGACCACGGGATTGCCGCCGAAATCAAGCGGAGGTTCCCCGGGGCCGACGTAATGGTGCATATAGAGCCGAAGAAAGTTCAAAAATAATTAATTTTGTTTAATTCTGGGCACCCCGCCGCCTTAAAATATCTGGGCTTTTCGATTTCTGGTGGGGGCACCGCTCCGCGTTTCCCCCTGGCCCCCGGCTTCCGGCGCTTCTCGCCGGCGATCCGGGGGCACACCCCTTCCAGCGGGAACACGCACGAAACGCATTGCTTGCGCAATGCGCGTGTCGTGTTCCCGCAACGCCCTCATTGCAGAAGAAGAATGAAGAAAGCCGTTTGTGCATTGCGCGAGTGCCAAATGGCAATCGAATTCTGCGCAGCGCCAGGCCGGACTGGAGTGGTGCGCTGGTGCGCATTGCCGGCCGACCCTGCCGACAGGCATAGGGCGGTCCGGCAACGAGGCTGACGAGCCGAGCCCGGAAGGAGGGCCGCCGCCGCAAAGCGGCGGGGCGCCCAGATTTTCTAAACAACAATTCCGGTTCCCCAAAATATTTGCACCGTTCGCTGCGTAGTAAGTATACTTACCGTATCGGAAGGTTTGGCATGCTCCTCACACTCAGTGCACTCATGGCGTCTGCCGTTCTGAATTTTTCTTCGCCTTCGGCCAAGGCCGCGGTCGAAATTCAGGTGCCGATCGCTTCCTGCCAATGCGCATGCTGCAAAGGCGGAGTGTGCAGATGCGGGATGCACAAGCTGGCAAGGGCGGCAAAGTCCTGCGCACCGTCTGCCAGGCCTTCACATGAATCGCGTCAGGTTGACGCGGCAGGATGTCATTGCAGTGACAGCAATCCTGTCTCCCGTCCGCAAAGCAACGACCTTGTTTCGGCAGGTACGGGAGCGGACGGCGAATTGCATTTGGTACAGCTGTCGGCTGCTGCGTGGTCAACATCCGACCCCAAATTCTTGAGACTGCCGGTAACCGGTGTCTTCGATCCCAGCCCGCCGAGCTCGTTCCGTTCAATTCCCCTCCGAATCTAGCTTTACTCCGCATCGCTCCACAGGATCGTGGTGGCCGGAATAACGGTCGCATTTCCATTGTGCCGTAACCGGACAGCCACCAATCGTGGCATGTTTATTGCACAATTTCTTAGAATCACATTTGTTATATCAATTTTTAGAAAGGCGGGCTCCATGCAGCTTTCATTCAAGGTTGTTGCGACATCTTTACTTATTTTGGCAGCCGGGATTCTCGGCGTTTCGAACTCGCAGACGGACACCATGTCCCAAAACCACGTAGCCACCGCGGTCCATCGCAGCGACTCCGCCACGACAATGCCCGGCAAGGCCGTGGCGCATCCGAAAACGGCGATGAAGCACTCGAAATCGAAGCTCGTGGCGCAGAAGACATGCCCGGTGATGGGTAGCCCGATAGATAAAAGCATATACGTGGATTACAAAGGCAAACGGGTCTATTTCTGCTGCACCATGTGTCCGGAAACCTTCAACAAGGACCCGGAAAAGTATCTCAAGGTTCTTGCCGACAGGGGCGAAGCGGTCGAGGACGCTCCGAAGAAATAATGATTTCCAGAAGAAAGCCGATAACCCGCGCACCACAAGGAGGCATCCATGATCTCGTACGGATTTACAAAGGAAGTTGACGCGCCGTTTGAGCAGATTCTCGAACGTCTGCCGAAGCTGCTCGAAAAGGAAGGTTTCGGCGTCGTGAGCACCATCGACATCGGGCAGAAGATGCGGGACAAACTCGGCATTGACTTTCGCAAGTACGTGATCGTGGGCGCCTGCAACCCCAAGAACGCTTACAAGGCGATTACGGCCGAAGAAAACATCGGGCTCATGCTGCCCTGCAACATGATTGTCTACGAAAAAGACGGGAAAACTGTTGTCGGATCGATACGGCCATCGGAGATGATGAAAACAATTGGCAACGATGCTCTCACCGCTGTTGCCGCGGAGGTCGAGGTTTCGCTCAAGCGGGTGCTCGATTCAATTTGACAACCAGGGGGAATGCCGTTCTGATGACAACTCCACACAAACCTAGACCGATGCGGATGCGGAGAATTTGCCGGCTAACTTATGCACTGTATTGTTGCGCCCTGCTTCCAGCAGGTAATACTTTCTCGCAACAGGACAGCACACGAGCGACCCTTGCAGCCAATTACCTTATCATGAAATCAATGCTGAAGGTGATCATTGACGATGCATTAAGAAACAACCCCAGCATCAAGGCTGCAGGAAGCAAGGTAGATGCATCAATGGCCTCGGAACGTTACGCCAAAAGTCTTGACCCGCCGCAAATAGCTGTCGAGTTTTATCAGGCTCCTCTCTCGTCATTTCCGAATCCGTTCAAAGATCAAATGGAATACGACTACTCAATCCAGCAGATATTCCCTTTTCCCGGAAAACTTGGCGCCATGGCAAAAGCGGAACAAAAACGAACGGGAATGATCACCGCAGACCGGCAGACTCTTGAACGGGAAATTGTCCGCAATGTTAAGACCCTGTACTTTAACTTATACCTCAAATACCGTCAACTGGATATCAATAACGAAACCCGGGCGCTTGTTCGCGAATTCGCGGATATTGCGCGAAAGCAGTACGAACTCGGCATGGGCAAACAACCCGACATACTCAGGGCGCAGACGGAGTTGTCGTCGCTTGCGAATGACAGCATCATACTTATTCAGCAGCGAAAATCGATGGAAGGCATGCTCAACGCTCTGTGCAACCGGCCGGTGACGGATGAGATCGGCTTCATACCGGAAATCGATCCCGTATTGCAGGACTACGATTTGAAAACCTTGCTGGCCCTCGCCGAGAAGAACCGGCCGGAGCTGAAGTCAATGCAGTCGGCCGTTGAAATGCGGAAGGCCGAACGTTCCGTAGCAGGAAAGGAATATTTGCCGGATTTCGTGGTTCGCGGAATGTACAAACAAATGACATCGGCCCCTGATGATTGGAGTTTGATGATCGGGGCTACGGTGCCGATCGCCCCCTGGTCGCTGGGAAAGAATTCGGCAGGGACCACTCGCGGTGACGCCAACTTCAAAACATCACAAGGCGAGCTTGATAACACGAAGAACATTGTAGCTGCCGAGGTGAACGACGCGCTGCTGAAAGTGGAAAGCAGCAAGGATCGGCTGAGGCTCAGCAGGGAAACCACGATTCCGCAAGCGCAACAGACCCTCCAAAGTGCGCTTGCGGCATACGGAACCGGAAAAGAGGAGTTCCTCATGCTGATCGACATCGAACGGATGCTCGTTACTGCAAAGCTTGATTATCACATGGCCGTCATGAGTCTTCTCGATAGTCGGAGCCAGCTTGAACGGGCCGTTGGAATAGACATAGAGGAGATGGGACAATCGCTCCAGGGAGGTCGTCAATGATCCGTTCCGGGAAAACAACGGCAATAATCCTTGTCTGCGGACTGGCCTTTGCGGGCATATCGAGTGTGTTTATCTCTTGTCAAAAGCCCCGAAATGAAACGCGGGCCGCGCCTCAGAAGCAAATCTATCATTGCCCCATGCATCCGAATTACCTTTCGGACAAACCCGGCGTCTGTCCCATATGCGGAATGAAACTCGTTTTGGTGAACCAAGACGGGCGTGATTCCGCCGCCAGGAAAACCGGCGACCGGAAAATTCTTTTCTATCGCGATGCCATGAACCCCGCCCACACCTCGCCTCGTCCCGGGAAAGCGCCCGACGGCATGGATCTGGTGCCGGTATACGAGGATGAAGCCGCGGGTGAAGGCGGCGGGGTGAGGATAGACCCGGTTACCGTCCAGAACATCGGAGTAAAGACCGAAACGGTGGAAACGCGGAACCTCAAGAAGGATATCCGGGTCTCGGCAAACATCGACCTCGACGAAACCGCGGTAAACATTGTCAATACGAAAATCATGGGGTGGGTGGAGAAACTTTTTGTCGACTTTACCGGCCAGCCGGTCAAGAAGGGACAGCCCCTGCTGTCGATTTACAGTCCGGATCTCGTGAGCACGCAGGAGGAGTACCTGCAGGCGGTGCGCTATCGGAAAAGCCTGTCCGAAACGTCATCGCCCGAGGCCCGCAACGGCGCCGATGAACTCGTTGCGAGCAGCAAGCGCAGGCTCATGAATTGGGACATACCGGAGAGCGAGATCAAGGCGCTCGGAGAACGCGGCACGCCCCAAAAAGCCATGATCGTCTATTCGCCCGCTCGCGGCGTCGTTCTTGAAAAAATGGTAGTGGAAGGCCAGAACGTTACGCCCGGCACGGTGTTGTACAAAGTAGCCGATCTTTCAACCGTCTGGGCCATTGCCAATGTGTTTCAGGAAGACATCCCTTATGTAAAGGTCGGCATGGAAACATCCGTGGACCTGCCATCGATGCAGGGACGCACATTCGCGGGAAAGGTGCGGTTTATAGCTCCGGTCCTGGACCCGACCACCAAGACTGCGGCTGTTCGAATCGCAATACGCAACACCCCCGATATGGTTCTCAAGCCCCAGATGTTCGCAAATGTACAGATTATTTCTCCGGTTGCGAAAAATGCGCTCTCCGTCTCGCGGCAGTCGGTGTTGCACACCGGAACGCGGGATGTCGTCATTGTAGCGCTCGGCAACGGACTGTTCAAGCCCCGGGAAGTGAAGCTGGGGATGAGCGCCGGCGGCTATGTCCAGGTCCTGTCCGGTCTTGCGGAAGGGGAAACGATCGTGACATCGTCGCAATTTCTCCTTGATTCCGAGAGCAACCTGAAGGTGGCGATAGGGCAGATGAGCGGCGGAAATTGAAGAAGACCTCACCTCATCACCCCGCCTTTCGGCACTCCTCTTCCCCTCTCCCCGTGGGAGAGGGGCGGGGGGAGAAGGGGTGAGGTCGCGACGAAAAAATGAATGGAGAGTCAGGCAGGAAATCTATGCTTGAAAAAATCATAGAATGGTCGATTAAGAACAAGTTCCTCGTTATCATACTCACGATTTTTGCAATCGGGTTCGGTGTCTATTCCCTTGTCGCAACGCCAATCGACGCCATTCCGGATCTCAGCGACGTGCAGGTGATCATTTACACCGAAGACCAGGGGCAATCGCCGCGTATTGTGGAAGACCAGGTAACCTATCCCTTGACAACCTCGCTCATTTCCGTGCCCGGCGCCAAAGTCGTGAGGGGCTATTCCTTTTTCGGGTACTCGCTCGTGTACGTCATCTTCAAGGACGGCACCGACATCTACTGGGCGCGCAGCCGCGTGCTCGAATATCTTAATTACGCGCAGAAACGGCTTCCCTCGGGCATCGTGCCCACGCTCGGACCTGATGCGTCGGGGGTCGGGTGGGTGTACGAATACGCGCTTGTGTCGGACAAACACTCGGTGCAAGAGCTGCGCTCCTACCAGGACTGGTACCTCAAATACGGATTGTCAACGGTGCCCGGCGTCGCCGAGGTCGCGAGCATCGGGGGCTATGTAAAGGAATATCAGGTCACGCTCGATCCGGCCAAGCTCCAGGCCTACAATCTTTCGGTAAACGATGTTGCAGCGGCGGTCAAGAACGGCAATGCCGATGTGGGCGGGGAAGTGATCGAAATGGGCGAAATGGAATTCATGATCCGGGGTTTAGGATACATCAAATCCTTGGAGGACATCCAACAGATCCCGGTGAAAACCGATATGCTGCACGGCGTGTCGGTCCGCATGAAAGACATTGCCGACATCGCCCTGGGCCCGGAAATGAGGCGCGGCGTCGCCGAGCTTGACGGACAGGGAGAAGTCGCGGGCGGTATCGTGGTAATGCGCTACGGCGAAAATGCACGCGAAATAATCAAGAATGTCGAAAAGAAACTTGAGGTGCTCAAGGCGGGTCTGCCGCCCGACGTGAGAATCGTACCAACCTATGACCGCTCGGGACTCATCGATCGGGCAGTTGGCAATCTCACGCACAAGCTTGTTGAAGAAATTCTGATAGTGGCGCTGGTGTGCTTGATTTTTCTGTTCCATGCCAGGAGCGCCCTGGTCGCGGTGTTTACGCTGCCGACCGCCATACTGATGGCCTTCATAATCATGCAGCGGCAGGGAATCAACGCGAACATCATGTCGCTTGGCGGCATAGCCATCGCGATCGGCGCCATGGTTGACGCGGCAATAATAATGATCGAAAACGCGCACAATCACATTGAGCTGGAAAATGAAAAGCCCCCCGGGGAGAGAGGTCCGCACTGGCAAATTATTCTTGAGGCGTCAAAGGAAGTCGGGCCGGCCCTGTTCTGGTCGCTTCTGGTGATCACGGTTTCCTTTATTCCCATCTTTACGCTGGAGGAGCAGGAGGGCAGGCTGTTCAAACCGCTTGCCTTTACAAAAACGTATTCCATGGCGGCTGCGGCGCTGTTGGCTATTACCATCGTACCCGTTCTCATGGGATTCTTTATACAAGGCAAGATTTTGCCGGAGCACAAGAACCCGGTGAACCGCTTTCTTATGTCAATCTACCATCCGGCGGTACAATGGGTGCTTCGGCATACGAAGATCGTATTGATCGCGGCTGTTGCGGTCGTTGCGGTCACGGTAATTCCGCTTGGCCGGCTCGGATCGGAATTCATGCCGCCGCTGTACGAAGGCGACCTGCTCTATATGCCGACCACCATGCCGGGGATTTCGATAACCAAGGCCAAGGAGATCCTTCAGCAAACCGACAAGATCATCCGATCGTTTCCGGAAGTGAGTAGAGTATTCGGCAAGGCGGGGCGCGCGGAAACCGCCACCGACCCGGCGGGTCTCGACATGCTCGAAACCGTGATCATGCTCAGGCCGGAAAAAGAGTGGCCCGCGGGTATGACGCACGAGAAACTGGTGGAACAGCTCGATGCGTCAATCCAGTTTCCCGGACTCACCAATTCCTGGACCATGCCCATTAAAACCCGCACCGACATGCTCTCCACCGGGATTAAGACTCCGGTGGGAATAAAAATATCCGGGCCCAACCTCGACACGCTGCAACTGCTCGGCAAAGAGGTGGAGACCGCGGTTCGCTCGGTGCCGCACACTGCTTCGGCGTTCGCGGAACGGGCGGTGGGGGGCAATTACCTCGATGTCAAGATCGACCGGGTCCAGGCCGGCCGCTACGGCCTCAATATAGGCGACGTTCAGTCGGTGATCCAGACGGCCCTCGGCGGCATCACCGTGACGACGACGGTTGAGGGGCTCGAAAGGTATCCCGTCAATGTGCGGTACAGCAGGGAACTGCGCGACAATGTGGAGTCGCTGGCGCATGTGCTCATTCCGACGCCGCAGGGCCAGGTGCCGCTGGGGCAAGTCGCAACATTCGAGATAAACAAAGGTCCCATGGTCATCCGAACCGAAGACTCTCGGCCCAATTCGTGGGTATTTGTTGACATTAGAGGAACCGACATCGGAACCTACGTGAAAAGCGCGCAAAAGGTCGTTTCCGGGCAGGTGAAGCTGCCCACCGGCTACAGCCTTGTCTGGAGCGGCGAATTCGAGTACATGGAGCGGATGCAGCACAGGCTCATGATGGTAATTCCAATGACGCTTTTCATTATTCTCCTCATACTCTTCCTCAACACAAAGTCGCTGATCAAGACGTCGATCATTTTTCTTGCCGTCCCCTTTTCGCTTGTCGGAGCAATTTGGCTGCTTTTCTTCCTCGGTTACAATACCAGCCTTGCGGTGTGGGTCGGCATTATCGCGCTGGCCGGGCTCGATGCGGAGACCGGGGTTATCATGCTCCTGTATCTTGACCAGGCGTTTGATTCCGTCAAGAAGCAAGGCGCCCTTACCGTTGCGAGCCTCAAAACGGCCATCGACCACGGCGCGGTAAGGCGCGTGCGGCCCAAGATCATGACCGCGTCGGTGATCATTGCTGGTTTACTTCCGATAATGTGGAGCAACGGGACCGGGTCGGATGTGATGAAAAGGATCGCCGCCCCGATGGTGGGAGGCGTGGTGACGTCGGTGCTGATGGAACTTCTGGTCTATCCGGCGATTTATTTTTTGTGGAGAAAAAGAAGTATAGCAAAAATACAATAAAATCTGGGCGCCCCGCCTTTGGCGGCGGCCCTCCTTTCGGGCTCGGCCAATCGCCTCGGTGCCGGATCGCCCTATGCCGGTAGACGCAGCACGCTGCGTCTCTACCGGCGGGGCGACCGGCACTGCGCTCCGGCGCACCACTCCAGTCCGTCCTGGCGCGCGGCAAACAGGTGGGTGCCGCGTTGGTTTATGACGTTTTGTCCTGTGCGAAGGCGTTGCGGAAACGTGACGCGCCCAATGCGTAAGCTTTAGGCAAAGCAAACTGTCAGATGCGAATGAGGAAAACGATTGGCATTTCTAAACAATTGTCGCCACTAGGTGCCCCCGCATAAAAACCGGTTTTTGTAACCGGACTAACTGGGGGGCCACCTGCAGAGGGGGTGTGCCTGTCAAGTAGAGGCACACGCCGTGTGTCTCTACTTGACAGGCCAGGGGGAAACTTCCCCCACCAAATCAGACATCAATAGATGAAACAGGATCGACTTATGAAAGTAGAAAATAAAGAACCAGCCACAGATCCGGTTTGCGGGATGACCGAAACACCGCAATGGACGCGATCATACGTTTACAAAGGCGTTACGTTTCGATTCTGCTGCGAAGGGTGCCAAACAAAGTTCGCCAGCGATCCGGAACGCTATCTGAATCCGGCAAAGAAAACGCCTGCCGCTCCTGCCGCGCCTGGAACTTTCTACATTTGCCCCATGGACCCCGAAGTGCGATCGCCCGTTCCCGCCGCCTGCCCCAAATGCGGCATGGCGCTTGAGCCCGAAAACGTGACGCTTGACCAGAAGGAAAACCCGGAGCTTGCCGATATGGCGCGGCGGTTTTGGATAAGTCTTTCCATGTCGGCGCCATTGGTTGCCTTTGCAATGTTGCATATGGTTCCAGGGCTATTCCCGCATTCCTTGATGGCTGCCGCGCAATGGATAGAATTTGCACTTGCGACGCCGGTGGTGCTGTGGGCGGGTTGGCCTTTCTTTGTGCGAGCATGGAATTCGCTGGTCAACAAGAGCCCCAACATGTTTACGCTCATCGGTTTCGGCGTGGCGGTATCGTATTGCTATAGCGTTATGGCAACGGTATTTCCCGGCATTTTCCCGGAAGCTTTTAGAGACAGTCACGGAACGATCGGCGTGTACTTTGAAGCCGGCGCTTCCATCATTACGCTTGTGCTTCTAGGGCAAATGCTTGAACTTTCCGCGCGGCAAAAAACCGGTGACGCGCTCAGGACGCTATTGGGATTGGCCCCGAAAACCGCAACCAGGATTTCGGCGCAAGGGAATGAAGAATCTATAGCAATTGACAATATCGTAGTTGGCGACCGGCTGCGAGTACGGCCCGGAGAAAAGATTCCGGTTGACGGAGCGGTAGTTGATGGAAGAACGTGGGTGGACGAATCCATGGTAACGGGCGAGCCGATACCGGCGGAAAAGAATATCGGCGATACGCTGATCGGGGCAACGATAAACGCCCAGGGGTCGGTAATTATGGAAGCCCGTCGTGTGGGCGCCGACACGCTGCTATCGCATATTGTTGCTCTGGTGGCCGCGGCCCAGCGGAGCCGGGCGCCCGTGCAGATGCTTGCCGACAGGGTTTCGGCCTGGTTTGTGCCCACGGTGCTTCTGGTTTCGCTTGCAACATTCGGCGTGTGGGCAATAGTCGGACCCGCTCCCTCACTTGCCTATGCGCTTGTGAATGCCGTGTCGGTGCTTATCATAGCCTGCCCGTGCGCTCTTGGCCTCGCCACGCCCATGTCGATAATGGTTGCGGCCGGCAGAGGCGCGTCTGCCGGAGTCCTGTTCCGCAATGCCGAGGCCATAGAACTGCTTGAAAGGATCGACACGCTTGTGGTCGATAAAACAGGCACGCTCACCGAAGGCAAGCCGAGGGTTACCACGGTGTTGCCCGTCGGCAACTGGACCAATGAACGCCTTATACGCCTTGCCGCGGGCGCAGAGCTTAAAAGCGAACATCCGATTGCAAAGGCCGTCGTTGTTGCGGCCCGCCAGCGGGGAATTATGGTTCCGGAAAGCGCTGCGTTTGAATCTTCCACGGGCCAGGGTGTGCGGGCCGATGTTGACGGATGCGCAATGGTGGTTGGAAATCCGGAATTTTGCAGGCAGCAGGGGGTCAACATTTCCACGGCGCAGGCAAGTGTGGAACGAATTGCCGCGGCCGGAGAAACCGCGCTTGTCGTATGCGTAAGCGGAACGGTGGCCGGCGTTGTCGGCGTTGGAGACCACATTCGACCGGCAGCGCGTGAGGCAATCCAAAGGCTTCAACACGACGGAATACGCGTCGTGATGCTTACCGGAGATTCAAAAGCGGCGGGCCAAAAAGTGGCCGATGAACTTGGCATACGAGAGGTATACGCGTCTGTGTTGCCGCAGGACAAGGCCGGCATTGTTGCCGGCTTTAAGCAACAAGGCGCAATCGTGGCAATGGCCGGCGATGGCATTAACGACGCGCCTGCCCTTGCCGCAGCCCACGTGGGCGTTGCCATGGGAACAGGCTCAGACGCGGCAATACAAAGCGCATCGGTAACGCTGGTTTCCGGAGATTTGGCCGCCGTAGCCCGCGCCCGTGCCCTGTCGCGGGCCACCATGAAGAACATACGGCAGAATCTGGTCTTTGCATTTGTCTATAATTCACTCGGCATTCCGCTTGCCGCGGGGGCCCTGTTCCCATTCTTTGGAATCCTGTTGAGCCCCATGATTGCCGCTGCCGCAATGAGTTTGTCGTCGGTGTCGGTGATAACCAACGCATTGCGATTGCGCAAGGTGCGGCTCTAGAACGAGAAGAGTCAAAAAGTCGAAGGTCCAAAAGTCTGAAGGTCGAGGACATGCCGACGGGACGTTGAAGAGAAGAGTCTAAAAGTCTGAAAGTCCCAAAGTCTGAAGGTAGATGACCGGACTGCCGATGTCTTGACTTTTTAGACTTTGAGACTTTTGGACCTTCAGACCTTGAGACTCTTGTTCAGAACGTCCCATCGAGCACTTCGGGCGACAGCATCTTTCCAAAGGAGAACGTATAGCTCAGTTGCAGGTTCGGCGCCCACGAACCCGTTTCCGAGGAACGCGGTACCAGGATGCCCATGAAGTCGAGCCCGAGGCACACGACGCTGTGATTGGCGATGAGAAAGGCGATCTTCCCGCACGGCGCCATCAGATACGAATCGTTGATGGTGTACTGAGACGACTCGCCGGATTGGTCTGTCGCGGAAGTGGTGCGGTTCCTTTGCATTCCGCACAGGCCGACGCCGGCCTTGAACAAGTTGTTGCCGAACTCGCCGAGCGCGCTGTATTCGAAGAAGGCGTTCTGGGTCGGGTCGTCAACGCTCTCGTTAAACGGAATGGGCCACGAAATCCTTCCTCTGAAACCCATGTTCGGTTTACCGGCGCGAATATCAAGGACCCAGTTGAAACAGTACCGTTCGGGGAAGTGCACCATGACGCTGTCGTTGACATACATGTTCTGGTACGGATCCCAGAATTGGGAAGAATAGAAGCTTTTTTTCGTAGCTTTCATTTGCATCATGGCAAGCCCCGCGCCCACGCCGAAATACCGAAAGCCCCATTCGTGTTCGAGGCTCAGGTAAAAATCGGGAATTCCCGAAGAATAGATACTATCGTTGCCCGCGAGCGGCATACCAACCTTGATGCGCGCCTGCGAATGCGGCGTTGTCGGATGCACGTACCACAAAAGAGCGCCCCAGCGTGACTGGTCCTGGCCCAAAACTCCCATCGCGACCCGGCCCGTGGCGCCGATTGCGGGAGCAGTCACCATTCCTGTGTTGGCAGGTTCTTCCACTACCTTTTCAAGGGGCCGGGCAGGTTCTTCGCCGTTGTCGAGAATGGGCACGGTTTCGGTCGTCGTTTGCTGCACGGCAGGCGCCTGCGCAGCCACAGCAGGCCGCGAGGATTCCTGCGCACGAGTCTCGGGGAAAACAGCTTCACCAATGTCGGCAGCCACCCTGCGCGGAACGTCGGTGTAGAAATCTTCTATGGAGCCCCTGTACTGGTAATCGCGGTACAGGATACGGCGTTTCTCCTTGACATTGTAGAGTGCCATGGTGATAGTGAAAAGCGAGCCGATCTTTCCGAGTGTTGCCGCCGCCGTAAAGGCGGTCTGAGCCTTTTCGCCGGCAAGAACCGCGCAATCCGCGCTCATGCATTCTCCGCTCGCGTCCGGCTTGGCTTCCTTGAATGCGAGCAGGGTCTTGGCTTTGTCGGCTACGTCGAAGCGCGCATTCGCGGCGCATCTCGTCCGCACGGCATCGGCGATAAGCGTGGCGTCGTCGTCCGTTACGCCGGTGGCACGAACGGGCAGAATACAAATGGACATCGGCGATGTCTGGGCAGCCGGAGAAACGCCGGGCTGCGCGAACGAAAGGCCGCACGCCAATATCGTCAAGGCGAGACACCGTGGCATCTGACGCATGGATTCCTCCTTATAGAAATGATCGGCTGTAACTAATATAACTGTTTCCTTAATGGCAAGCTCACTGTAAAGACACTCGGGCTCTGCATGATCGCTCACAAATATATGAAGGCAGGTGGTGACTGACAGGTCCGCTATAGTCTATTTTCGATATTCCCGCCCGGCTCGGCCGGCCGCGGCATCACACAGGAGGAACCAGTGTCCTATCCGCAACTGCAGGAACTTGTCCAGGGGTATTCAACGCCTTTCTTGCTCGAACAGTATGTTCACGCGCGCGACGAGTACACGGCCGATGCGATAAAGATCATGGAGGCCGAACTCGCGCGGAGAAACGTCGGGAAGGACCAGATAGACGAATACTCCAAAAGCGGCGTTCTGAGCGAGCTTGGCGACCAGGGCAACGTGACGATCCGCCATGTCAAGCGCGACGATTTCGCCAAGCTCGACGGATCATTTTCCCGCTCCGACGGGGTGCTTATCCGCGCCATGTTCGGCGACGAGGACGTGCCTTTTTTTCTTGACACAAGCGTGAATCCGTCGGTGGTGCCCGGCCAGGAGACAGCGGTGACCGTCGGCGTCTATGTTCACAAAGACTCCCTGGACAAGGCCCGTGAGCTGGTGGCAGGCCATTTCGACCTTGTCGACGGCGTCTTCAAGGTCCGCCACGCCGACATGCGCGAACGGCTCGTTTCATTCAGCTTCGACGAGATCCCGCAGCAGGAACTCGATTCGGCGGAGATTACCGGCGTCCATTTTTCGCCGGAGGAAAAGGGCGTTCTCATCCGCCTCGGCAAGCGGCTGCAGGACGAGATCGACGAAATCGAAAACCGCGACGGCCGCATCGTGTTTCATTTCGACAACGTGGAAGAACTTCTTGAACAGCTTGACGAAAAAGATCCGGCGCTCACCAAGACGCTGCTGCTTACCGCGCTCGAGATTCTGCAGATCTACGCCAAGGACGAGGATTTCGGCGACACGGCGCAAGGGATAGCGCAGGCGTTATTGGGGTTTTTTCTGCAATAGGGTGGGCAAGTACGCCATTTCTTGCTAAGAGGTAATTTGGAATTGGGCGCCCCGCCGCTGTGCTGCGGCGGCCCTCCTTTCACGCTCGGCTGTTCGCCTCGGTACCGCCTGCCACGATGGCCCTTCGGGCCGTGGTCAGGCGGCACTGCGCTTCAGCGCACGTTCCAGTCCTGCCTGGCGCGTGGCAGAAGGTGAATCGCACCATTGTCAATCTGGCAGACGCAATCGCGTCGCCAAACTCACGCGTAGCCGCTCCAACAAATCCCGCTCTCTTCTTCTCGCCATCAGCGCCGCCCACTCGGCCGGAGGATTGGCCCGCTCGTGCTGTCCGAGCCCGGCATCTTTGTTCACATCCTACAATTGTTTTGCCGGGTGAGTTCACGAGCGGCCCGCAGGTCGAGCGATCAGGCGGCGCTGCAGGCGCGGCGTTCTTTGCCTACTTTCTGTCGCTGCAGACAGAAAGTAGGTCGGAGCTCGGGGGTGAAACCACCGACTCAGTGTGAGCGAAGGCGGATAACGGACTAAACCCTATTTGAGAACCGTCACCAGTGCGTCGTTCTTGAATCTCTCAAATGTCTGCGACAGCGCCTCGGTACGCGCGTACACGAGCAGACCTGCCCGTTGCCCCGTTTTTGCGTAAAGGGAAATTGCCGAACATTTGCACGGCGGCGCAAGGTCCCGCATCAGATGGTAGGAGTCGATCAGCGCCTCGTCATTCCCGGCTTTTTTGGCCCGGTATTCCACGCGGAAGGTGCCGTCGACCGTTGTTGCGAGCGACAGGATCGTTCCATAGGGTTCGACGATCTTTGCAACCGAGAATACATCGTTGCCGAACAGCCGTGCCATTTCCCTCTCCGCAGCGTGCTGCTCTCGCTCCAGGCCCGCCCGTTCGTAGGAATCCCGCAGGCCGCGCCATGCAGCAACGTTTTTCCTGTTGAAGGAGGTTGCAAACTTGTAAAAGGCGATCGCCTGCCGCAGCGTGGCTGCGGCCTGCGCCGAATCGAGGAAGGCCTCGGCCATTTGCGCCTGCTCCGGAGGAGGGGACGTAGTATCCGCTGCTGCACCGCGGGGCGTCTGCCGCTGGGAGTCCGCGGCGCTCGAATCCGATTTGGCAAGAGTGTCACGCGCATCCCGCTTGGCCGGCTTGCCCGCGGGCGTGCGCCCGGCGCTGTCGCCTTGCGCAAGTCCGCTCTTGGACCAGTCGAGCGCGAATGCATGATTCCAGTTGAAAGCGCCCCGGGTTGCGGCGAACACCACGAGGATCACCGCAAGCACCCCGGCCGCCCACCAGAGCGCGGCGGCAATCTTTTTCCGGGTCGTAACTTCGGGCCTTTGCGGAGCGATGGGGGCGGCATCGGGCTCCTGTTTGTGATGCGGCTCGGGAACGGGTGAGGGCTTCGGCGGCTCCGTCATCTTGACAAAAGGTTTGTCGACAAGGTAGGACCCCCGTTGGGCAGGCATGGACGGCTGCGCCTCAACAAGGTGGGCAGCTACCTGAATCCTGTCGAGCTGCCGTGCCACCATCTGCGCTTCGTCTTTGCCGAGGCCCGACGCATAGGACACGGGCAGGGTGTCGAGCTGGGAAAGCGCCACCTGGATCGACACGCCGGTTTCGTGCGCGATGTGCTTTGAGACGATGTTGCGCGCCTTGGGGTTGCCGATGCCGGTGATGAGCACGTCGAACTTCATGAATCCCACAGCGATCGCATTCCCCGAAGGTTCGCTGTCGCGGCTACTCCTGTAGTGTTGTATGCAGTGGTAGTCGTGGTGCTTCGGGGTTAGCGAGCGACTTTAAGTATGTTTTCTTTCCATAGGGATGGAAAGATTGTCATTTCATTCCCTAAGGTATGGTAATAGCGCTTCGCGCTTAACATTATATCATTTGCCTTTTCCTCGCAGGTTCGCAAGAGCGTCTACTCCAGTAGTGCTTTATGCAGTCGTAGTCCTGGTGCTGCGGGGTTCTTCAATCAATTATAAGGTGGGGGCGGGAGAATTGCAACGAAAGCGCGGAGACCGGAACCCGCCCGCGCAGCACTCGGACCGGTGGTTTCCGTCAGAACACACTTTGTTCAGTACTGATCGGCAGCACGACAACTACATGGTATATTCTCACATAGAAACGAAATTGCATTCTAATGCCATCCTCTGCGCACCGTTTGCGGCGGGGCATTTCGCGTGCGTGACAAACGGCGGTCATTCCGTCGTGAAACCGTTTCCAGCGGCAAAATAGCGCCCTCCCTTGACAAATTGCCCCGCGCAATCCATTTTTTGATGATCAGGACGTTGGTACTGGTCCGTTTCAACAATGCATTTCCCGAAAGGATCACGCCCGTATGTCAAGTGTCAAGAAACACCGCAAGGCTAAGATCAACAAGCACAAGCGGAAGAAGAAAAGAAGGCTCTCCCGTCACAAAA
>Ga0182027_10005756_pt1 | contig 18724 bp, 17 predicted proteins | sample 712E1DmetaG_FD_121300 | JGI IMG/M metagenome (GOLD analysis project Ga0182027, IMG submission 121300) | Permafrost microbial communities from Stordalen Mire, Sweden - 712E1D metaG (Illumina Assembly) | ecosystem: Environmental > Terrestrial > Soil > Wetlands > Permafrost | place: Sweden...
TAAAAGACAGAACGGTACCTGCAATAGCATGCAGATTTTCCTTCACCGGATCCCATTCGAACTTTATTGAATATCCATAAAAAACCACATGCCTGAATTTGCGTAAACTGGTAAGCTTCAAAAACAGGTGCTCATCAAGCAGCCGGGGTACAGGAGTATCTATTTCCCGGTTGTCACAAAACATAAGAAGCAAATCAGCATGCCAAGAAGGTCCATCCGGAAGCGTCACTTCGAAAAAGCGAACAATCCGCTTAAGGATGTTCTCGATGCCGTTATAGCACTGTGAAAGATAGGTAGCTCCGGCAGTTATATCGGACGGATGCACTTTCCCGGAAGAGACGCGTTTGAGAATGTCGTCAATTTCTCTGATTGTTTCTTCGATACTCCGAAATTCTATAGCGACCTGTGCCGAAATATCACCCTTGTTCATAAATGACCTGCCCGCGCTTTATGTTGTAATCAACAAATGCATTTCCTTGTTCCTCGGGAACGACATCAACCAGAGCGTGCGCAGCATGTTCCATAAGCGCCGCCATTTCATATAAGGACCAACCACTTATACCAGCGCTGATAAAATCGATATCCTGCGCAGATTCCTTGTTGGTAAGGGCACTCCCCAAAAGTATCAGGCGCTTTGCCCCATATCGCTTTGCAACTGCGATACACGCATCAATCTGCTTTTGTGAAATCATTCCAACCTCCTGCGCGGCAACCTATATGCAAAACATAGAAAAATGGCAAATGGATTTTCGCTCCAAGAAATATACAAGCTGCAACCCCCTGTTATTATTTCTTTGAACTCTGCCTTGACTTTGAGAGGCAGGCCACACACTTTTTGAAACAGCGTAAACATATTTCTTGCCGTGGCGCACATTATTCCACATGTATACATTCACCTCTTTCCCACCAATGTGAAATAAAACGTCGTGCCCTTGTCAACCTCGCTTTCAAACCAAATATTCCCGCCAAGCGCTTCAACGATCCCTTTAACAATTGATAAACCCAAGCCCGTTCCCTGGACGCCGGAAACATTGGCGCCGCGTTTGAATTTCGCGAAAAGGGTCTCTTTTGATTGATCGGGGATACCGATGCCGTTGTCGGCCACTATGAAAACCTGCGTGCCGTTCTTTAGTTCCCACCCGATCCTGATGAATTTGTCCGGCCCGCTGCCGATATAATTGATCGCGTTTCCCACAAGGTTCATAAGCACCCTTGTCAACTGTTTACGGTCGGTCATTATGGAAATTTCCGTTTCGGGCACGGTGACCGTTATTTTCTTTTCTTCAATTTGGAATTTAAGTTTGCCCACGACCTCATCTGCAAGTTCCTTAAACCCGGTTTTTTCAAGAGAGAGCTCCTGTGTACCGGTCTCCAGTTTTGCGCACGCGAGAAGATCTTCAAGCATTTCCTGCATATACTTCGAGGCCTCGATGCCGGTGTCAATCGCATCAACGCCATCCGGGTTCAAGGGGCCAAACGCATTTTTCCTGGCCAATCCGAGCACGATGTTCATAGTGGTGAGGGGCTTTTTCAAGTCGTGGGTGACCATGTTGGTGAATTCCAGGATCTCGGAATTCTTTTTCTTCAACTTTTCCTGGTAGGCCTTGATCTCAGTTATGTCAAGAGCGGTGACCACGTCGCCAGCCGCGGGATCGGCAGGGTCCAAAGGTGCTATGCTCAAGAGGGCATTAATCAAAGTTCCGTCCTTGCCTCGCAATCGCGCTTCGACATTTCTGCGGTTTCCCAAGCGGTAACTTCCATATAGTTCACGCCCGACTCGAGCAAATTCCATATCGTCGGGGAAGTAGAGTCGTGTGCTCTTTCCAACCATTTCGTCATGTGAGAAACCGCTCATTTCGCAAAGCCTTTCATTGACAGATTGTGTTACGCGATTCTTTGATACGATAATTCCGACAGGAGCGGCGAGAAAAATGCCCCGCAGCATCGCTTCGCTTTTTTGCAAGGCCATTTCAGCCTGCTTGCGCTCGGTGAAGTCGCGAATCACTCCCACGAGAAACTTTTTTCCGGCCGGATCGGTATAACGGGTCTTGCGCGTGATAATCGTGCGCACCTCTCCGCTGGTCAGAGTACTCAGGGATTCTTCGTTTACATTCTCGATGCCGGTATTTAAAACATTGGCATCCATCTTTCGGAAGACCTCGGCCTGCTCCTTGGGAAACATTTCGTCGTCATCCTTGCCGAGAAGCCCTTCTCTCCCGCAGCCGACCATAGCGCACATCGCGTCGTTGACGAGCACAAATTTCCCTTTGTCGTCCTTGACAAATACCGGATCCGCGATCACGTTGATGACGTTGTTGAGGAATGCCCTTGTCGATCGTATCTCGCTTTCCGCCTTTTTGCGTTCGGAAATGTCGCGAACAGTTGCCTGCAAGACGCGTTTGCCGTTCAGATCGAATGCCGACAAAAGCACTTCCGCAGGAAAATTTTCTCCGTTTACGCGGCGATGCACCCAATCAAAACGATTACGTCCTTTTTCGAAGGCGATTTTGATATGTTCCTGCGCAGCGGAAAGCGATTCTCTTCCGTCCTGCTGGATCGCCGGTGAAAAATCGGCGGGGTGCATTCGTTTGAATTCTTCTTTGCTATGGAAACCGAACATTTCCAGCGTAGCCGGGTTGCAATCGAAAAACCCTTTGTGGGAAAGCAGCATTATTGCATCGCTGGCACCTTCGAAAATCGCCTTGGACTTCGCTTCGGATTCCCGCAAGGCATCGGCAGCCTGCGCAAACCGCCTCCCCATCAAACCTATCAGGCATGCCGCAATCAACGCAAAAACCGTTGCGAAGAATAACCATCGCTTGCTGGAAGCAACAGACACATTCGCGGATTTCAAGGCATCCCTGAGTACCTTATCCGATACGCCAATAGCTTCTTTCAGTCCATTGCCTCTTTCCAAGAAATATCGCTCAACCCCTCTCTTATAGAGACCCCTCTGCCGCTGGTACTCGGCGCTTTCCAGTAACGCAATGGCTTTTGCGAAATGCCCGGAGTCAATGTATGCAAAGGAAAGACTTTCCATTTTGTCGAGCGCCTGATTTGCCGAATCAACGCTCACAAACATTCGTTTGTCTTCATTACCGCCGATTTCTATGGCATTATTGATGCACTTATCAAGTTCGGGGTCAAGCGCCTGATACGTGCGCTTCCATTTTTCATTGTGCGTAAAAGCGTAATTCCTGGCGGCCTGAGTGAGGACTTCATCATCGTACAGGATGAGCCGCGACAGATCGTTCTGATACGAAGATTTACCGAACGCGGCGACCGCACTGGGCAAGTAGGTATTGAATGGCCTGACTATCCGATTAATTTCGAAAAAGGCTAGCCCGCTGACCGCCAGGATCACCACCACAAAGGCAATCACCGTCGCATAAATGGCCATTCGAAAATTGACGCCTATTTTTTTCATACCTTCACCCAACCCTAACCCCACGCTTCCCATGGGATAAGTTTACATTATATATTATATACGCAAAATGCGTATATAATCCAGATATAGGTACTAATATGCAGAGGTCGCGATGGCTTCCGTTTTTTTGTCTTCAAAAAACCGTACATTCCCTCGGGACTTTGAAACAACCGTCTTGAATTCCTTGATTTTTAAATAGACATCCGGGAAGCAGGTGCTTTTAACCTTGACATAACATAGTTCGCGTTCCCGCGATTGGGCAAAAAGGTCAGAACGTTTGGCAAACATCACCGTGCGTCGCTGCTCAAGGTCTTTTTTCTTTTCAACCGTTTTGGCAACAACCTGTTTCATGGAATCGTTCATTGTAGAACCGGCTTTTACGCGGTTTAAAAAAACCTTGAGACCTTCGTTGATTTTCTGAATATTTCGTTCACAGAACCCGATTGCCGCGTCGAGCTCCGAGATCCTCCGCAACACAAGGTAATTCGTCCCCACTTCGACAAACGTCTTTACCCCGCTTTCCGAGCCAAGCTCTCTCACATCGATGCCACGCTGGGCAAATACTTCGCCACCGATGACAGCCCCGCGTTTTTCCAGCATCGAAAGGTTTTTAGAGGTAAAGATATAACTGTTTATGGCAAAGTTTCCTATGTAAATATTGCCCTGCGCCTCGAGACGGGCGTTCTGCGCATACCCTACTTTAATGTCACGACCGGCGGAAATAAGGCCTTTTCCTTTACCCTGTATGCCGCCTTTGATCACGATGTCTCTTCCGGCTTCAAGACGGGCGCTTTCCACTATTTTTGCCACAATGATGTCGCCTTCGGCTTTTACTTCGAAACCATCCGGAATGTTGCCGTTGATGAGCACATTACCGTTGAATTGTATGTTTCCGGTAGAGAAATCGATGTCGCCGTTCACAACATAAGTATTGACAACAGATATAATAGAGCCGTTTACAATAATGCTTCCGTTGATTTCCGCATAAAACTCGTTGCTGTTTTTTCCGATTTTTACCCCTTCACCCGCAGTAAGGGCAGCCGGCAATCCGTCGGGTGCCACAATTTGCTCGCCAAGAACGTTCTTGCCCGCGGTCCCTTGTTTGGGTTCGATAAGCCTCGCCAGTAATTGGCCGGTTTTCGCCATCATGATATTTTGCGAATGATGGTAATCTATCCTGCCATCAGGTAGAATTTTGAACTCAAGTTCCTGCGTTTCGATAGGAAACATGTACTCAATTGTTCCTTGTGCTCCGGCAATCGGCTGGACGCCTGATGCAATGCATATGTCTTTTTGACCTTGCTTCGAATTTTCGCAATCACCTATGATTTGCGCTATCCTGTTTTCATCAATGCCGAATTTTATTCCCTGCGCGTTCAAGGCGTCCTTGACTGCCCCGACCGACAGGGTTTTGCCCGAGCCCAGACTAGGTTCACAATCGATAAAGACGTTCATTTTTTCCCGATCCGTCTTCACCGACAATTTACAGTCCCTATCCGAAGGAACCACATGCAATGCATTTTTTATGATGACAACCTTGCCCCGTACCGAAGCAAAAAACAATGTCTTACCGTCTTTTTCATCTTTAGCAACATTGAAACCCTTCACAAACGCAATAGCTTCATCCGAGTCACGGGTCGCAATGAGCCGGCCTTTTTCCACTGCCCCCATATGAAGCAAAGTTTCCACTGCCACTTCGTCGAAAATCGTCGAATCGGCCAAACGCTCAAAATCAACATTCTCCTCAAAAGTAAGATGCTCTTTTTCGGTTTCCTGTTTTCCGGAACGTTTGGGAATTCCGACAGGCTTGTCTCCGATGAAGCCTTTTTCCTTGAGGGCGTCCGGGGTCATATCATGAAGGATCTCGGCGGTATCTATTTCGTCAAGCTGCTTTTCGAGCCTTGCCAAAAAGCCGTCGAGATCTTTGTCGTTATTTTCATTGTTCATAAGTATTTCGCGCTTGCTCGGGTCTTTCGCCTCACTCGCAAATTCTCAAACGCCCCAATCCTTTACAACGTCTTTCACTTCCTTTTCAACATCATCGAAGATCAACTCGATTTCCGAGCCTGACAGTCCGATACATTTTAACGCCTGCGCATCACACGATTTTGTACCGTTTCTATATCCCATGTCAAGACCTCTGTTTGTCGCGGTGATGTTTGCAATATGCACCGCAGAAATCACCTTAATGCTTCCCGCAAGGTCCTTAGCGGTAAAAAGAGGTTGATGATGATAGAGAACGGCGTGAACAAGCACTTCGGGAAGTTTCCATTTCCGCGCGATATATTCCCCGATTTCCGCGTGGGTCAGCCCCAACACGACTAGTTCAGCCTTGACATAGTCTATTTTTCTGGGGGCTGCTCCGAGCAGTATCCCGATGAATTCCTGGTGGAAAAACTGGTCGAGGACAAGAATACCGATGTCATGCAGCAATCCTGCCAGAAAAAAGTCCTCCGGCTCGGGCATGTTTATTTTCTTAGCGATCATTTTTGCGCCAAGGGCGCATGCAAAGGTATGCATCCAGAATTTCTGCCTATCGAAAAGCGATGCATTGCCTGCGGAATCTTCGAACATCTTTACAACAGATACTCCCATTACCAGGTTTTTTACCGTGTTGAGGCCAAGAAGCACTATTGCCTGTTGTATCGAAGTGACTTTTCCTCCCATGCCGTAAAATGCTGAATTGATAAGCCGTATAACGCGTGCGGCTATTGCCTGGTCTTTTGCGATGATCATGGCAATCTGCACCATATTGGATTTCGGGCTTGCAATGAGTTTCTGGATCTGTTGCACGACAATAGGCAGCGTGGGCAGGTTTTCCACGTTTTCGAGCCGGGCCATGAATGCTGGTTTGTCCATAGCTATTTCCCCGGCGCCTGGGGCAGCGAAAGGAAAAACGCGCTCCCTTTTCCCTGAACGCTTTCACAATAAATGGAACCGCCCATAATGTCGGCGTACGACTTTGCGATAAAAAGACCCAGGCCGTTTCCTTCATACGTACGTGTTCCGCTGTTGTCTTCCCGGAAATATTTATCAAAAATAAACGGTATGCTCTCGTTGGTTACGCCCATGCCTTTGTCGCGAATGCAAACAGCCACGTAACCGCCATTTTCCGAAAAGGAAGCTACGATGGGGCTTGGAGCATCCGAATACAATACCGCGTTCTTCAAAAGTACTGCACATATTTTTTTTGTTTTCGCAAAGTCGGCCCTTACCGGGAAATGCGTTTCGCCTGTACATGCAAGCCTTGTGCGCACGTCGCAAAAAGGGGCCGGCAATTTTCCGATTTCGTCAACAGCACGGGAAAACGCCGCGGAAACGTCGAATTCCTCTATGGCCATGTCTTTGGCCGCCAGGCCGGTATCGATAAGAAACAGGTCGCGCAAATCGTTGGTTAAATCGACAAGCCGGTTGACCTCGTGATATCCCATGCCGAGGATTTCACCTGCCTGGGCCGCATCAGCAAGGACTTTCTCGTTTTGCATCATGGATAGCGATGTTTTAAGCGTCGACAAGGGGCCTCGCAGCTTTTGCAGAATATTGGCGATGAAATCGCGCTGTACCTGTTCGATGCGGCGGAACTGGGTTGCATCTTCTATAATCACGATCACCTGCATACTGTCTTCCCCGACAATATGTTTTATCGTGCAGCTCAGCGCCTTGTTGTCTTTTTCAAAAACCAAGCGCTTTTGGCCGCCTTGCAATGCCTGTTCGACGTCCACGATGTTTTTAAGCAAATCTTCATGAAGGGCCCCCAATAAATCGCCGGACAAAATGGTTTCCAAGCCAACGCCCAGCAGTTTAAGCGCCAGGTCGTTTAAGAGGCTTATGTGCATCGACTTATCGAATACGATGACGCCCACCGGAAGGTACTCGACGAAGCTTTCAAGTTCCCGACGCGTTGCGTTTATCTCCATTGCGAGCTCCTTGCTCTATGATTCATGACAGTATTTTCCTATGATGGCGTTCATGTCTTCCGTGTCGAACGGCTTTGCAATAAAGTCCACGGCCCCGCGCGACCTGGCGATTTCTGCGCCGTCCGAATGCTCTTTTGCCGAAAAAATCACCACCGGGATATTTTTCGTTGAAGGGTTCTTTTTAAGCATTGCAAGCACTTGCCAGCCATCGAGCCCGGGCATCATGATGTCGAGCAGGATAAGATCGGGCGACACTTCAACTGCACGCCGCATCCCTTCCTGTCCATCAAGCGCACCCTGCGCGTCGAACCCTGAAAACGTCAGCGCCATGCAGGTGGATTTTACAAGTAATTTTTCGTCGTCGATAACGAGTATTTTCCGCTTCATAGTCCCGTCCTTTTTCGATTGTTTTTATCCCGCCCCGCCGGCACATACAGGCAATGTTACGATAAAGCTCATTCCACCTTCGGGGTTTTCATGCATTTCAAGAGAACCGGAAAGCAGTTTTGAAGCGCGCTTCGCAAGAAACAAACCGCTTCCAAGGCCATTGACACTGCGGGTCAGATGATCCTGGCCCTGGGCAAAGATCTCGAACAAATGTTTTTGGGAAGCCTTCGTAATCCCTGCCCCCTGGTCCTTAAACGTTATGGTCACTGCTTGAAGCCCGTTAATCTTTCCCGGTTCGATCCGAACAATGACATCGCCGTTTTTCCGATTAAACTTTACCGAATTACTGAGCAGAGCGCCAATGATAATTTTGGCAAGCATAGAGTTAATCCGCAAATTAGGATCGGTCAAAAGGTTTACAATCTTGATATTCGACCCTGTTTCGTTCATTTCAGCGTCGATTCCGCGAACTTCTTTTTCGACAAGCATACAAATGTCAACGTCGCTTTTTTCAAAAGAGGCAGCAGGGTCGGAAAGAACCGTAATGGACATGATCGTGTCTATAAGTTTTTTCATTCGCAAACTAGCGTTACGCATGTCGTCGATCACTTCTTCTTGTTGCAATAAACATGCTTTGGAGGTAAAAAGAGACAGGTAATTCATAATAATAGTGACCGGCGTTCGCAACTCATGCGCGAGAATGGTAAGAAACGAGTTTCGCAGGTGCTCGGCCAGGATTTTTTCGGTTTGGTCGCTGAAAAACACCAATTTACCGGTAACTATTCCGTTTTTGTCAAGCATCTCGTTGATATGAACATTATACTGACGAACACCCTTGCCTACGATATCGTATGAAATACTTATGCCCTGGTTTTTTTCCAGGACTTCTTTGGAGTTTATAGCGGCCAGCAAAACAGGAGATGAGCAAGGTCCTTGTATCCGGTCGAGTTGCTGACCGGCGCAATCACCGAAGCGAACGCTGAGAATTTTCTCAGCCTGGCCATTGAGAAGCACTACGGCATTCTCATTGTCTATGGCCAGAATTCCATCTCCTATGCTGTTGATGATGGCGTCTAATCTCTGCGCTTGGGTTTCGAGGATCCTAACGGAATTTTCAAGTTCAATCGTTCGGCTTTTTATATCGCGTTCCAAATCTCGAAGATAGTCGAACTTACTTTTTTTTGCTTTGACCATTGCAAGGGCCTTCTGCACAAGGGCCAGAAGCTTTTCATGCCTAACGGGTTTCCGTAAGTAACCGAATGCTCCCAATTCCATAGCTTTTGCCGCATCGTCAAGGCTTTCGTTGCCCGTGACCATAATCACTTCATACGGGTTATCGAAAACCATGAGCTCAGTCAGAAATGCCAAACCGTCGATGTCCGGCATTACCACATCCAAAAGAAACAAATCGAACGTATGCTTTGAAAGTACTGCTTTTGCCTCATGCACCCCTTCTACGCCCATACAAGGATACCCTGCCTTTGCGAGCATATCCATGGTCGTAGTCCTGACTATTTCCGAATCGTCTACCATGAGTATTTTAAAATCCGTGTCCATTTTTCCCTCGTTGTCCGAAACGTTAGAATTGGCGTAGGAACATCAATACTCTAATACTCTATTTTTATTTTCTGAAAAGCAAGGAGATTTTTCTATATTTTCAGTTTTTTTCAATACAAAATCGGGGGCAATTTAGTATTTTTAAATTAACCAATGACTACCTCGAAGCAAGCTCCGAGGTATTAATCCATAGCGTGGAAGAATAAAAATGCATATACAAATCACTCAGGCAAGCCCGGAAATGGCGGATGAATGCGCGGATGCCCTGGCAGATTCGGGAATCGAGGCACATTATTTCAGCGATCGGGACTATAGCGTGCGCCTTATCAAAACAGGTATTGACAATAACGAATTGTTCGTCGCCGCTGTTGACAATAAAGCAATTGCCGGTTTTTATTGGGCAACGGCAAAAGGGATGTTCTGCAGGTTCGCGTATCTGAGGCTTTTGGCGGTAAAACCCCATTACCGAAATTTACATATTGGGAAAGAACTCCTTGCCCATTTCGAGCGGAACGGATTTATCGCTGCGCCCAGGGTTTTTTGCACCGTGTCTGCTTTTAATACCGACGCACAACGTTTTTATACTAAAAACGGCTATACCGAAGTATCTAAACTCGTCGACCTGTATAAACGCGGCATAGATGAACTTTTAATGATGAAAACCATGCCGCAAACCATATGAAAACAAACAAGACTTTTGTTTGCCCTGTGTGCGGCGGCACGGTTTCGGCCGATGCAAAAGCCTGCCCGGATTGCGGCGCCGATGAACGGACCGGCTGGTCGGATCGGACCTATCTTGACGGAATAGACGTCGGCGACGAAATCGACTATGAAGCGCTCGTGCAAAGTGAATTTCCAACCTCATCGCCCCGCCCCAAAATCCGCTTCAATGTCATGGCGATTATTGGGGCCATTGTGCTTGTTGCATTCATTTTAGGCGCTATAAAAATTTTATGGTAATTAAAAAACACCATTTTCAAAAATTCCAGTATTTGTGCCTTGCAGCCTATCATGTATTTTGTGGGCTATGTTTCCCACTCGTCACGAACTTTTATCGCAATTTTCCGCATCGGCCATAGTGCCTCACCCGCGTCTGAAGGGGTTTGAGACTTTTGCCAATTTGGCCACATGGGTGCCAAATGGCGCGGTCATCGAACTTCCTAAAATGAAAATTATCATCAAGTCCATAGACTATCTTCGCAATATGACCATGCCCGCAGGCACCAATGAAACATTGCTTCGCTTCCAACAGGACAGCTACCGCCTTTGGTATCAGGTTGATGGCAATGGCATCATACAAAACGCCACGCGCAGCACATTTGGAAATTCGAGACCCGGCCATCTTGGCATTATGGACCATGGCGAACGCCACACCTATATGCATCAACGGGGGCCCTTCGAATGTTTCATGATGGATTTCATGCTTCTCCCTTCACAGCACGCAAAATGCTATTGGAATTCGGAGGTCGAAGGCAAGATCGTTTTGGCGGAGAACGAAAAACTCTACTTTGAAAACCTTATTTTCGATTGCATTAATGTTATTTGCGCTAACAAGGAAATGCTCGGGCTCGCGACAATATCCCGCATTCTTGAAATACTGGTCGTCTTGTTTAAAAAAGGGATTTTGGTCATTGAGGAAAGTCAATTTCCTAAAAATAAACAAAAAAGCCTTGTTGCAAAGGCCAAAAATTTCATGAAAACGAATTACTCTTCGTTTCGCCACCAGGAGGCCCTGTCTCAGGAATGCGGGGTCGACATAAACTATTTGAATATAATATTTACAAAAGAAACAGGAAAAACCCTTTACAAATTTCTTACCGACGTCCGTATGGACCACGCAAAATACCTGCTTGAGGAATCGCACAAATCGATATCGGACATTGCCACGAACGTCGGGTACCCTAATGCAAACTCGTTTACGCGCGCCTTCAAGCATTATGCCTCGCAAACGCCCGGCGCATACCGAAATAAAAATTCGTTTCAAGATTCAACACTATAAACGCGGAGAATGACTCATGGACATTATTGTATGCAAATTCGGCGGCACATCCGTCGCCACCAAGGAAACAATACAGCAAATAGCACATATCCTCGATAAAAATGCGAACCGTCGTCTGGTTGTCGTGTCGGCGCCGGGAAAAGCCAAAGGCGTAACAGTCAAGGTCACCGACATGCTCATCAACGCGACGCAAAAGGCGCTCAAAGGCGAAGGGTATGCCGAAGAACTTTCGACCCTTACAAAACGCTTTATTGACATATATGAGCCGCTCGGCGTAAAAAAAGACATCATAGAAAACGTAACCAATGATTTTGAAAAAAGGCTGTCTTCTTCCAAAGACCATAGCGGAAAATTCAGGGATCTCGTGGTAGCATCAGGCGAAGACATCAATGCGCGGCTATTTGCGGAATATCTCAAGCATCTTGGAAAAAATGCCGTCTATGTGTCGCCGAAAGACGCGGGGCTTATCGTCACGCCGGTTTTCGGCGATGCCCAGCCTATTGATGAAGTAGAACTTCGTCTGGCGGGTCTTAAAAAAATCTGCGCGGAAAAAATCGTCGTGTTTCCGGGCTTTTTCGGCATTACGGAAGACGGCGACACTGCCACGTTTTCACGCGGCGGATCGGACCTTACGGGCTCGATACTTGCGGAGGCCATTGACGCAGTTGAATACGAAAACTTTACGGACGTCGACGGCATTTTCAGCGCCAATCCCAATACCGTGGAAAAACCGGTCCAGATTCCGGCCCTCACGTACAAGGAAATGCGCGAATTATCGTATATCGGCTTCAATGTTTTGCATGAAGAAGCAGTACGTCCGGTCATGCGCAAAAAAATTCCCATACGACTGCGCAATACGTTTAATCTTGATAATACAGGAACGCTCATTGTATCGGAACGGTTGCCCAGCCAGCGCGACGTCACGGGCATAGCCTCGGGCGGCGGCTATTGCAGCTTTACCTTGCAGAAATTTCTCATGAACCGTGAAAAAGGGTTCGGCCGCAGGTTATTGTCGATTTTCGAAGACCTTAACTTTTCATACGAGCATTGCCCTTCCGGGGTCGACAATATTTCCATTATTCTCGACCAGAACCAGTTGCGTCCCGAAGACGTGAACAACATCATCCGCACCATCGATGAAAGCTTGAAACCCGATGACATACGGGTGGAATTCGGCATCGCCCTTGTCGCGGTAGTCGGCGAAGGCCTCATGCATAAAATCGGCGTGCTGTCGCAGTCTGCCGCGGCCCTGTCCAAGGCAAATGTCAATATCAAGATGTGCAACCAGGGAAGCTCTGAAATCAGCATGATATTCGGCATCGACGCGTCGGATGAGAAAAAAGCCGTGTCCGTGCTGTACGATGAATTTTTCAAGTAATACGATATTGCATTTAAGATGATACTGTAGGGGGTTCAAAATTATGAACCCCCTACGAAAGTATATGATCCGTGGAGTAGCACTTGTTTATACGTATTAATTATTGTATATTATACGTATAAAGGCGGTATATATGGAATCAAAATTAACATTGAAATTAGACTCCGGTGCTATTACCAGAGCAAAAAAGTATGTTACAATTCATAACGGATCCAGCCTATCCAAATTGGTGGAAATCTTTTTCAATTCTTTGACAAAAGATAATCTAAAGACCAAAGCCGATACATTGCCCCCAATCGTATCGGGACTGGCAGGGATTGCAAAGAAAAACAAGGTAAAAAATATAAAAGAAGAATATGCGGAATATTTAATCGGAAAATACAAATAACCCCATGCTTCCCACGCAGGGGACATATCGTATGGGATAAGTTTACTTTATTTATTATACACTCCGAGTGTATAATTCAGATAGAGCTAATGGATAAGCTATTCATTGATTCCGATATAATTCTGGATCTTATCCAGGAACGGGAACATTATCCTGATGCTTTAAAGCTGTTTGCTTTAATTGAAAGCAACAAAGTTAAGGGTTATGTATCTCCGCTTATTTTTGCCAATTTGTTTTATATTTTGCGAAAACAGGAATCCGGCAAATTCGCACTGCATGTTTTAACGAGACTGAAAGCCCTTTTGCACATTCTGACAATTGATGAAAAAACGATCGAATTGGCATTATCGTCCGGGTTCAAGGATTTTGAAGACGCGATCCAATATTATTGCGCGCTGGAAGAAAATTTGGATTTTTTAATTACGCGGAACAAAGACGATTACAGGAAATCGGGAATTATCATATGCAATGCAAAAGAATACCTTGCTATACGAACATCACATCAAGATATTTAACTTTTCGATTCCGGCCTAATTATTTATAGTCATCGGAAACAACTTGCTTCTACGGTTAGTACCTATATCTGAATTATACACTCGGAGTACCTCGGTACTTTGTATACGCATTTTGCGTATATAATATATAAAGTAAACTTATCCCATGCGACATGTTCCCTGCGTGGGAAGCATGGGGTTGGACATTCCTGCCAGTATATATTACAATATAATGTCAAGATTATCCAAAAGTTTAATGGATTTTACATTCTTTTGCTTCTTACCTGTTACAGGATACTCAGCAATTTCCGTGCGCAAATGAATAGGATTAAAAATCTTATCGAATCTTGACTATTTTTGATTCGAATCGGTATAATTTTCGTGTATATCATTATAACGGCTTCCCTGGAGGTAACGTTGTTTCGTAACTATATAAAAATTATACGCTCGGTAAACCTCTGTACCATGGTCTACGCCAGACGCGCAGATATGATCTCAGCTACAACTTATCCCGCAGCGGAGCGCGGGGTACATTCACGAATTAGCCAAGTCGCGTCGATCATGTCTGTTTTGTTTGTCTTTTTTGTTGCTTGTCAACAAAAAGACAGCAAGACCCCTTCCCAGGACAAAACGCCGGTTGTTGAAAATCAAGTCCAAGCAGTGGCCATTACCATCGACTCGGCGAGTACCCGGACACTATCCGATAGGGCAAAGAACCTTCCGCCGCAGCCCGTAGCAAAGACCGAAGTTGTCAAAAAAATAAAACCCGCGACAAAGCCGATCAAACCTGCAGCGTTGGCCTTGCAAGCGTTTGCACAGCCGCCCGTAAACCAGCAGTCGACGGCTGCGTCTATCAAGGTTGCCTTGGAATTTACAAGCTTTGCCCAGCCCGGCGACAGTGTGTTTTTCGATGCGTCAAAATCCAGGGATTTGCTTGACACAGCAGCACCGCTGGCATACCGGTTCGATTTTGAAGGCGATGGCATTTGGGATTATCCCAACGACAATTCGTTTACCCCCCAAGCAACTGCATGGCATCGCTTCGACCAGGAAGGGGTATTTACCGTTGTTGTGCAGGCCCAATCGAGAGACCGTCGAACAGCAATTACCGAAGGAAAGCTCATGGTGCGTGTTCCGCCGTCGGCATCGATCGAAATACGCCCGGCCTTGCCGATTGCAGGATCGCTATGCACCCTCGACGCCCATAACTGCACGGTAAGTTCGTTGGGGACAAAGTCGTTTTTATGCCGGTGGGACCTTGACAATAACGGAACATGGGACTTCCCTGCAAATAGCGGTTTCACCTCTTCTCTAATTGCAACAAAGCAACTTATCGGCGCCGGGCCGTTTCGCGTAGCGTTGCAAATAAAAGACGAAGCCGGACTCACTGCAAAGGCCGTGGCCGAAATACCCATGACGCATCAGTTCAAGGTTATTCTTTTGTCAATACCAGATACCGCCCTGGCCGAAATACCTTTTTCCGCGGTATGCCAAACATCGTATCCGCCTTCGGAAATTGCGGAATACGATTGGGACTTCAATGGACGAGGCGTTTATGAGGTGAAACAGGACAAGCAGAGCATTCAGCACGAATACAAAAAGCCGGGGGTTTTCAAGGTTTCCTGCAAAGCAATCGCGCGAAACGGCAATACCGCTGTTTTGTCGCGGACCATTACCGTTGTTTCCCGAGGCGTTTCCATTAAAACAAAAGTGCCAAAGCAGGCCCAGGCCCTCGTTTCAACCGTATTTGATGCGGAAATCATTGCCCGGCATACGAAAGTCGAGCTAATAAGCTGGGACTTTGACGGTGACGGAAAATACGACTATGCCTCCCCAACGTCGGCAAAGACCGCGTTTGCAATTGGTAAAGTCGGCATTGTGCATCCGGTCATTAAGGTACGCACAAACGACAAACGCGAATGGTTCGACACGGCAACAATAACAGTGTTGGCGTCGCTTCCGCCGCGGGCGATTGCGCCGAAAAGTTTTTTGTCGCATAAGGGTTCCGAGGTAGAACTCGCAGGCAAAGGCGTGACAACCGCAGGCAGGATAATTTTGTACGAATGGGATTTCGACAACGACGGCAAATACGATTGGAAATCCGACAAAACAGGGACAGTGCGGCATGTATTTGTCGATTATTCGAGGCCGGTTTTGAGGGTCACTGCCGAATCGGGCGCGACCGCTACCGATACCTGCAATGTGGTCATATGTCCGCAAGGCATGATAGGCGTCAAGGAAGGCCCGTTTTGTATAGATAAATATGAATTCCCGAATGCCAAAGGGCAAATACCGATCCAAAATGCCACGTATGCCGAGGCGGAAGCGCAATGCAAAAAGGAAAACAAAAGATTATGCACTGCCAATGAATGGGAAAATGCATGCAGCGGCACTAAAAAACAACAGTACCCGACCGCATCTTCCCAATATTCTGGGCAGGTTTGCAATGACCTTGCAAACAGCGATTCACCGAACCATATCGCGCAAAGCGGATCATTCGAGGATTGCGCCTCGGCATCCGGCGCCATGGACATGAACGGCAATGTATCGGAATGGGTTTCTCCGCAAAAAAAAGCAATGGCATATGCCTATGGCGGATCATGGTTATTGCCTCCCGACAAGGCAACTTGCTCTTCGAGACTTGAGCTGAATGCAGCGCAGGGATTTCCGTATGTGGGATTCAGATGCTGTAAGTAAGCTGAGGAGTTGAGGAGTTGAAAAGTGGCAAAAAGTTTAGAAATCAAAATCAGCATATCTTCAGGAAATTGCTTTTTTAAAAACAGAGATTATTAATCAAGCAATGTGCCCAGCCTGTTGAGTACATCTTTAATTGTTGCCGGTGGCGCTTTACAAATAAATTGGGCGCCTCGTACACGCCAATCAAAACTCTTGACCTGGTCGGAAAGAACAACACCTTGGACTTCAAACCCTTTTGGGATTAGTACCTCAAAGGGGAAACCTTTAATCTGACTGGTGATTCGACAAAGAACGGTAAGCCCTACTTTGCGGTTATATGATTCCGGGGAAAGAATGAGAGCAGGGCGCATACCGGATTGTTCATGGCCTGCCTGAGGATTAAAACGTATCCATACGATATCACCGCGCGATGGGCAATATTCACGCGAGTTCATGAAAATTCTCCGCCTAGTGCCGGCCCTGTGTCTTCCTCATGATGAATGTTTTTTTTGGTAACACCACGAAGCAATTCTTCGAGTGTGTATTTTTTTTCTTCGCGCGGCTTCATGACAATAGTCTGTTTGTTAAGAGAAATATCTATCGATGCGCCTTCATCAAGGTTAATCTGCTTGGCAAACCCTTTTGGAATTCGTACTGCAAGGCTATTGCCCCATTTCTGTATTTTTGCATGCATATCTGTCCTCCTTTGTATCTACAATGAAGATACATTATCCGTGAATGCATATCAAGAATATTTCATTGCCTCAAATCAACTTCTCAACGTATCTTTTTTTCAAATATTCCATAATATATCTTTCTTTATGATCTTTACATAGAGTTACACTCTTTTGCCAAGGAGTTTACAATGCCTTGTATACGTATGGAAACCATTTTTTTAGTCTTATTGAATTTTGCTTTCAACATATTTTCAAGCCCCCCTTTGCCCGGCTTGTCAATATTTCCTTTCCTACATCCTTCACATTTTGACGGAAAAAACCACCTAAAAGGCCTTGCCAAAACAACAGCAACGTCCGATCTCAAATGGATGAAAACCGGATCAAAACATTATTATCCATTTTCAATCGATACTGCCTGGTCATTATCATCGCGGGACACCACAATTTATGATCCAGATGGGAATTTGGTGGTTTCAAAAACAAGCAATGCAAAATCCGGCTGGGCTTCTGATAGTTTGTCTTCCCTGGATTCCGCGATGTACGTAGGAGGTATTTTAACAGAATATATCCAAGAACCATTAAATATTTCAGGATACTTTTCTGGCGGACAAAAACATTCCTACGAATATATTAATGGCGGAAAAACCTTGGTCGCAACCGATTATTTCTGGAATGATTCAAAAAAAACATGGATACCTTTCCTTAAGGACTCATTACTCTTTTCAACGGCCAATACTTCTTGGCCATTATTTGTAAATAACTTTTTAACGGACTTTGATTATTCAAGTCTTTTGGAGATTAATGGATACACATTTGACACAATTGCTTCTGTGTGGAAAATCTTGGAGCATGATACAAAATATGTAGCCGAATGCAATGATACGACCTTGACTTTTATCGGAAAAGGCCAATTGGATAATTCGTCCGACAGCCTGATCGATGAAAAAATCATCATTCAATTCAGATCAAGGATAATGACACAGACTAACGCGACACAATCGAGAATACAAAGAAAAAACCCTTTGACTGAAACTTACTATGACTATTCCCAATCCAGTTATACCTATGATATCAACGGATATCCGACAAGCATTGCTTCTCTTAATTGGGATACAACAGCTAATGCAATGACATATTCTGCTCGCTTATTATATTTTCCCGATTCTCATGGCAACGACACATTAGAAATCGGTTACTATTATTATAGCAATCCTATTCCATTGGATACGATTTACAATCGCTATACCCGCAGTTACGACGCAAATGGAAACAATCTTGAAACTATTCGCTATTATCATAACCAAACAGGTAATCCTTGGTCGGTATACAGCAAAGACGTCAATTCTTTTGCACAAATCAATTCAGCCGTTCTTCAGACCCTTCATCCGGCTGTAAAGCAGGGAATTTCCGTTATCACGACAGCATCCAGAATCGTTATTAAAGCACAGGACATTACCGGACTCAAACTGTACGATGTCGCGGGAAAATTGGTTGCTTCAGTCAATCAGCAAAAGTCAAATTTAATTGGACTGGATCTGAGGACAAACCGCATTCCAACCGGTGTTTACGTTGCGAAAATCATGTCGGGAGAAGAGCAATACCCTGTGCGACTGTCGATACAGCGGTAAGAGTTGAGGAGTTTTTTTGGAAGAATGTTACGCAATTGTTTATTGACAGGTAAATTCATAGCAAAGACAAATGCGACCTCACCCCCGACCTTTGGTCGGCCCCTCTCTAAAGTGAGAGGGGAAAGCAAATGCAAAAACAAAAAGGACCTTTGGTCCGCCTCACCCCCTACCCCTCTCCGCATGCGGAGAGGGGTAA
>Ga0182027_10005757_pt1 | contig 18724 bp, 15 predicted proteins | sample 712E1DmetaG_FD_121300 | JGI IMG/M metagenome (GOLD analysis project Ga0182027, IMG submission 121300) | Permafrost microbial communities from Stordalen Mire, Sweden - 712E1D metaG (Illumina Assembly) | ecosystem: Environmental > Terrestrial > Soil > Wetlands > Permafrost | place: Sweden...
AAAACCAGTTTTCCAGACAACATATACTGGGCCAGCCACCGTTTGTTCCGTTTCTAACTGCTTAAATGGCAGGCACTTGCGCTGGGCCAACAAACATCCAACCGAATTTCGTTATCATAGTTTTCGCCCGGCAAATTCAAGTTGTATCTATTTGACTATGAAGCACTTATGACTTTTTGGCCGTTTGCGGTTGACGCTGGCGGCCTGTCCCCCGTATCCTATGGCCACTGCGGCAGGAGGCCAGAAGCGCCTGCCCAGACCATTTTTATGCCTGAAGGATATTGTGTCAAATGCAAGGCCAAGAAAGAAATTGCCGAGGCAGTGGAAGAAACCATGAAGAACGGGCGCAAGGCCATCAAGGGCAAATGCCCGACCTGCGGCGTTGTCATGTTTAAAATCCTGGGCGGCAAAGCCGTCGCCGCCGCCCCGAAACCGGCGGAGGAGACTGCCTCCAATCCACCCGCCAAAGCGGCCGGCGCGGCTCCCCCCGCCGCCGAGCCAAAGTCCCATCCCAGCTAATATTCTATGGCGCAACAACTCGCGTACGTCCTCATCACCCCCTACACGCTCCACAAGTCCCGCACCGGCGGCATTCTCGCGCGCCTCATCACGCGCACCGGTCTGGAACTGGTCGCCGCGCGCATGTTCGCCCCCAGCGCCGAATTGGTGCGCCTCTACTCCGAGGCCATCGTTTCCGCCGCAGACCCCCAGGACCGCCGCATCCAGGAATTGATCCGCGATTACTGCGTGGCCAATCTCAGCCCCGACGCCAAAACCGGCCGCCGCCGCCGCGTCATGATGCTCCTCTTCGCCGGCGAGGAAGCCGTCCGCAAAATCCGCTCCGTCATCGGCAACATCAGCGCCGACCGCCGCGGCGGCGAAACCATCCGCGACACTTACGGCGACTTGATCTTGGATGACCACGACCAGGTGCGCTATTTCGAGCCGGCGGTCTTGGCTTCGCCCAGCGCCGACGAGGCGGTGCGGAAACTCAAACTCTGGGCGCATTATTCCGACACCGAAGGCGGCGTGGTCGCCGACACTCTTTCCTATCCGCCCGGCGATATTCCCCAGCGCACCCTGGTACTCATCAAGCCCGACAACTTCCGTTTCGCCACCGGACGCCCCGGCAACGTCATTGATTTCCTTTCCCGCACCGGGCTGTACATTGTCGGCATCAAGGTCCACCGCATGAGCGTTGCCCAGGCCGTTGATTTCTACGGGCCGGTGCGCGAAGTCTTGCGCACCCGGCTCCAGGACACCGTGGCCACCCGCGCCAAAGCCGCCTTGGAAAAGGAGTTCTCATTCAAGATTCCCGCCCCCGAGGAAAAGCAACTGGGCGAGCTGCTCGGCCCGATCTTCGGCGACAGCCAGTTTGACAACATTGTCAAGTTCATGTCCGGCCGCGCGCCGGGCGAATGCGATCCCGCCCAACTGCGCCAACCCGGCACCGAAAAGTGCATCGCTCTCATTTACGAAGGCGTCTCGGCCATCCGCAAAATCCGCGATGTCCTCGGCCCCACCGATCCCTCCAAGGCGCCCCCCGGCTCCGTCCGCCGCGAATTTGGCCAGAGCATCATGATCAATGCCGCGCACGCCAGCGATTCGGAGGAAAGCGCCGCCCGCGAGATGGCCATCGTCAACGTCGGCGAGAACAACCTCCGCGCCATCGTCGAGGAATCCTGCGGGAAAGTTTGAATGTACCAAACCAATTAACCGTCTCGCGCTTCATCCTGACGCTTGCCTTTTTGGTGGCGGTCTTCCTGGAATTCCGCTGGCATGTCTCGGTCGCCCTCCTCCTCTTCAGCGCCGCGAGCCTGACGGATTACTTTGACGGCCGGATTGCCCGGCGCGACAAGCTCATCACCCATTTCGGAATTCTCATGGACCCGCTGGCGGACAAAATCCTGGTCTGCTCCGCGTTCATCGCATTTGTGGGGCTTGCTTGGATGCCGGCTTGGATGGCGGTCATTGTGGTGGCGCGGGAACTGGCCATCACGGGCTTGCGCCTGCTGGCGGCCTCCAAGAACCTCGTGCTGGCGGCGGAACGGTTCGGCAAACACAAGACCATCTCCCAAATCGTCGCCATCCTGGCCATCCTGGTGGAGCACTGCTATAAGGAACTCGGGCCGGCCGGCAGACTCCTCTTTGGTTTTCCAATTCTTGGCAAGCCGTGGGTGGAATGGTTCGAGCCAGTTTCCCTTTGGGTGGCGGTGATCCTGACCCTGGCCTCCGGCGGGATATATCTTTGGCGCAATCGGGCGCTTTACCTTTCGGATCTGTGAATCTTCTAAATTTTCTTGGGCGCGATGAGGCTGTAGCGGCTGGTGTCCTGCGCGTGCGACAGCGCGATGGCCAGCGCGTCGGCCGCGTCGGCCGCGGGCGTCGCGGGCAAATGCAGGAGACGCTGCACCATCTTGGCCACCGCCTCCTTGTGCGCCGCGCCGTAACCGGCGATTGCCTGCTTGACCTTGCGCGGCGCGATTTCAAAAATATCCAGTCCGGCCTCGGCCATTGCGGCCAGCGCCGCCCCGCGCGCTTCGCCCATGATGAGGGCGGTTTGCAGATTTTGGGCGTAGAACAGCCCTTCGATGGCGCAAACCGTCGGGTGGTATTGGACGCAAATCTCCCGCAACGTCCGCATGATCTTCAACAGACACCTCGAATGTTCCCAGCCCGGCGGGCAGGCGATGACGCCGTGAGTCAGCGCCACCGGATGCGGCCGGGCCATTTGGATCACGCCGAAGCCGGTCCCGCGCAGGGAAGGATCTATGCCAACAATAATTTGCGTTCCGGCCGCCGCCGGCCGAAGGCTGCTCTGGAAAACAGGCTGCGCGACGCGCTTGGAACCGCTCAGGCGCGCCTTGAGTTGCTCGTATTGCCGGGGCGTGACGGACATGGTGGCCGCTGCCGCGGCTTTCAGTTCTTTCTGTTCAGGCCCAAACTGAAAACCAAAAGCCGCCCTTTGGCAAGCTGATTTCACGGGTACTTCAACCCGCCATCGAAATACCTGCGCTCATATTCCTTGAGTTGCGCGCTCACGTTCTTGAGGCTGGCCGCGGGCGGCGCGATAAAAGCGGCCCAAGCCGGGCGGGTCGGCATCTTGTCAAGGGCTTCAAAGAGCACCATGCCCCCCCGGACGGGCACGGCGCACTCCAGGCAATTGAGGGTGGCGGTTTGGAGGCCGGCCTCCCACGAAGCCGGCGTGATGAAGTTGTTGATGGGAACCAGTTTGCCGGCCAGCATCATGCTGGCGTACTGGTTGTAATGGCCCAGGTAATGATGCGAGAGGCTCAGGGCCAGTGTCATGCTGACCATCTCGTTGAAGTAGCTGGCCTGTTCGTTCATCACTTCGTCCGTCCAGTAACGGTTGTCCACGATGTTGGGCGGTTCCGGCATCGAACCGCTCCCGCTTTCCCGGCCCAGTTGGAGCAGGTATTGCTGAAAGTAGCCGGGCTGGATCTTGTCAATCGCCTTGGCATGGGCCAGCCGATTGACCAGGTTAATGTAACCCTCGGAAATGAAAACCCCGCCCCGCGTCTTGTTCCCGTCGTTGACGGCAATGGGCGTGATCACCGGCGCCGCCATGTTCTCCACCTTGACGGGAACGGGGAGGAGCCCATTCTGGAATTTTGCCGGCAACGTCTCGTAAAGGTCCGTGGCCAGATCCGTCACTATCTTCACGCCGCTGGGATAAACATGCGGGACGGCATTGGGCGCCGCCCACGCCGGGATCACAGCGGCAAACCACGCCGCCGCCGACAAAATCCTCATCTGATTGCGCATCGCGTTCATAAATCATCTTCTTATGAGACCACTTGTTTGAACTGGCCGCCACACTATTTTATCGTCACTTTGGCCTTCGCATTAAACCGTTCCCATCGTCCAGCCCTCTGGCGGACGAATCGCAGATGCCCGAATGGCCCCAATACAAGTGAAGGATAACTTACTCTAACCCGGAATGCAAGCAACATTAATGGTCACTATTCAGGTAGGGATCCCGATTCCGAATCGGGACCGCGCTGTCCGCGCCGCGTCCAGCCGCGCAACGGATCGCCCCTCGGACGCCTCGGCGAGGCGTCCCTACCTGAATAGTTACCAATATTATGATTGGGAGGATGCCGGATCTTTCGCAAAATGTCCTTGCTTTTCCCCATCCTTTTGGAGTCTCATGCTGCCATGAGTATGCCATCATCCGCCGTCGTGCGCGGCCTTTTTGCGTCTGCCTTTATTTCCCTGGCCCTGGCCGTGCCTGCCTCGCGCGCCGCCGATGGCCCGCCGGCTGTCGCCAAACCCGACGCCAACGCCCCCGTCACCATCACCGACCGGGGAAGCAGTTGGACCCTCAACAACGGCATTGTCGCGGCGACAATCACTAAGGGCAGCGGCAGGCTGACCGCGCTGGTTTATCACGGCATCAACACCATCGGTGGCGGCGGATACTGGGAATCATCCCCGGCAGGCGCGGTCAACAGCGTCACGATTGATCCGGCGACCAACGGCGGCGAGCGCGCCGAGGTCTCCGCCAAGGGCGCCCCCGGCCGGGGCATTGGCATTGAACTCCGCTACACGCTGGCGCGCGGCCTCAGCGGCATTTACGCTTATGCCATTTACACCCATCCCGCGTCCAGCGGCTCTGCCAGTTACGGCGAGAACCGCTACATCACCAAGCTCAACCATGACTTCAATTGGCTCTCGGTGGACCAAGACCGCAACCTGCTCGAATGTACCCCGCTGGACTGGGGCAGGGGCGTCGTCATCCACGCCAAGGAACAGCGCGTTTTGAGCACCGGCTACTACAAGAACTCCGTCGAGCACAAGTACAGCTACAACGCCGTCCAATACAAGATTCCCGCCTATGGCTGGTCCAGCACCAAGGACCACATCGGCGTCTATTTCATCAACCCAACCACCGAATACCTCTGCGGCGGAGCCTCCAAGCTGGAGTTGGTCTGCCATTTCGACGCCAACGACAACCCCGACCCGATCATCCTGGATTATTGGTGCGCGGGCCACTACGCCGGCGGCGCGGGCTGCAACATCCCCGCCGGGGAGGACTGGAACAAGGTCGTCGGCCCGATCTTTGTCTATTGCAACGCGCTGCTCGACCCCAAAGACCCATCCCCTGCTGACATGGCTACTCTGGCGGAAACCGCCGGCAACCCAACCGTCCCGGCCGTCTGGCACGACAACGCAACCGCCCTGTGGCAGGACGCGCTGGCCCAGGCCAAGAAGGAAAGGGCCGCGTGGCCTTATGACTGGGTCAATGGCGTGGATTACCCGCACAAAGATCAGCGCGGGAACGTCACCGGCCAATTGGTGCTCAACGACCCGCAGGCGGCCACGACCAAGCTGCCCCATCTGACCGTCGGCCTGGCCCACCCGGAATTCACCAGCGGCGCCGGTGGATTTGTTGCGCGGGCGGGCACCGGAAACCGGGTCACATGGCCGCACGATGGAAACTACTACCAGTTCTGGACCGATGGCGCCGAGGACGGCAAGTTCACCATCTCCGACATCCGCCCCGGCACCTACACGCTCCATGCCTTTGCCGACGGCGTGCTGGGCGAATACACCAATTACAACATCACCATCACGGCGGGCAAGACCCTGGACTTGGGCAAACTGGAATGGAAGCCCGTCCGCTATGGCAAGCAGGTTTGGGACATCGGATACCCCGACCGCACCGGCGGCAAATTCTACAAGGGCGACGGCTCGAACTATTGGCTCTGGGGCTGGTGCGTCCGTTACGGCGATTTGTTCCCCAAGGACATCACCTACACCATCGGCAAGAGCGATTACCACAAGGACTGGTTCTTTGAGCAAGTGCCCCATGCCCTGTCCGATGCCTGGAAGAATCCCGCCGCCAAGGATCCGCTCAACCAGCCCTTTGGCTGGATTCGGACTGCGACGGGGAATGAGGATATGTGGCGCATGATAGGCCGGGGCCTGGCCACCACCTGGACCATCAAGTTCAACATGGAAACCGCATCCAAGGGCCAGGCGGCCCTGCGCATCGCCCTGGCGGGCGCCGACGGCGGCGGCGGGCTTGCTATCGCTGTCAACGGCAAGAGCGTCGGCAGCATCCGTCCCGTAGCCACCAACGCCATGCGCTACAACACCGACACCGGCGTTTGGGAGGAATATGTCCAGCGGTTCGACGCCGCGCTCCTCAAGGCGGGCGAAAATGAAATGACGCTCACCGTCCCCGCCGGCGACCTCTGTTCCGGCGTCGTCTATGACTACCTGCGCCTGGAGTTGAGCGAGAATTGAGAACCGGGCGGCAACATTGACGGGTGCATGACAAGAATCTTCACCTTCCCGGTAGGGCGGCGCTGCTGCGCCGCCCTGAATATTTGGGCGGCGCAGCAGTGCCGCCCTACCGAAGAAATAAAGGTTGTGCTTGCCAAATGCGCTTCCTGCCCTAGATTTATCGGCTCACTTTGGAAATTATGAGTTTAAGTGGTTTGAAATTCTTGCTGGCGGATCCAGTGCCGACACCCACGGTGCCCGATCCCCGCAACCAGTTGTTCCAGACGCTCCTCATCATGGGCGGCATGGTGCTGCTCATGTGGCTCATGATCTTCCGCCCCCAGCAAAAACGGGCCAAGGAACTGGACACCATGCTCAAGGCCTTGCGCGCCGGGGACAAAATCGTCACCTCCAGCGGCATTGTCGGCGTGGTCTTGTCCCTCAAAGACAAGACCATTTCGATCCGCTCCAACGACACCAAACTGGAAATTCTCAAATCCGCCGTGGCCGAGGTTACAGAGCGCGGCGGCGACAGCAGCCCATCCTGACCCCCACTCATCTTCATGAACATCGTCACACGCAGTCCTAAATTCTTTTGCGCCTTGATCGCCTTCCTGGTGCTGGGGTCCCTCTGGGAAATGTACCCGCTCACCAACCGCAGCCTCATCCGGGAGTTCCAGGACAAGTCCGACCTCCAGTCCCACGACGCGGCCTTCCGCGACATCCTCAAGCAGGCCCAGGCCTTGCAAGCCGCCAAGCCCGACCCTTCCCGCGAATTCGCCGATCTGCAGACCGCCATCGGCACCAACGACATCCAGAAATACTTCCCTTACAACAACGTCAAGGGCCAGGAAAACCCCACCTACGCCCTCCTCAACATCCTCCAGCGAAAAGCCGCCGGCAAAATCCATCTCGGCCTGGACCTCCAGGGCGGCACGGAAATCCTCGTCAGCCTGGACACCAACCATGTTGCGACCGACACCAACCTCCTCGGCGTCAACGCCACCGAGGAGCGCAAGCGGATGATCTCCCAGGCCATCACCATTCTCCGCCAGCGCGTGGACGGCTTGGGCGTCGCCGAAGCGACCATCGTCCCGGCGGGGGAGAATGAGATCAGCATCCAGTTGCCCGGCCTTTCCCAAGCCGAGCAGGACCAGGCCAGGATCAATATCTCGAAGGCGGCTTTCTTGGAGTTCCGCGTCGTCCATCCGCAGACCCGCGAGTTCTTGTCGCAGTCGCCGCCGGTCATTCCCGTCGGATACGAAGTTTTGAAAATGAAGACCAAGGATAAGGACGAAAATACCATCTTTGTTCCCTACTTGGTGGAAAAGAAGGCGTCCGAAGGGTTGACTGGGAAATATATCAAGCGGGCCTACGCCAGCCGCGACACCTCCGGCGCCCCGGAAGTCAATATCGAGTTCGACTCTGTGGGAATGACCAAGTTCGGCAAGCTCACCACGGACAATAACGACGGTTACATGGCGATTGTGCTCGACGGCGAAATCCAAACCGCCCCGCACATCGAAGAGCCGATCCTGGGCGGCCGTTGCAGGATCAGCGGCGGCTCGATGGATATTCAGGAAGCCATCTCCGAGGCGAACATGCTGGAAAATCCGCTGGAAACGCCGGTGAAAATTGTCGCCATGAGCCAGGTCAGTCCCAGCCTCGGCACCGATTCCATTCATAGCGGCATCTGGTCCGCCGTGGTCGGCACGCTGCTGGTCGTGGTGTTCATGGCCGTTTATTATCATCGTTGCGGCCTCATTGCCGATTTCGCCATGCTGCTCAATCTGGTCATCACCCTGGGCATCATGTGCTCCATCGGTACCACCCTCTCCCTGCCCGGCATCGCCGGCATCGTCCTCACGGTCGGCATGGCGGTGGACGCCAACGTGCTCATTTACGAGCGGCTCCGCGAGGAAATGTCGCTGGGCAAATCCATGAAGGGGGCGATTGCCGCCGCTTACAGCCGCGCCTTCGCCACCATTTTCGATTCCCACACCACCACCCTCATTTCCGCCATCATCCTCATCTGGATGGGCACCGGCCCGGTCAAGGGTTTCGGCATCACCCTCACCATTGGCGTGGCATTAAGCTTGTTCACCGCCCTGGTCGTCACGCGCCTGATTTTTGATTTCCTCCTCAACCGCGGCTGGCTCAACAAAATCGGCATGTTGCACATCATCAAGAACCCGGAATGGGATTTCATGAAATGGACCAAGCTCTCCTTTATCGCCTCCGCCGTCATCATCGTCGCCGGGATGGGATACGGCATTTTTGTTCGGGGTGCAAAGGTGATGGGGCCGGAATTTGCCGGCGGCGACTCGGTTACGTTAAGCTTTACCAACAAGGTGGGATTGGATCAAGTGCGGCACGCCCTGGAACCGGTGGTGGGCCAGACACCATTGCAGTACGAAAAAGGCGCCGGGGCGGAGACCTTGAAGATCGTCGCCCCCTATCGCACTGCGGAGGCGGTTACGAACACCCTGGCCCAACAATTCCCAACCGCCGGTTTCAGCGTCAGCGCTATTAGCACCGTCGGCGCGTCCGTTGGCCAGGACATCCAGAAGTCGGCCGTCTTCGCCATGTTTCTGTCCCTCTTTGGCATCCTGTTTTACGTCGCCTTCCGGTACGAGTTCTCCTTCTCCATCGGCGCCGTCGTCGCGGTGGTCCACGACGTTTTTGTCACCCTCGGCATTTTTTTCATTTCCGGCCGGCAACTCAGCGCCCCCATGGTCGCGGCGGTCTTGACCATCATCGGCTTCTCCCTCAACGACAAGGTCGTTATTTTCGACCGCATCCGGGAGGACTTGAAACTGGGATTGCGCGGCACATTCAGCGAAATCATCAACAAGGCGGTCAACCAGACCTTGAGCCGCACCATCATCACCTCCGGCACGGTCTTCCTTTCCACCATGTCGCTGTATCTGTACGGCGGCGGAGTGATCAATGATTTTGCATTCACCTTCCTGGTGGGCATCATTAGCGGCACCTATTCCAGCATCTTCATCGCCTGCGCCCTCGTTCTCTGGTGGCACAAAGGCGAGCGTCCCAAGACCGCCGCGCAAGCGGTCGCCGGGCCTTCCCCCGCCCGCGGCTCCAGCGCCGCCGCCGCCGCCGCCCCCGCCGCCGCCCGCGCCCGCGCCTAACCCGGCCCGGCGTGGGGTAGCACAGGCGACCCGCCTGTGACGGTCGGCGACTCGCCGACCGTTTCTATGTATATTACACAGTTGCCTTGGAACCGCCCAAATCAAGGCGTTTTGGGATCGCGACCGTCCCCTCCGGGCCGTCGGCCCCACAGATCACTAAATTCTAACCCGGTAGGGCGAGACTCCGTCGAGCCGTGACTTCGCCCGGGAAATCGAAATACGGCTCGACAGAGTCTCGCCCTACCGTCGTGGGCAATCCGTAATCCGCAATCGAGTCACGGCTCGACAGAGTCTCGCCCTACCGTCGTGGGCAATCCGTAATCCGCAATCGAGTCACGGCTCGACAGAGTCTCGCCCTACCGTCATGGGTAATCCGCAATCCGCAATCCGCAATCCGCAATTGGAGAATCCGCAATCAAGTCACAGCGTCAGCCCCGACTTGGGCTTTTCGGAAATCGCGCGCCTTTTATACTTGTCAGAGGTCTCACGCAACGCCGCCTGTTCCTCCGGCGTCAGGCTCGCAATCCCCTTCTCCGAAATCTTCGCCAGTATGGCGTCAATCTCACGCTCGGTCCGTTTGCGCTCCGGCGGTCCGGAGCGCCCGGACGCCCTGCCAAACTTGGGAAATGCAATGCCCCCCGCCGGCAGCAACAGCGAATTTTTCGCCAGATACAACATCACCAAAACCATTCCCGCCGAAATCGCCGCGAAAAGCCCCGGACTTTCCGGGATGATGGACGGATGCAACGCCGCCGCCGTGTACATTCCCACCAGCGCGCCCCCCAAATGGGCGTCGTGGCCGACATTCCCGACCTGGTTTTTCATTCCATAAAACGAGGCGGCCAGAAACCCGATGGCGTACAGCCAGCCCGGAATGGGAATCGGAACCATGAAAAATTCAATGCTGCCCCCTGGAAACAAAAAGATGCTCGCCAATAGGACCCCCGACACCCCGCCCGACGCGCCGTAGGACCGGTAATCGTGATGCCGATGGACCAGGAGCGAGAGCAGGTTGCCGCCCAGGATGGCGGCGAAATAAATGAGCAGAAACTGCGCCTTCCCGTAGCGCTCTTCAATCGTCGGGCCAAAGAAGTACAAACTGAGCATGTTCATCCCCAAATGCGCTCCGTTGGCGTGCAAGAAACCCGAAGTCACAAGCCGGTAATACTGCCGCCCGCCCAATATGGCTTGCGGCCAAAAGATGAATCTCTCCTCAAAACGACGGTCGCGGAATCCCGCGAAGGAGAACCCGCAGGTCAGCAGGATCACCAGCCAGTTGCAGAGCGCGCGTTCGTCCATATCAACGAGATGGCGCCGGGTGCCGCGATGCGTCACGGCGGTGTGACGGCGGGGACTGGTAGGGCGAGACTCTGTCGAGCCGAAACTCGATTTCCCGGGATTTAGTCACGGCTCGACAGAGTCTCGCCCTACCGTCCAAATGAGACGTCGCTTGGCGCCGGCTATGGCCGGTCATTTGCCTGCCTGCGCCGGGGGAGTAGCGGCCGCAGCGCCGCCCTGCTCTGGAATCGCCGGCTTGGCAATCAGGCGGCTCAGCGTATCCGGTAGGGGCACGACCCCCCGGATGTAAGTCCTTCGGAGCCGTTTGCCGGTCGGTTCCAACATGATGCGCGCAGCCAGGGCGGCCTTCCTCTGGGCCTCGGCCTCGGCGTTGGCCCTTCTCACCGCCTTGCGGGCCGCCACGCGCGCGTCATGCGCCGCCGCGCGCACGGTCCTCCACGCGCTGCGCGCCGTCTCGTACTCGCGCACCGCCTCCTTGACCCGCTTCTTGGCCAGGCGCGCCATGATCCTGCCTTCCAGCGAGCGTTCCGCCGCCGCTTTGGATTTCGCCACATACGCCCGCGCCTCGCTGGCTGCCGTCTGCGCCGCCGTCTTCGCGGAATCCGCGGATTCCGCGGGTTTGGCGGGTTTGGCGGGTTTGACGGATTTGGTGGATTTGGCGGATTTAACCGATTTCATTGGAATAGTCTCTTTCATAATTTCTGGATCGGACAACCAATAAACCCGCAAGCGGGCCAAATTCAAGAAAAAAATCGCATCCGCTGCCTTTTTTTTATGCCCAAAGGGGCTTGACAAAAATTAGAGCCTATGGTGAAATAGCCAGCATGAGAGACGAAGGCGTCGTCGGAGGCCGGTGTAGAGTCGGGCCTGTGGCCCGAACCAGGAGCCGCGCAGCGGCTTCCGGCAGAAAGGCATCTGTTGGCCTGGCGCGGACTTCCAAGTCCGCCGTGTCGCAGGTTTCCAAACCTGCCGGCCGCAGTGCGTGGAGCCGGCCGGAAGCCGGCCATACAGCAGGTTTGGAAACCTGCGGCACGCGAGCTTGCCAGGTTTGCGCTAAACAGGCGCGGAAGCCGGCGATATTACAGCTTTGGAAACCTGCGCAATTAAGGCTAAAATTAAGGCTAATTAAGGCTAATTAAGGCTAATTAAGGCTAATGAAAGTTAATGAAGGTTAAAAAATGAAATTTTTATGTCTCGATATGGCAAACATTGCCGGGTCCACCCCGGCTTCCCGGCTCTTGGAAGCGATCAAAAAGGGTGTGAGACAAAATTCCGCGTAAACATGGTAGGGACGCCTCGCCGAGGCGTCCGGGCGTCCCGGCGGGACGCCCCTACCAGTGGAAGAAATTTGTCCTGCACCCGATCAAAAATCGCCAGTTCGCGCTTCCTTGACATCCGCCGCCCCTTGCACAAAGCTATGACTCCTATGGTGGAATCCAAATCAAATGATCTCATGGAACGAATTGTCGCGCTGTGCAAACGGCGCGGGTTCATTTTCCAATCCTCCGAGATTTACGGCGGGATCAACGGCTTTTGGGATTACGGCCCCCTGGGCGCGGAACTCAAACGCAATATCAAGGAGGCCTGGTGGCAAACCATGACCCGCTGGCGCGACGACGTCGCCGGCCTGGAAGCCACCATCATCATGCACCCGAAAATCTGGGAGGCCAGCGGCCATGCCACCACCTTTTCCGATCCCATGTGCGATTGCTTGCTCACCAAGAAACGCTTCCGCGCCGACCAGATAGACCCCCAGAGCGGGACGGCTTATCACTATGCCGGGGCCAGGGACGCCGCCCCGGCCAACGCGGGCAGGCAATGCGAGGATCCTTATGCCGTGCTGATCGAAACCGGCAAACACCCGGAATACGCGCGCAAGGTCGCCCGGCAGTTTTACCAGCAGCGCGGCATTGCCGAGCCGGAATTTCTGGGCGAGCGGACCGAAGTTGTGGAAAATTCCACCCGCTACAATCCGGAAAACGGCAGCCTCCTGACCGAAGCCCGGCAGTTCAACCTGATGTTCAAGACCTACGTCGGGCCGGTGGAGAGCGCGGAGAACATGGCCTGGTTGCGCCCGGAAACGGCGCAGGCGATTTTCGCCCAGTTCAAGAACGTGCTGGAGGTGTCGCGCCAGAAAATCCCCTTCGGGATTTGCCAGATTGGCAAGGCCTTTCGCAACGAGATCAACCCCCGCAATTTTACCTTCCGCTCCCGCGAATTCGAGCAGATGGAACTGGAGTTCTTTATCCGGCCCGATGAGGCGGTCGAGGCCATAAGCGGCCATGTCGCCAAGCCGGTGGGACCGGGCCATCCGGGCAAACCGCAGCCGGATTGGGGCTGGCAGATTTGGCACCAGTATTGGGTGGAGGAGCGGCTCCGTTTTTACGAGGGCATCGGCCTGCCGCGCGCCAGCCTGGTGGAGTACTGGCAAAAGCCGGAGGAACTGGCCCATTACGCCCGCGCCACCGTGGATATACTTTACAGGTTCCCCTTCAGCAAACGCGACGCCAAGGGCGAGTTGGCGGGCGAGGAATTGGAGGGAATCGCCGCCCGGAGCGATTTTGACCTGTCGCAGCACCAGCGGTTCTCCGGCAAGGCGATGGGAGTGTATGACGATGAACTCAAGGTCGCCTGGCCGAAACTGGCCGAGGCGAAAAAGGCGGAGCTATCGGAACGATACTTCGCGGCGCGTTTGAAGTACCTGACTAAGACGGGCGAACCCGCCGCGGACGCCGGGCGCCAAGCCCGCCAGGAAGCGGCCAACCTGGCCAGGGGCAATTACGTGCCCCACGTCATCGAGCCTTCCGCCGGCGTGGACCGCCTGGCGCTGGCGCTGATCTCCAACGCCTACTGCGAAGACCAGGCCCCGGACGACAAGGGGAACATGGAAACACGCGTAGTCATGCGTTTTCATCCGCGCATCGCCCCGGTGAAAGTCGCCGTCTTTCCGCTGCTCAAGAACAAGCCGGCCCTGGTCGCCAAGGCGCTGGAAGTCCGGGATTTGTTGCGCCCCCACATGACCGTTTTCTATGATGAAGCGGGCGCGATCGGACGCCGTTACCGCCGCCAGGACGAAGCGGGCACGCCATTCGGCGTCACCATTGATTTTGACACGCTGGGGGAGCAAGGCCCCGAACTCAAGGATACGGTGACCCTGCGCGACCGCGACACCATGAAGCAGCAGCGCGTGAAGGTGAACGAACTCCTGCCTTTGTTGTCGGAAAAGGTGAGATGATGTCCTCGGAGCAGAAAGCGCCCGGCGAAGTTCGGGCCGTTGTGGAAGTGGAGCCGCCGTTGAAGAAGCGCGCGGTCACGCTTTACGCGATCATTATTTTCAAGCTGGTCAAGGGCCTGCTCTGCCTGGCGCTGGCCATGGTGATCTGGCACGAGGCCAGGCACGACCTTTCCGAGGATTGGGACAAGTTTCTGCACACTCCTTTTATCACAACCGTGTTTGGAAATCTGAGAATCCATCCGGAGAGCAAGTTTTGGCTGGATTTGGCCACGAAGATTGACCAGTTGACCGAGTCCAACATGTATCGGGCGGCCTGGGGCGCCGTGGTGTTGAGCCTTTTTCCGCTGGTCGAGGGGGTCGGGCTGATGTTTCGCGTCTCCTGGGCCGGATGGCTGGCCATTGGCGAATCGGCCTTCTTCATCCCCATCGAGTTTTACGAAATGGTGAAACCGCACGTCAAACCGCACTCCTTCTCGTGGTCCATTTTGGGGGTGACGATCATCAACATTATCATCGTATGGTATCTCTACAAATATCGCGAGGTCCTGTTTCGCCACCACCATCGTCAGCATCGCCCTCCGGCTGGTTCTTGATCCAGCATCGGCTTATTCTCTCCCCTTATGTTCGCTTTGCGAGGGAATGGTTCTATAGGCCATATAGGTCCTATACGTCCCATTCCTCCCATTCCTCCCATGCGTCCCTTCCAGAAATCTACCTCAGCGCCAGAATCTTCCGCTCCTTGTCAAATTCGAGCGTGACGGACGACGGGCCAATCTCCACAACCGTCGCCCCGGCGGGCAGCCGGTCCTGCGGTCGCACCCGCGTCCCGCTGATGACAGCCGAGGGATTGCTTTGGGAATAGAAAATGGATTGCAATTGCAACTGGGCAAACGCCCGTTCTTTCGGCGACGGAGGCGGCGGCGCAGCGGACGCCGAAGCCGGCGGGCCAACCAGCGGGGCAGTCTCCGGCGCTGCCGCTGGAGGCTCGCCGTCATTGCGGATTGCGGATTGCGGATTGCGGATTGAAGCGGAAGCCGCCAGGGCTGTCGCCGAAGGCGCGGCGGCCAACAGGGCCGCAGGGGCGGCGGGCGGCGCTATGGCCGCGACGGGCATCGGCTGGCTCTCGGCCTTTCCCCGGTCGGATTGAACCGCGGACGCCACCGTCACGCGCATGAGAGCCTGCGTGGCCAGCAGGAACGCGATCAGCAACAGGATCACCGCCATGCCCGCACAGACCCAGCGCGGCCGCGACATGCCGGAAACGGAAGCGCGGTCGGAGCGCGCCGGAAAGGGGGCGGGCGCCGGCTTGGCCGGACGCGGCGCGGGCTTGGCGGCTGCCGCAACGGGTTTCTTGAACACGCCGGTGTCCCCGAAGCGGCCGAGGAACACCGTGTCTCCAAAATCCTGCGCCAGCACCATCTCGCGCCAGAGTTGCAACTGGCCGGCAAGTCCCAGTTCCGCCAGGTGCGCTTCATCAATTTCCGGGGCAACCATCCCTTCCTTGTCCGGCTTGGCTTCATAAACCAGCGCGTTGGCCACATGGACCGCGGTCAGCGCGTTGAAGCGTTTGGTCAGGCAGCGGGACGGGTTATGATGGAGGGCGGCCGCCTCGACCAAATCGAGCGGCATCCCCCAAAGCCCCAGCAAATAGGCCCCGATCTCCGCATGGCTCCCGCCAAATATCTGCTTCTCCACTTCCCAAAGCGGGAGGCGCTGCTGGCGGGCCAGCGCCTGCGCCCCGCTGTACTGCTCGTCAAAGTTGGCCGCCAGCACCAGCTTGCCCAAGTCGTGCATCAACCCGGCGGTGAAGGCCGACTCCGCCACGACCGGGTCCTCCGTTTGCGTCTGCGCCAGCCGCCGGCTCATCCGCGCCACCTCCGTGCTGTGCCGCCACAGCCGGTCAATCGAGAAATATACCGGCTTGACTTTATCGTATTGACTCAGAAGTTTCAGCGTCACCACCATGGACTTCACAGTCTCAAATCCCAGAATCCCGACCGCCTCCACCGGGTCGCTGATCTTGCGCGGCACCCCGAAACAGGCCGAATTGGTGACCTGCAGCAACTTGGTCATCATCGCCATGTCCTTGGCGATGATGGCCGCCACTTCCGTGGTGGTCGTGTGCGGCGCCTTCAGCGCGTTGGTCACTTCCAAATAGAGCGATGGCACAATCGGGAACGTGCGCAGGCGGGCGACCAGTCCGCGCAGACGGTCGTTGACCAGCCAGAGGTCAATGGACAGCGCGCGTTCGATGGCGCTTTTCAGCGTTTCGGCGTCGCACGGTTTGGCCAGGATCAGGTGGGAACCCGCCATGTCCGCCATCCGGTGTTCCTTCTCCAAATCTCCCGCCAGCAGAAGACGGATGGTTTTGGGATATTCGGTCCGGATTCGGTCCAACAACTGCACTCCCTCGTCGGCTCCCGGCAGCGCGCAATCGGCCGCCAGCACATCGCAGGGCTGCAGGGCCATCTCGGCCAGGGCCGCCTCCGGGCCGGTTGCCAGCTTGACAGTCCACTCCTTCTCCAGCGCGCGGCCATATTCGGCCAGCGTGTGCGGATCCGCGTTCGCGATCAAAATGCGTTTATTCGCCATAAAACATTCCTCGGCAGGCGCGGTCCCGCCGCGTCATCGGCTATTCTCATAGCTTCTATCGGCGGCCGGGGGCGCGGACTTGAGCGGAACGGGCGAATTTCACTTTCCTGGGTTGTCGCTCTGGCTGGGGCTGGATTCCAGCGATTCAAACGGTTGCAAATTAGCCAGTTACCGAATTTGACTGGCCTTCCGCCGCCGCCAAGGTAGATTGCTGGCTTCGATGGCACTGCCCATAAAACTGATCTCAACCGATTTTGACGGAACCCTTTTCGCCGAATTCGAGAACCCTCCCGTTCCACTCGCCCTGCAAACAATCATCGGCCAGGTCCAGGATCACGGCGCCCGCTGGGTCATCAACACCGGACGCGACCTTTCCAGCCTCCTGGAATCGCTCGGGCGCGCCCATCTGCCCATCAAACCCGATTTCCTGGTGGCGGTCGAACGCGAGATCTATGTCCGCCGCGATTCCCAGTTCGTCGAGTGGGAGCCGTGGAATCGCGCCTGCGCCCAAGCCCACCGCCAGTTGTTCGAGCGCGTCCGCCCCGATTTGCCCCGTTTGACCGCCTGGATCCGCGAACGCTTCGGCGCCACCCTTTACGAGGATTCCTATTCCCCGCTTTGCTTTATCGCGGAAAACAACGAGGACGCGGCGGCCATTCACCATTATCTGGACGACTATTGCCGCCAAGTGCCGGGCCTGACCGTCGTCCGCAACGATGTCTATGCCCGCTTCAGCCACCGCAACTTCAACAAAGGCAGCGCCCTGGCCGAAATCGCACGCCTCCTCAACGTCAGCAGCAACGACACCTTCGCCGCCGGCGACCACCTTAACGACCTGCCGATGCTCTCCCTCGATCATGCCCGCTGGCTCGTCGCTCCCGACAACGCGGTGGACGTCGTCAAAGCCTCCGTCCGCCTCCAGAATGGATATGTCAGCCGCTTCCCTCACGGCCATGGCGTGGCCGACGGCCTGGAATTCTGTCTCAAGCGCGCCGCCGTCCTCGGCTTCGTGGACGTGGTCGGCGGCCGAATGTAGAATCGCGATAGGCTGCAATCGCGAGATTGATTTTCGCACGCAGGGCAAATTCGGTTGAAGGTCCGCCCGCCCGCCAAAATGGAAGGGCGATCCTGTTACCGGGTGGAAAAGTGGGACGTGAGCCGGGACAACTTCGCGTTCGCCACGCAAACGGAATGGTGGATTGATGAAGAAATCTTTCTGCCAAAGGCGATCCTTCAATGCTATCCCAATAGCAGCGAGATCACCCGTTTCGATTACCAGGACCTCAACCAGCGCATTCCCGACAGCGCCTTTCAACCGCCGGTTGCGCCGGGGGGAGAGGCCGCGCCGCTGTTCTTTGAGAAGGAACCCGCGCCTGGCGAGCAGCGATTCCTTCGCATCAGCGATGGCAGCAACGGCCGAATGTCCGGCCGCATCGGCTGGGACGGCCCCGGCGGAACAACCTCCTCGGGTCTCAACTGAGACGGCAGGGCGAGACTCCGTCGAGCCGTGATTCGATGTGACCTCTGACCTCTGGCCTCCGACCTCTGACCTCTTCCAATCGCGGCCCGACAGAGTCCCGCCTTCCCGAAATCCACTTGTAAGTACCTGATAATCATTGACTTACAACAATCATAAAGAATTTGCGTATTTGCGTTGACAAAAATACATTAAGTTCTAATATAAATACGTGATGAGGAACCTTCCATCGAACCTCGTAGCGGCTTTCGGAAGAAAGCCGCCATTGGCCATGCCACCGCTGGCCGGGATGAGTGGAACGCGAATTGTGCGGCGCTCTGCCGAACGCCGCTACGGGTCATCAATCCCACGGCGCCACCTGTCGGCATGGCGACCCTCCTGCGGAGCCGCTCTGGCTAAAGACGGCTTGGCGGGAGCCTCGCCCTGCCTTCCGCCGCCCCTGGTCAATTCATGCCAAAATCAAACCTAATCAAGCCTAACAGCCTGTTGAAAAACTCGCCCGGTGAGGGCACCGGGCCTACATGACCCGTGATTTCCGAGGAAATAATGTAGGCCGCGTGCCCCCACGCGGCGTTCGATGGGATATTTCAAAAGGCTGCTAATTAGTGTCCGGCAGAAAACTCTTGTTTTTGTAGAAAAGTAGCATGGTACATCAATCAAGATGAAGTCATTTGTTAATGAAACTGATCGTTTTTTCCTTTTTCCCCGGTTTGCCGAAAA
>Ga0182027_10005759_pt1 | contig 18722 bp, 17 predicted proteins | sample 712E1DmetaG_FD_121300 | JGI IMG/M metagenome (GOLD analysis project Ga0182027, IMG submission 121300) | Permafrost microbial communities from Stordalen Mire, Sweden - 712E1D metaG (Illumina Assembly) | ecosystem: Environmental > Terrestrial > Soil > Wetlands > Permafrost | place: Sweden...
CTCGGCGATTTCAAGCGACCAAACAGATCCGTCATCGTATTTCGGAAGAGCGCCTTCGTCACTTGGAGACGAATCTCGACGAGCAGGCGGCGGCACTGGCTCTCGACCCCTTTCAGGGCGAACTTCAGAAACGGCGTGAGGTCGTGATTTGCGGCCCGGGTTGCGCACAGGGCGTTCAGGTAGCCGGTCTTCTGTTCGTAATAGTAGTTCGACATCGCGATGAACAGCGTGTCGCGCAGTCCGGTGCGCTGCAGCATGATCGCCTCGAGCGCACGCGCCGTTCGCCCGTTGCCGTCGAGAAACGGATGCATCGCCGCAAAATGATAATGCAGCGCGAGGGCCTGGATCAGCGGATCGTGGCCGCGATAGAGGGTCCGAATCGCCTCAACCATATCTTCGATCGCCGCCCGACAGTCCTCCCCCCCTTCGCTTCCCCTATGCCGCGGAGCACCGAAGGTTACATTTTGATCGCGGCCGCGCAACTGACCCGGTGCACAATGATCATCGTCGCAATTTCCGACCAGTCGTCGGTGGACATCGCAGATCAGCGGGAGGTCCACCGGCCGGTCGGAGGGCAACTGCGCAATCCAGCGATAGGTGAGCACGGCCGCCGCCGCCTGTTTCTGCGAGCGCGTCTCCAGTTGCTCCGGCGTTTCGCGCATCGCGGCATCGAGTTCCTTGTCGGTAAACTCGGCCCCTTCGATCCGGGACGTGCCAGCCACCTCGCGCTTCAACTGCACCTTTTGCAGCTCATCCGCCCAGCTCCGCTGGTAGGGCATCTGAGTCAAGGCAAGCATCGCCACCTTGGCAGCCGTCAATTCGTCGAGAATGGCGAGCCGATCATAGGCGATCCAATCGCGCGGCATCTCTTAGCGAACAACCATGGCCCGATTAAAAACCGATTTCGTTTCCAAGCCAAGAGCGAACTGCGGTTTTGTAAATACATGTCCGTCAATATACAGTTGGCGACCGCGCCTTTACTCATGGGCGTTCGTTTCGCGTTTCGTTTCCGCCTTGTTTCCGCTGCCCCAACCTGTTTCGGCAAAAGTCTATCGCTTCAAAGCGCGCAGTGGAAAGCACGGTGCTGGAGGACGGCGAATAGCGCGCCCAGCTCGATGCAAAGTATCGGCTCTTGTGCACCCGCACCCGCTCCAACAAATCGAGCTGCTTCGCCGCCCGCTGCCCGCCGGGATGCCGCCAGAGCGCGGCAAAATCCGCGTAGTGCCGGGCGTAGCGGTCGCGAAATGCCTGCCCTGCCGGGCGGTGGTATTCCGCATGCAGAATCGTCGCCTTCTCCCAAAAAGTCCGCTCGATTTCCAGCGCCACCACCTCCACCCGAAAATCCTCGTACGCTCCCGGTGCCAACGTGGCGGTCAACGGCACGATCGGATGCATGCCCGTAGGCCGCTGGTCGGTGAGCGAGCCAAACTCGATCTCCACCACCGGTGCCACATAGACGCCAGACGGCACCGCCTGCGGAAAGGCGAAGTAAAGCACCGGCGAATGGGCGGCTGCTTCCATCTCATAGCTCAACCAGTTGCCGCCGTCCGGTCGCATGCCCAGCATGCCTCGCACGGTTTCTTCCAGTGCGGGGCAGAGCCGGTTCTCCACGGCCGTCGCACAATCCGCGCCAATTCTCTCCATGCGCTTCCGCCGCTGGGTCGGGCTGGGCGCAACATCCAGATCCGCCTCGCTCCAGCCCAGCGAGGCTGGCGTCAGGCCCAAGTCAATATCCTCGGAAAAGCGGGTGATAGCCCCGAAGACCTTGAAAAGTAAAGATCCCCGGAGCGAGCTCCGGGGCATTCACTCAAACCAACGCCAACTCACCCTGCCCTCTGCTTCCTCTCTATTTTGTAGGAGCCTGCTTGCCCGTTCGACAGGCTCAGGGCCCCGAGCTTGCCGAGGGGCTGGCGCTCGCCGCTACAAAGGATGGGACGTTTCTTCCCTCGACAAGCGTCGCCCGCGCCGGCTTATTCACCGCTTTCGCATATGTCCGATTCGGGGCACATCCTTGTCGTTTGCACGGCGAACATTTGCCGCAGTCCCATGGCAGCAGGACTGTTAAAGCACTTCCTGGCCGGCCAGGGAGAGCCGCTCAATTCGCTCCGCGTCATTTCCGCAGGCATCGCCGCTCGGCGCGGCGCCCCCATCTCTGACAACGCCGCCATCGCGATGAAAAGGGTGGGCATCGACCTGAAAGACCACCTCAGCCAGCCGCTGACGCAGCGCTTGCTGGACGACGCACTCATCGTGCTCTGCATGACCGAGTCCCATCGGGCGATGATCGAGCTGCAGTTCGACCCGGTGCCGAAACACCTTTATCTGTTTCGGGAATTTCTGCCGCCACCGGTCGATCCGGAGGTCGACGATCCCTATGGGGGGCCGCTCAGCCTCTACGAGTCATGCCGTGACAATCTCGTCGAAGCGGTGCCCAGCATCGTCAATTTTCTCAAGACGGTTGTACCGGCCTAATAGCGCAGCGGACTCCGTCCTCCCGCTGGTAGGGCAATTCTGTCTGCGTGGTTAGGCACGCAGACAGGCTCCTTGCATTGATCTCCGTTTTTCGCATGACTGCTTCCCTCATGTCGCTCAATGCCACTCCCCTCCGCCAGCTCGATCCCGAAGTCTACGCCGCCATTGCCGGCGAATTCGCGCGCCAGCAGAATCACATCGAGCTGATCGCCTCCGAGAATTTCACCTACCCGGCCGTGCTCGAGGCCCAAGGCAGCGTGCTTACCAACAAATACGCCGAAGGCTATCCCGCCCGGCGCTGGTACGGCGGTTGCGAGCAAGTCGACAAGGTCGAGGTCCTCGCCATCGAACGGGCCAAGCGGCTCTTCGGAGCCGACCATGCAAATGTGCAGCCGCACTCCGGCTCCCAGGCCAATTCCGCTGTCTACTCAGCGGTGCTGCAGCCCGGGGACAAGGTGCTGGGCATGAACCTGAGCCACGGCGGCCACCTCACGCACGGCAATCCCGCCAATTTCTCGGGCAAGCTTTACCAGTTCTGCCAGTACGGCGTGCGCGAGGACAATGGGCTCATTGACTACGACCAGCTCGCGGAGGTGGCTCAGCGGGAAAAGCCCAAGATGATCACGGTTGGGGCAAGCGCCTACTCTCGCACGATCGACTTCGCCCGCATGGGCGAGATCGCCCGCGGCGTCGGCGCGTTCCTTTTCGCAGACATCGCGCACATCGCCGGGTTGGTCGTGGCCGGGGTCCATCCTTCCCCGGTGCCGCACGCCGATTTTGTCACCACCACCACGCACAAGACCTTGCGCGGGCCGCGGGGCGGCCTCGTTCTCTGCAAGGCGGCGCACGCCAAGGCGCTCGATTCCGCAGTGTTCCCCGGCGGTCAGGGCGGCCCGCTGATGCACATCATCGCCGCCAAGGCCGTGTGCTTCGGTGAATGCCTCAAGCCTGAATTCAAGGTGTACGCAGCCCAGATCGTCCGGAACTCACAAGCGTTCGCCGCGGCCATGGCGGCACGGGGTTACAAGATCGTCTCCGGCGGCACCGACAATCATCTTTTCCTCGTCGACCTCCGAGCCAACCTGCCCGAACTCACCGCCAAGAAGGCCCAGGAGACGCTGGATCTGGCCAACATCACCTGCAACAAGAACACCGTGCCGTTCGAGACGCGCTCGCCGTTCCAGGCCTCCGGGCTCCGGCTCGGCACGCCGGCGGTGACCACGCGCGGCCTGATGGAATCGGACATGGACGAGATTGCCGGCTGCATCGATTCCATACTCCGCGCAATCGGCACGGAACAGCAGGACGCGGTCATTGGCGGCGTGAAGGACCAGGTCATCGGCTTCATGGCGCGGTTCCCTTTGCCGTACACATTGTGAGCGCCCGCCATGTTTGAGCGTCGCCACGATCCGCTGCTGTCGCGCCGCGACTATTTCCGCCGCCTGGTCCGCCATGCCCTGCTCGCCCCAGTCGTGCGCCGCGGGTTGCACAAGTTCCACATCGAGTCACAGACGTGCGATCGCTAGCCCGCATATTTCACAGTCTTTGCCATCGCCACGATCATTCTCCTGCTGGCGGTTCCTATGATGGCAATAGTCAGAGGATATGCGGGCTTAGCCCGGATGTGCCGGCCAGCGTGCTCGGCCCGTGGATCGTCTGCAGTCTGCACGCAGGCTATCGAGTAGGGTGTGAAGCATCCGGGCCAGGAGCCGGCAGACGAAGTCCAAAAGGCTCCTGAGAGACTTCGATTGCACCGGACGACGCCATTGTTAATGTTGATCATTTCTCCAATCCGTGACTACCGCCCCCACCGCACCTCCGTCCAAACACCTCTCGCTCGGCGTCATTTTTCTCACGCTTTATATCGATCTCATCGGGTTCTCGATTTCCTTCCCGCTGATCCCGCGGATGCTGACCTACTACCTCGCGAAGGAGGGGAACGACAGCGTGCTCGGCTGGCTGGTGCGACACGTGGAGGCGCTCGCCCCGCCGTCTGGACAGAATCCGCTGCTCGTCGCCGCACTCGTGGGCGGGGTGTTGAGCGCTGCTTACTCGCTGCTGCAGTTCATTTTCGCGCCATTCTGGGGCGAGCGTTCCGACCGCCTCGGCCGGCGCCCGGTCCTGCTGTTGACTGTGGCCGGAACGGCCCTGAGCTATCTGCTGTGGGCCTTTAGCGGATCTTTCTGGCTGTTCCTCTTCGCGCGACTGTTTGGCGGCGCAATGAGCGGCAATCTCTCGGTCGCCACGGCCGCAGTCGCCGATGTCACCACCCGCGAGAACCGGGCCAAGGGCATGGGACTCATCGGAGTGGCGTTCGGGCTCGGTTTCATTACGGGCCCGGCCATCGGCGGCATTATCGGGGCGGTGGAACCGGGCCCGTACTGGACGCGTTACGGCATCAATCCGTTTTCCGCGGTGGCATTTGTCGCAACGGGGTTCTCGCTGCTCAATCTCATCTGGATCAGCGCCCGTTTCCGCGAAACATTCGTTCCAGGCCAGGGCGCCGCACCCCCCGAAAGGACGCGACATCCCATCCGCGCGTTGTTTGCCATCCGCGACACCGCGATCCGCCGGGCCAATCTGGTCTATTTTCTGGTGACGCTGATCTTCAGCGGCTACGAAATCACCGTCAGTTTCCTTGCGACTGAACGCCTGGGGTACAATGAGCACCAGCTGACATACATCTTCGTCTTTGCAGGCGTCATCTCGATCTTGACGCAAGGCCTGCTGGTGCGACGGCTGGTGCCCCGATTCGGGGAGAAACGCGCGGCGATCGGAGGGATGGCGTCGATCGCAACTGGCTTCGCTCTGGTGGCATTCGCCGGGACCGCGACACCGGTTTACGCGGCGATCGCGCTCGTCTCGATCGGGTCCGGCTTCTCCAACGTGGCCTTTTCGTCCCTGATCTCGCTGTACAGCCCGGCGGACGAGCAGGGCAAGGTGCTCGGTGTATTCCGCTCCCTCGGTTCGCTCGCCCGCGCGGTGGGTCCGCTCGTGGCCGGCGTTATCTTCTGGTGGTCTGGGTCATTGGTCACCTATATGCTTGGCTCCATCCTGCTGCTTGTGCCCCTTGCGGCCGGTCTCAGCCTGCCTCAGCCGGAAAAATGAATCCGCGATCTGACCGTTTCCTTCTGCTCGCACGCCGCCAACGCCGGCGGGGACCGAGCGTCTCCGGTCCGGGTCCGCTGGTCATCGGTTTTTTCGCCTGCCTGTGGCTGCTGCTTTCCGGCTGTGTTCCTTTCCGGCTTTCGCCCCGTCATACCAGCATGGAGTCGGCGCGCACCGTGCTGCCCGCCACCCTGGTGTCGAATTTTCTCGTCATCGAGACGCCAGCCGACAAGCACAGCTCCTATCACTTCATTGTCGACACTGGTTCATCGGTCACACTGGTGACTCCGGACTTGGTCAAACGCTTCGGCGGTAAGGCCCCTGCCAATCAGTCACCGATGCGTGTGCGCGGCGCCAACGGCGAGATCAAGCTCCTCAATCCGGTCATCCTGAAACGCCTGCAGCTCGGTGAGGCGCGCTTTGAAGGAGTCCGGGCGCTCACCCACGATCTTACCGATCTGTCCAACCACCTGGGTGTCCAGATTGACGGAGTGCTTGGCTTCCCCTTGTTCCGCGAAACGCTTCTCACCCTCGATTACCTTCAGTCGCAGGTCATCATCACACCGTATGGTATTCCGACCGCGCAACCTGGCGTCACCATCCCGTTTAACAACGAACAAAACACGCCGCTTATTCCTATTCAGCTCGGCGCCGAATCGTTGATCGCACTGGTTGACTCCGGGAGCGACGCCCCGCTCAGCCTGAACACGGTCGGCCTTCATCCCACGTTCCGTTACGGCCCGAAGCCAGGAGTGCTCATGGCCACCCTGTCCGGCGATCGCCTCGGGATGACCGGACGTCTTGCCCAGCCGCTCACGATTGGTGCCTACGTCATCGAGAATCCGATCGTCAACGTCACCGACGAACTTTCCTCAATCGGCGGCGGCCTGCTCCACAACTTCACCGTCACCTTTGACCAAAAACGAAATCAAGTGACTTTCTTCCGGCCCAACTACGATGCCATCCGCCTGGCCGCCGCCCGCAGCACCGGCCTGAGTTTCACCAAGATTCCGGCGTACTGGCGCGTGGCGGCGGTGGTGAACGGCTCGGCAGCGGATCAACTCGGAGTTCAGGCCGGCGATCTTTGCACGCGCATCAACGACGAACCCGTTGCGGCGTGGCCCTACAAGCGGTATGCGGAACTGATCCGGACCACGGAACGCGTCACCTACACGTTTATCAACGGCAACGATGAGCAGAAAGTGACGCTGCCGGTCTTCAACCTCGTGCCGTAGGAGCTCGTCGGACTTCGTCCTCCGTGCTAACCCGCGTTCCGGCGGAGCAAAAAGGCTGCCGCGCCATCGCAACCATTCTCCCATGGCCGGCTCTTTCGGATTTGTTCGAGCGCGAACTTTCCGTGTGTTCCGCCAAGGAAAGCCTCCACAACCCCTTCGTTTTCTTCGGGTTCGAGGCTGCACGTGCTGTAGACCAGCCGTCCGCCGGGCGCCAGGAAGCGCGCTGCCGCAACCAGCAACGCCAGCTGTTGTCCGGCATGCTTTCCGATATCGGACGCGCGCAATCTCCATTTCACATCCACCCGGTGGCGCATGACCCCGGTGTTTGAGCACGGAACGTCGAGCAAGATTGCCGGAAATTCGGCCGGCAGATTGTGATCCTTCAGCAGCTGCGGGGACAACTTGAGGACATCGGCCTGGACGAGCACGACATCCGTCTTTCGCGCCTTGGCCAGATTTGCTTTGAGGCGATCGATCCGGCGGGCATCCGGAAGGTCGATGGCCACCACCTGGCCAGCCACCAGCGCCTCTGAGCCCGCCTGCCGGGCCTGCTGTTCCATGAGATCTGCCAGGAGCAGGCTCTTGCCGCCCGGAGCAGCACAAAGATCGGCGACCGTCTCTCCGGCTTTGGGGTCAAGCAAACCCGGCGCCAGCAGCGTGGCCGGATCCTGCAGATAGAGCGTGCCTTCCGCCAGCAGCCGCTCAATCTCTGACCACTGGCCGGCGGACACGACAAAGAACCCGGCCCACGGCGACGGCTGAAGAAATCCGGGGTGCTCGATTCCCGCGGCTTGGTCTGACGCGGCGCTGGAACCGGCCGGGCTCGTCCCTGGTGCCCCGGACCGGCCGCGCCAGCGGGCGTAGACCAGCGGAGGCATTTGATTCCATTGCAGCAGTTGCCGCGTCGCGCCGCTCCCGAATTGCGCCAGCCAGCGCTGCACGAGCCATTCGGGATGAGAGTGAAACCGCGCCAGTTCCAGCGCGCCCGCATCGTCCGGCAGGGGCGCCGCGGAAAGCCCGGGAGAGCACGCCAGCTTGCGCAACACGGCATTGATCAAACGCACTTCAGCCGGGCTGAGCAGTAGTTTTGCCTGTGCAACCGCATGGTGGACGATCTTTGCGTGCTGCCCGGGTTCGGCAGGCGTCTCCCCCGCCTCCAGCAATTCAAAGGCTGCGATGAGCAGCACCGCACGCAACCGTATCCGCGGCGTCCTCGGGATCATCGCCCCGAGCAGAGCCTCCAGTCGCCCGAGATGCCGCACCGTCCCAAACAGCAGATGCTGACAGCGAGCCCGCTCCGCCCCTTCGTTCACCGCCGTGGAGCCAGCCGCCGAATCGACCGGCCGCGCTGGCGCAAGCCCCTTGCTCGTCTGCATCGACGCCGCACGACCGCGGCGGACCGGCACATTCCGTCCGACCTCTTCGATCAAGCTATCCAGCCGCGTATGCTGTCCCAACCAGCGTTCGAGCAGCGCGACCGCACGTATCCACGCATTGCCCCGCGATTGAATCAGCAAGGACCTCATTTCCGCGATGTTAAGATACACAGTTTGACAATCCATCCCAATCTCGCCTCAACTTACCGTTTCACGCCTGCTATATCGCCATTATGAATTCCGAAGCTGTTCAAGCGCTCATCGCCAAAAACCCGTCGCTCAAGGCGTCCAAAGCCAAACTCGAAGCCATGGAGCCAGGCGCCTATTGCGTCCACCGGAGCTGGGGTTTCGGTCAGATCCAGGAGTACGATGAAGCGGACCAGAAACTGCTGATCGATTTCAAGGGCAAGGCGAAACACCGGATGGATCCTGCGTTTTGCCTCGGCACGCTCGATGTGCTGCCGCCCAGACACCTTCTCGTTCGCAAGGAGATTGAGCCGGAGAAAATCGAAGAGCTGATCGATCAGAAGCCGGTCCAATTGATCGTCGAGACCCTCGCGGCCTTCCCCAACAAGGCCACCACCGCGATCGATCTTGAGATCATCCTGGAGCAAGCGCTGGGCGAAGAACGGTTTAAGAAATGGTGGTCTTCGACCAAGAAACTGGTCGCCAAGGATCCGCGGGTCGCGGTTCCCGCCAAGAAGACCGAATGCTATGTGCTCCGCGACGAACCCGTGTCGGCAGAGGACGAGATCATCGAGCAGTTCAACAACACCCGCTCGGCGCGCCGCCGCATTCAGCTTTCCGTGGAGTTGATCGCCGTCGCCGCCAAGAAGAGCGCCAATGATCTGCTCCCCCTGCTTAACGGTCTCGCCGACGCCATCAAGGACAGCAACCAGCTCCACGCCGCCGAGCGCCTGTTTGGCGCCGCAGTTCGGGACGACCTGGCGAAAATCCTCGCAGTCGACATTGCCACGTTTTCGCCCACCATGGCCGAACTCGTCTCGGACCCGCGCCGGCTGGCGGACATGGCGGACAAGATCCCTGTTCATTTCCAGACGCGGTTCCTCGAACTGGTCAAGGATTCCCATCCTCTCGATTGGAAGGATCTGGCGTTTTTGTTGCTTAAGACCAGTCAGGGCAAATTCACCACTGAATGCATCAATTTCCTGGTCGAGAACGGCAATGCCGATGAGCTCGCGGGTGTCCTGAAACGCTGGCAGACCGAACAGAATCTTCGCGCCCCCGTGCTGTTGTGGGTGGTGAAGAATCGTCAGTCCAAGAAGTTTGCGAAGCTCCTGAACGAACTGATCACGCCGCGCCTGTTCAGCGCCATCTTTTTCGCCATCGATTATGAGGCGCTGCAATCCGCCGGCGCCCGCCGCATCCCGCTGGCCGAGATTCTCAGCGATGACCCCGACCTGATTCCCGACCTGCTGGCCACGGCAGACCCCGAGACCGCGCGCGATCTCGCCAACACCCTGCTCCTGAACCAGGGCTTCGAAGAGTTGACCAAGAAATCGTTGCTCGCCCGGTTCATCAAGCTCTTCCCGTCCATCCAGTCTCTGGTGTCGGGTGAGAGCGACGCCCCGAGCGAACAGCTGTTCGTTTCGCTGGAAAGCCACGATCGCAAGCAAAAGGAATATGAGCAGATCGTCTCCAAGCGGATTCCGGAGAATTCCCGCGCCATCGCCTCGGCGCGCGAACACGGCGACTTGCGCGAAAACTCAGAATACAAGATGGCGAAGCAGGACCAGCAGTTGCTCATGGCGCAAAAATCCCAGCTTGAGAGGGAGTTCGCCAGGGCACGGGTCACTGATTTCACGGATGCAGGCACGGAACAGATCAGTGTGGGCAGCGTCGTTGATCTGAAAAATCCGGCCACCAACGAAACCGTGCGCTATTCGGTTCTGGGGCTTTGGGACAGCGACCCTGAGCATCAGCTCATCTCCTACAAGACGCCGCTCGGACTCGCTCTGCTGGGCAAGAAACCCGGCGACCTGATCAAGGTAAAGTCGGGAGGAACCGAGCACGATTACACCGTGACTGCGATTAGCCGCTACGTCGATCTGCCCGACCGGCAGCCCCTGAAGTAACGCCGGTCGATCCCTGGGTGAAGACGCACGCTTCCTTCACCTGAGGGCCGCTGCGGTTGGCCGGTCAAGCTCAAGGACTCTAACTGCGTTCCCTTACTGTTTCAGCCCTTCCGCGTATGGAACACCTCCTGAAAGGCGTCGCTATCGGCTTCCTCATGGCGGTTCCGGTCGGACCGATCAATCTGCTCTGCCTGCGTCGCTCGCTGGCCGAAGGTCGTCGCGTGGGTTTCGTGTCAGGATTGGGCGCGGCGGCGGCAGACACAACTTATGGCGCGGTCGCCGCGATCGGCCTGGCTGCTGTCACCGGCTTCCTCCTCAACCACCGTCCGGGGCTGCAACTGTTCGCCGGGCTCTTCCTGATCGGGCTCGGCGTGCACACCATGAGGGCCCGGACGCAGCCCCGGAGCCAGGCGACGGCAGTCCATGTCCGGCGGCTGCGGGACGCTTTCGTGTCCACTTACGTGTACACCCTTGCGAACCCCATGCTGATCATCGTCTTCACCGGCGTGTTTGCACGCCTCGGCCTGGGCTGGCAGCCAGGCCGAACTCTCGCCACGTTGGAACTGATGGGCGGCGTCCTCCTCGGATCGTCGCTCTGGTGGCTCGTGCTCACGATGCTCGCCGGCACGTTCGGACGGGGCCTCGACGACGGCACGTTGCGCCGAGTCAACTTCGTCGCCGGTGTGATCATCATCGCAATCGGTCTCTGGCAGATCACGCCGCTGTTCACAGGCTGACTGTCTTAGGCTCCGCATCTGAATTAATTGCGCATTGCGCACCACTGGAGGGCGGCGGTCTCTCGCCGCCAAATGCCCGAACGGCGTTCTGCGGCCAGCAGAGCGCCCTCCAGTCGGAGCGGAACTGTCCAACGCCATGCGCACCTCTGATCGGGTCGGATCGCTTCGCACGGGCTTCGATGGGGGGCCGGGGCTCGCATTGTATCTGTCTTGTGGTTACCGCTGTTCATATTGTTGGAAAAGCATTCGCAGGGTGTGGCGGAAGTTCGCCGACCGGGCCTGGTCCGGCGCCAGGGCCGGCGTCGGTCCGTTGTAGGTATGGATGGCCGTCAGAAACAACTCGTCCGGCCGCAATCCCCCCACGTTCACCGATTGTTTTGCTGCTGGATCGCAGCCGCTTTCCATTCTGCATCACCACGTCGTATTCGCTGTTGCCGGCGGGTTCCATCTCGCTGACCAGATCAACCGGTTGTTGTCGCAGACAGGCAAGGACATCGATACCTTTCCCGCATTCGGCAACGATCGTCACCTCGCCCATGTCGAGCGTCAGGCGCAACAGATCGCTCGACCGCGTCAACATCGCCACCGCCTTGTCCTTCTGACCGTTTAAGATGAGCCCGATGATGGCGTGGTGAGCGTTGAAGATGAAATGCGGCTGGTGCAAGCGTTCGCGTCCAGCCCGGAATTGACGCCCTCACCCGAGGCAGGCATGGGTAGAGATGACCGCCCCGATCCCAGCCCAGAGCGGTTTTACCCCTTCAACGTATTGAACTCCTCCCTCGACACCCTGAAGCTTCTCTCCGACCCAACCCGGCTCCGCCTGCTGGCGTTGCTCATGCAGGAGGAGCTCTCGGTGGCCGAACTGCAGGAAATCCTCGGCATGGCCCAGTCGCGAATCTCCTCCCAACTGGCCCAGCTGCGCCAGGCCGGGTTCGTTGCCGACCGCCGGGAAGGCAAGAAAGCATTTTACTCACTTCACGCGAGCCTGCCCCAGCCCCGGCTCGCTTTGCTCAAAGCGGCCGGGGACGCGGTGACCGATACGCCGGAGTTCATCGAAGACCGGGCCAATCTCGACCGGATACTGCAGAAGCGCCGCCGCCTCGGGGAGCAATATTTCAACCAGATCGCAGGCCGGCTCGGAAAGGGTTACTGCCCGGGTCGCTCCTGGGAGGCCATCGGCCATCTCGCGTTGCGCTTTGTGCCGCCGATCGTCGTGGCTGACCTCGGTGCAGGCGAGGGCCTGATCTCACAATTGATCGCCCACCGCGCCGAACGGGTTTGGTGCATCGACAATTCGCCGCGCATGGTTGAGGTCGGCACTGAACTGGCCCGCAAGAACGGCCTCGCCAACCTCACCTACAAGCTCGGCGACATTGAGAGCGTCCCGCTGCCGGACCAATCGGTCGAGCTCGCCATCCTCAGTCAGGCGCTGCACCACGCCGCCCATCCGCAGACCGCGGTCAACGAGGCATTCCGCATCCTGCGCCCGGGCGGGCAACTCGCCGTCCTGGACCTCAAGGAACACACGTTCGAGCAGGCGCGCGAACGCTATGCCGACATCTGGCTGGGGTTTAAGGAAAGCGTCCTGCATGGATACCTCAAACAAGCCGGCTTCCAGCAGGTCGAGGTAACCGTGGTTTCGCGGGAAACCGTCGAACCGCGCTTCGAAACCCTGCTCGCAAGCGGGATCAGGGGCCGTTGACGGCAGACGCCAGGCTCCTGATTCCAGTTTGCTCTCAAGCTGCGCTTAGGTGTGTGGAGCACGCATCGGAATGCCGGCCCAAAAAACTGCGATCCCGCCATGACCATTTGATTGCACAGCGACGGACAGTCGCCAATTCTTCCCGCGTGCATACCGAATTATCCCTGACCCGACGCTCTTCTGCCGGCCGCCGGCGTTCGCCGTGGCTGGTCCTGACACTCGCATTGCTGGCGACCCTGGTCGCGGGCGAAAGTCTCACCGGCTGTACGAGCACGGCATCGAAGGACAAGAATTTACTCAGAAACGTTCAGCCGCCGCAGCCCGTTCTCAACGAGACCGCAGTCTACGGCGGAGGGGCGCTGAAGGTTGAATGCTGGCTTGGTCCCACCGTACGTCTGAAGAAAGCCCATGAGCAAGGCAGCCATTCCAATCACAACGGTCAATCGCGAGCCGAACCAGAATCCACCGACGCCCCGTTCAAGCAGGGAGGCAGCAAATACTCGCCCCAGGAAATCGATCAGATGTTCGGCCACGTCAATTATCAAGCCGTCGTGCCGCCTCGATCGGCCCTGACCTTCTGGTTCACCAATCCCGGCGCCCAGCCGATCACATTCACGATTGTCGATGTGAACTCGGCGCTCGGAGATTTCGCGCCCCGCCCCGAGACCCTCACGGTGGCGCCGGGTTCGCAAGGTTCGATCGACCCCATGCTTACGAATCTGGATGACAATTATGAAGAGTTGGACGTCAGCTTGATCGTCAAAATTGGCGCCCAAAAGGAAACGCATATCTTGAAACTGCACCGCCTCCCGGAATCGCGGCCATAGGATTGAGCGGGCACATCTGCCGATTGACGGTGGTTCCAGAGTTTTGCCGAAAGCAGTGCAGGCTTCCCTGCCTGCTTGCCGTCAGTGCCAGATGCACCCGGATTGAGCAACGCCCTCAGTTTTTGCTGTCCTTTCCTCCCTCAGCCACCACAATCGCCGCCACTTATGAGAACTGCCGTTGCCCTCATTCTCCTGGCCACGGGCTATCGCATCGTCGCAGCCTGGAGTCCGGAGCTTGCCAATTTTTCGCCGCTCATGGCCCTTGCCTTTTGCGGCGGCGCGTATTTCCGCAATCGCTGGATGTGGCTGGTGCCGTTCCTCGCGCTCAGCGCCTCGGACCTTTATCTCGACCACTACCATGCAACGCAGTTCGGCTATACCTGGGACGTGAGCGGCATGCTCGTGCGCACAGGCTGTTTTGCCGCTGCGCTCGGCCTCGGCTGGCTGGTGGCCCAACGGAAGAGCTGGCTGCTTCTCTCTGCCGGCTGCCTTGGCGGTTCTCTCCTCTTCTATTTGGCGACAAACACCGTGGCGTTTATGGGCGATGCATATTATGCCGGGACGCTGGCGGGCTGGTGGCAGGCAATGACGGTGGGGCATCCCGAATATCCGCCCACCCTCTTCTTCTTCCGCAACACGCTGGTGAGCGATCTGCTGTTCACCGGGATCTTCGCGATGACAATGGAGTGGTCCGCGCGACGCGCTGGCGAAGCCAGTCTGCTCAAACCGCACGACCCCCAGACAGCCTAAATCCTCGCCGACGACCGTTTCCAAGCCGGGCCCCGCGCCCGGCTTGATCGTTTCAAGACCTTTGCATGCTCCGGGTCGCCTCCTTTCCGCCCGCTCCATTTCTCCCAACCCGAAGCTTCCGCTTTCCCCTCCTCTACCGGCGCTTCAGCCTTTTCGATTTCCCAATCTCCGCTTTTCCTCCATGTCTACCTACGGCTACTTCGACGACAAGAACCGCGAATACGTCATCACGCGCCCGGATACTCCGTTGCCCTGGCTGAATATGCTCGGCCAGGACGAGTTCTTCGGCCTCTGCACGCAAACGGCCGGTGGCTATTCCTTCTGGAAGGACGCCCGTCTCCGCCGCCTAACGCGCTACCGTTACAACAACAACCCGATGGATAACGACGGTCGCTTTCTCTACGTCAAGCAGGGCAAGTCCGTCTGGAATCCGGGGTGGAAGCCGACGCGGACGCCGCTCGACGCCTTCGAATGCCGCCACGGTCTGGGGTATACCCGGATCACCGGCTCCAAGGCCGGCGTGGAAGTGGAACAGCTGATGTTCATTCCACCGCAGGAGAACCTCGAAATCTGGCGGGTCTCGGTCCGCAATCGGTCGAAAACGACCCAGAAGCTATCGCTCTTCTCCTTTGTCGAGTTCTGTTTCTATGAAGCGCTGAATGACATGACGAACTATCAGCGCACATATTCGATCGGCGAAGTTGAGATCGAGGACTCGGCCATCTACCACAAGACCGAATATCGCGAGCGCCGTAATCACTACACGCTCTTCGGTTGCACCCGAAAAATCAACGGCTACGACACGTCCCGCGACGCGTTTGTCGGAGTGCACAACGGTCTGCACGATCCCAAGGCCGTCATGGCAGGGAAATGCACGAACAGCCATGCCTACGGCTGGAATCCGGTCGGCGCCCACCAGATCGACCTCACGCTCAAGCCGGGTCAGGAAGAGACCTTTGCGTTTGTGCTGGCGTACGTCGAGCAGGGCGATCTGCCGAAATTCGACGCCCCCTTCGTGATGAACAAGACCAAGGGCCGCGAAATTCTTGCACGGTACTCCGACCTTGCCGCCATCGATCGCGCGTTTGTCGCGGTCAAAACGCGCTGGGAGGAACTCCTCGCCATCTACCAGGTGCCGCAGGTCCCGGACGCCAATCTCCGCCGCATGGTCAACACCTGGAACCAGGTGCAGTGCATGGCCACATTCAACCTCTCGCGCGCCAGCTCGGGCTACGAAACCGGCATCGGCCGCGGCATGGGCTATCGCGATTCCAACCAGGACATTCTGGGCTTCGTGCACCTGCTGCCCGAGCGAGCGCGCCAGCGCATCCTCGATATCGCCTCGACTCAGCTCTCCGACGGCACCTGTTTCCACCAGTACCAGCCGCTTACGAAGAAGGGCAACGCGGACATCGGCGGCGGCTTCAACGACGACCCGCTCTGGCTCATCCTTTCCACCTGCGCCTACATCCGGGAGACCGGCGACCTCACCATCCTGGACGCTCCGTGTGGCTATGCGGACCAGCCCGGTTCGCAGCAAACGCTCCTGCACCATATCGACACGTCGATCGCCTACACGCTCAACAACCGCGGCCCGCACGGTCTGCCGCTCATCGGCCACGCCGACTGGAACGACTGCCTTAACCTTAACTGCTTCTCCAAGGAGCCGAACGAATCCTTCCAGTGCACGGGCGACATCGGCGGATCGAAGGCCGAGTCGGTCATGATCGCCGGCCTCTTCCTCTACGCCGCGCGCGATCTCGCCGCGCTCTACCGATTCATGGGCAAGTCCGGGGAAGCCGCCCGCATCGACGGGTACTACGCCGATATGCTCAAGACCGTGGAGGAGCAGGCCTGGGACGGTGCATGGTACACCCGCGCGTTTGACGCAGAAAGCCGGCCCGTCGGATCGAAGACCTGCGAAGAGGGCAAGATCTATATCGAGAGCCAGGCGTGGTGCGTCCTCGGCGGCGCCGGCGCCAACAACGGTCGCGCCAAGAAGGCGCTGCAAGCGGTCGACAAATACCTTTATGACCGCAACTACGGGTGCGCGCTGCAGTATCCGCCCTACTCGACCTACCACCTCGAACTTGGCGAAGTCTCCAGCTACCCGCCAGGCTACAAGGAAAACGCTGGCGTCTTCTCCCACAACAACACCTGGATCCACATCGGGTGGACGATGGCTGGCGAGGGGGAGAAAGCGCTCGAATACTACCTCAGCATCTGCCCGTCGGCGAAAAAGGATTACGACGTCTATCGTTCGGAACCCTATGTCTACGCCCAGATGACCGCCTCGCAGTTCTCGCCCACCCCGGGCGAAGGCAAGAACTCCTGGCTCACCGGGACCGGCGCGTGGTCGTTCGTCGCCGCCAGCCAGCACATCCTCGGAGTGCGGCCCGACTTCAACGGCCTCATCATCGATCCGTGCATCCCGAAGAAGTGGAAGGGCTTCACGGTGCAGCGCAAATTCCGCGGCGTCACCTACACCATCGCGGTGAAGAACCCGAAAGGAAAATCGAAGGGCGTGAAGTCGCTGCTCGTCGACGGGAAGAAGATCGCCGGCAATGTCATTCCGCTGCCGGTGCCAGGCACCACCGCTGTCAAGATCGAGGTCACTCTCGGCGCCTGATCCTCCAGGAGCTTGCGGCCGGGGTCGTCGACCCCGGCCAAAGCGCGCCCACCTTGAGTCGCGAAACATGTTCCGATCAGGTCAAGTTTGCGAACCGCGGTTCTTTCTGGATTGCAGTGTTTTTATCCCATCGATCGCCCGGTCCGCGCAGCGGACCCTTAGCAAGGCGCTGGCGCCCGCCTTGGTCAGCCTCCAACCTCTGCACCGCATCAAGCCTCGATTTTGGTCTGAGGCGGCGCCTCGCTAGACTCATCGGCGATGAAACTCACGGTCATCTCCCCCTCGCACTTCGATCCCCGTGAATATTCGGTGATCGATGCGTTGTTTGCCGCCGGACTCGAACGCTATGATGTGCGCAAACCAGAGGCCTCTGCCCTGGAACTGGAAGCATGGATCAGCCTGATTCCTGAGAAGTGGCGTTCGCGCCTCATGCTGCACACCCACCACGAATTCGTCGCGCAATTCGGCCTCGCAGGTTGCCATTACCGCGGAACCGATCGTCCCCGGCGGTCCGAGTCTTCGTCCGGGAAGGGCTACACGAGCCACACTTGCCACGACCTGCCAACGCTGAGAGCAGCCTTGGGCTATTATGACTCGGTCTTCGTTTCCTCGATGTTCCCACGCAACAACGGTCCGACGAGCGCCCTGCCTGATGGCAGATTGCGCGCCCTTTTGAGCGCCCGCACCACCGCCCAGCGCCGCACGACTGTGTTCGCACTTGGTGGCGTTACCGCCGCCACCATTCCGCATTGCAGCTCTCTCGGTTTCGACGGCATCGCAGTCAAGAGCGCCGTCTGGCGATCGGACGACCCGATACGCGCTTTTAGGCAGATCAAGAAAGCACTTCCTGCAGCCGGCACTTGACCCAGCCCGACACCTCCCGCAAATCGACGACGTTTGTCCTCCCGATTTACCGGTTCTTGTTGCCCAGCTGCTTCGCCGCCGTCGCCTGCTGCTTCTTTTTGACTTCGTCGGAGGCTTTGGACTGCTTCTGTGTCGCCTGTTTGTGAACGGATTTCGGTGATCTGTCACCCATGGTGGTTTTCCTTTTTTAACTGGGCCTTGCTCACCTGCGGCAGAGAGTTCTCCGGAGGCGGCGCCACTCTGTCCGGTCCTTGCAGGCATTGCAAAACATCTCTTGCTGACTCGTTGCCTTCGGATTCTACCGGAAGGATACAGAGAGACGGTGTTTGAGTATGTGATTCACCGCCATTACTGTTGAAGTGAACTCATGCCGACTGATCAAAAAGACATCGGGCCGGAAGGACAGAACACGGCTCCCCCCGCATCGAAGGATCCCCTGCACGGCGTCACGCTGGAGATGATGCTTTGTCAGCTGGTGGCCTTCTACGGCTGGGAGGAAATGGGCCGGACCATCCGGATTCGGTGCTTCACCCACAAACCCAGCATAAGCTCCAGTCTGGCATTCCTCCGAAGGACTTCGTGGGCTCGGAAGAAAGTGGAAGACTGGTATCGAGTGACCAGAGCCCGGTCCAGCCAGATAGCGGTTTCTTCTGTCGAACAATGATTCCATTTTGTGGATCGACGCGTCCGCGCCGCGCGGACGCCACAGCGAGGCGCTTCACACTGCCGGCTCCTCTTTAACCGAAAACCGAGTCCCTTTGCGCGCGATGGTCTGAGGCTGCGCCTCGCTGGGATCAAAGTTCCGTGTACTTTTCTGAGCGGCCGCGGGATTTCTCCACGGGATATTTCTGCGCATTGGCGGCCAGCTTGGTTTCAATGGCCGCGGCCAGATCGATGCCCGTGACATTGCAGAATTCAAGGGCGTA
>Ga0182027_10005761_pt1 | contig 18720 bp, 16 predicted proteins | sample 712E1DmetaG_FD_121300 | JGI IMG/M metagenome (GOLD analysis project Ga0182027, IMG submission 121300) | Permafrost microbial communities from Stordalen Mire, Sweden - 712E1D metaG (Illumina Assembly) | ecosystem: Environmental > Terrestrial > Soil > Wetlands > Permafrost | place: Sweden...
GCAAAACGTGAACCGCCGACCAACACCAATGAAAGCAGCCAATCAATGCCAAGAGCCGAACGCGGCATCCCGGGAAAAACAAGTTTGGTCGAGAGCAGGAGCAGCATCACGCCCGACGTCAAAACGGAGGCGGTTGTAACGGCGGCGGTGATGAGACGAAGTTCATGCGTACTGGCATAAATCCAAATCCGGCGATATAGGCCGAAGAAAAAATAGGTGGGTGTTTTGATCAACAATGCCACGCCGCACATGGCCAGCATGGCCGGAAAGTAAAACGGCAATTGCGCCACATCGAGCCGCAATGCAAAACTCCCCATCACCGAGACGATGATGAGGACCAAATCGCCGATCAGAACATAGCGGTTGCGATAATGCGGGCGAAGTTTTATCGCATCCAATGGACTGTTTCTTTCAGACCATCCGCCAAGGAAGTCTGTGCCTTGAAGCCAATGGTATTCCCTGCATAGGCGGGACTCCCAAGCGATTTATAGATATCGCCTGCACGCGGCGGCGCAAACACCGGCCTGGGTGAGTTGGGGAAAAGTATGTACAATACGTCCAGTAAATCAAGAATGCGCGTATTCTCACCAGTGCAAATGTTAAAAGTTTTCCCCGCCGCAGCCGGATGTTCGGAGGCGATCAAATTGGCGCGCACCACATCCCCAACAAAAATCAAATCACGAGTCTGCCCCCCATCGCCAAATACCGTCACCGCCTTGCCATCGCACAGACAGCGAATAAAGAGCGGAACCGCGGCGGCATACATCGAGTCAGGGCGCTGACGCGGGCCATACACATTGAAGTAACGCAAAGCTGCGACTTCCAAGCCAAAGGATTGAGTGTATAACGCCGCGTACATTTCATCCACACGCTTTGAAACCGCATATGGCGAGAGCGGTCTCAAGGACGTATCCTCCTTCAAAGGCAACGCGTCCGAATCACCGTAAACGGCCGCACTGGATGCAATCACCATGCGGTGGACGCCGGCTTTACGGGCGGCTTCAAACAAGGTTGAGGTCCCTGTGACATTTATATCGAAGCAATCCTGCGGCTTCTCCATAGATTCAGGAACGGAGACAAATGCAGCTTCATGAAAGATGACATCCACACCGCATACCGCCTGTGCGACGATGGAGGTATCACGCAAATCACCTTCCAGGACTTCAAAGCGGCGGCCGTTTTTTGAGCGGCTCAATCCCTCAAGGTTTTCGCGTCTGCCACTCGAAAAATTGTCGAGCACACGCACTGCATCGCCCCGCTCAAGCAATGCACGGACGATATGCGAGCCAATGAATCCCGCACCGCCGGTAACAAGATATTGTTTCAACTCATCTCCCTTTTCGGCTCAACACCGTTCCGATAGTACGCAGGACGATGACAATATCCATCATCAATGAACGGTGCTTGATGTAGTAAAGATCATATTCCAGCTTCACAACCGTTTCCGTGACATTGGCAACATAGCCATAATTGATTTGTGCCCAGCCGGTCAATCCCGGTTGGACCAGTAGGCGTGCCCGATAAAAGGGAATCTGTTTTTGAAATTCGGCGACCAATTCCGGGCGTTCGGCACGTGGACCGACAAGACTCATATCCCCCCTCAAAACATTCCAGAACTGAGGCAATTCATCCAAACGCGTTTTGCGCAGGAAATTTCCCACGCGCGTCACACGTGGATCATTTTCCGAAGCCAGCTTTGCCTCGCCATCCGCCTCGGCCTCCTGGTGCATGGTGCGATATTTATATATCCTGAAAACCTGTCCACCCTTGCCCAGCCGCGTCTGCGCATAAAAAATCGGAAATCCAGTATCAATCCAGGTCGCGATTAGGATGAACGGAAAACTAATCCCAAATAACAGCAACCCAACTGCTGCGCCGATCAAATCCATCAATCGTTTGACAAGTTCATAAAACCGGCTGACCCGCATTTCATCCGTAAAGGATCGGATCATCCAATCCGCCTCCAGGTGATGTACAGGAACACGCCCGGCCATTTCTTCATAGAGAATCGACATTCGGCTGACTTCAACGCCGTGTTCCTGCGCGTCGAGAATCGCCTGGAAAGTTGCGCCGTGGATTTCGCCGGTGATCGCAATCGCGATATCTGAAATGTGATAATCCTCCACAACCCGCGAGAGGCGCCGGCTCGAAGCAATCACCGGGAAACCTTCATAAGTGCGTTTGGCTTTGTGTGGATCGTCGTCAATAAAGCCAACCAGATTGAACGGCGGTGGATTTAATTTATTGAAGGTCTGGGCTAAAGCGAGACCGGCCTTACCTGCACCAACCACCAAAACATGGCGCATCAGCCCGGGCGCCGTGTAAAGTCGAATATAAAACGCGCGCCAACCCAAGACGAGCAACGATGCAATTACAAGAAACGCGCCAACCCCAACGCGCGGCAACGCATTTGGATCCTCGGTGATAATAAAGATCAAGGAATAAAACACGATGCCGATAAAGGCCGCAATCCCTATGCCACGCAAAGTGCGGGGCCAGCTTGCGGCAATATGAGGATCGTATAACTCGACCATCAATAACAACCATCCGATCGGTAAAAGATAAAACCAAAGCGGAACTTTGACGCTGAGCGTCACCAAGGCCCAAGCATGATCCAGCCGGAGATGCGGATTTTCTTCTATCAGCCTGTAATAAAGATAATACCGCCAAATATATATGGCAGCAAAATCGGATGCAATGGATGCGGCTAAATCACCGAGAATCAGTAGAATGCGATGCTCACTGGAGCGCAAACGAAAGCTGGGACGGGGTGCGGTATCAGCCATGATGTGATATGAGAGGCGAAGAGATGAAGCTGAATAAAAAACCGCCGCCCCATGAAAGGTGCATCATCGAAATGGAGAGCGGCAAACCAATGATGAGGAATGGTTTCCGATTGGGAAGCGCCATTTGAATTGCCGCGGCGATCAAAACCAGAAGATAGAGGACAATTTCCACGCTCAACAACCAGCGGGCAAAAGGAAACCAAAATGATAAAACGATCAACACAACCAAACTCCCGGTGAACAATGGAGGAAGCACCTGCCGCCAACGAAGAGTGCTTGTATTACGTTTGAGCATTCTCCACTTCCAAAAACCATAGCGCCCATATTGACGGATCAATTCGCGAAACGAAGCGCGGGCAAAGTACGTGGAACGGATTTGCGGATCCAACCAAACAACACCACCGGAGCGACGTACACGCACGTTAAACTCATAATCTTCGTTGGACATCAAGGATTCATCAAAACCACCAATTCTATCAATGAGCTCACGCCGGAACGCCCCGAAGGGGACCGTATCCACCGCACCAGGCTTGGGATTCAAACGATACAGCGCATCACCCACACCCAGCGGATGCGCCGCCGCACTCGCAATCGATTCGGCGATCCAGCCTTTGCCACCCGGATGAATCTCCCACACACCGCCAACGTTCGAACCTTTTCCCTGCTCCAAAGCCTGCACGCACCGCTCAACATAATCGGGATTCGGCTGGGAATGGGCATCGAGGCGGATGATGATATCGCCACGCGCCACGCGGATCGCAAAATTCAAAGCGGCGGGAATGATGCGTCTTTCATTGTCCACGATACGAAGTGAAAAATCAGGCTGGTCGTGCTGGAATAATTCGATTAGATCGCGGGTATTGTCCCGCGAAAAAGCATCGGCAATGATGATTTCCATTTGTGAACGAGGATAAGTTTGAGCCAGGACCGCATCCAACAATTGAAGGATGGTGGCTTGTTCATTGTAACATGGGACGATAATCGAAACGAAAGGCGGCATAGTCAACTTGCGTTTCACTTTTTATGCTTGTATTTGTTCTCAAAAAGTAAAATTATCCGGGCGTTCGGCCCTTCAACGGCAAATGAACGATAAACGCCGTCCCCTGCCCCAAGGCACTGCGGACACTAATTCTACCACCATGCGCGGCGACGATTTCATGGACGATTGCCAACCCAAGGCCTGCGCCATGGTGCCTGCCGCCTGCCCGCGCCGAATCCGCTTGATAGAACCTGTCAAAGATATGCGGCACATCCTCCTTAGGAATTCCCCTGCCGGTATCATCCACCGCCACTTGAATCTCATTCCGATCACGAACGGCGCGCAAAACAATGCTCCCGCCTTCAGGCGTGAATTTCAAGGCATTATCCACCAAATTGGTAAACACCTGCGCCAGCCGGTCCCCGTCCCCCAGGAATGGCGGAAGATCATGAGCAGATTTTGCACTCAAAGCTACACCCGCTGTGGAAGCCATCGGTGCGAATTTCTCGATAATCCCGTCCAGTAGAGCGCGAATATCCACAGGCGACACCTGCAAATTGGTAATGCCGGCATCGAGGCGCGCAAGGTCTAGCAGGTCAAGAGCCATGCGATGCATCCGTCCCGCCTCATTGTAAATCACCTCCGCTACCTGCTTGCGGGTTTCCGGCGTATCCACGGTCCCATCCATAATTGCCTGGGCAAAACCTTGAATGGAGGTCAGCGGTGTTTTGAGTTCATGAGAAACATTGGCGACGAAATCACGCTGGGATTTTTGACTCGCCTGCACGCGCGTCATCATGGCGTTGAAAACCTGCGTCAATTCACGGAGTTCATGCGGGCCATGGGCATCAACAGGCACGGCGGTTCCTTGAGGAAAAGCCCGTGCTGCGGAGATGAGTTGCTGCAATGGATCTGCCACCCAACGCGCGATCACATAAGCCAGGATCAACGAAAGCAATAATGCAATCCCGCCGCCTTCCAATAGCGGAGGTAAAAGCTCATCCGTCAGGATAGCAAGGATGGGCGTTTTGGGACGCGGTGCGGCAACCATCAACCAATTGCCATTGGAAAGCTGCCGCAAAGTGTAAAGCCAATTTATTCCCTTCTCGTCGCGAACCGTTTGAGTGAGGCGCGATAAGAATCTTAATGGCAGTGAAATTACAGTTGAAGCGGGATCGGTATCCGTCAGCACAGTGCCGCTTGAATCAAAGGTCAGGATGCGAACACGCAAGGCTTGAGCAATAAAATCCACATTGCCTTCCGGCTGGGTACCCAAGAGATTATCAGCGGCTCTTAACTGCACAAAAGTCTGGCGGTAAAGAACCGGATTACGCAGAAGGAAAAGAATCAAAACAAATGCCACGACTCCAAGGGCTGTAATGATGAGAATGGCATAACTCAACCAAAGCCGGGCACGCAGGGAAGAAAACATTGTAAATTTGTCTTACGCCAGAAATATCAGACCACTAATTTATAGCCAACGCCTGTTACGGTGTCGATCTTCACCGGGCTGCCTTCGAGTTTTTTCCTCAGATGGGCGATGTGGACATCCACAGTACGAGTCTGCCCATAAAAATCAAAGCCCCATGCCATTTGAAGCAATTGCTCGCGGGTGAATACGCGTCCGGGCTGGCTCGCCAAAGTCAACAGCAAATCAAATTCCTGTGTTCGCAAATCAAGCAGCCGTGAAGCGAGGCGAGCCTCGCGGCGATCCGGATTAATCAAAAGATCGCCAAGGCTAACCGGCTTACCTTCCGCGGCGGGTTTACTCTGACTGCGCCGCAAGATGGCTTTGACTCGAGCCACCAATTCGCGAGGATTGAAAGGTTTGGTGAGATAATCGTCCGCCCCAAGTTCAAGGCCGATTATCTTATCAATGTCTTCATCCCGGGCGGTCAGCAAAAGAATTGCAACGGAATTATTTTCGGTGCGGAGGCGGCGGCAAACCTCAAATCCGTCCAACTTTGGAAGCATTAAATCCAGGACCACCAAGGCAGGCTGAAAGCGCGCGACTGCTTCCAAGGCAGCCTCTCCATCCGCAGCCTCCTGAATACGAAAGCCGTCGCGCTCAAGATACATGCGCGCTAATTGCAAAATGGACGGCTCATCATCCACCAACAGGACCAATTCGCCGCTCACTCAATCACCATGCAGGGATTCGAGCAAGGCAACCACTTCAATCTCGACCAATGCGCCCTTAGGCAAAGCAGCCACTGCGACCGTACTGCGCGCCGGGGGGTCCTTGGAAAAGAACCCGGCATAGACGGCATTCATCTTGGCGAAGTCGTTCATATCTTTCAAGAAGACGGTTGTTTTGACTACATAATTCAAAGCCGAATCAGAAGCCTCCAGCACATGCTGGAGATTGGTTAACACCTGGCGCGTCTGGGCTTCGATGCCGCCCTCCACTAATTCGCCTGTCACAGGGTCAAGCCCCACTTGTCCAGCAGTAAATACCATGGATTCGGTACGTATGGCCTGTGAATATGGCCCTATTGCCTGGGGAGCCTGCCCCGTGAAAATAATTTTCTTGCCTTCTGTTGTAAACATTTATCCTCCAACGGAAAGTTTCAGACTGAATGATCGGGTTCCAACGAGTATACAACCGAGAGACAAGACAAGCAATACCGACGCGCAAAGGCACGGTCGAAACCGTGCCTTTGCATGATGACATTTCGATTAACCATTCGGTGAAGACGGTGTGGGCATGGCTGCTGGGTGATTGGATTGGCGAAAGGCCTTCATTGCTTCGCGCAAAGCCCTGTCCGCTTCTCTCAACCCAACTTGACGAAACTCCACAACCTTTGCATGAAAATCCTTCACAGTTTGAAGAGCCTGCGCCGGATCGGTTACATTGCCAGATGCGTTAAAACCTGCATGAGATTGGATAATCGCCTGCATTTCCGCGTAAACACCTTGCACATTCTTGACAGCCGTCGAAAAAGCATCCAGCGCAGTTTGAATGGAAGACATATCCTTGCCCTTGGATTTGGCTTGATCCAATTTGGACTGGATCCTGGAAATCAACCCGCTGGCACGGTCCAAAACATTTCCGATTCGCACGTAAACGACCTGCTCTTTTGACCAGGCATTTTGCAATTTACTGCTGGATGGTTGCGTTTCAGGCGGATTTGGCGACTGGGCATACACATTGACAAACGGCAGAACGCTCAAACCCATGGCAGCCATCAAAGCCACAATCAAACTTTTCCTAAACCACATTGCAATCATTGACATTCGAACCTCCATTGTTCGATTCTATAATTGCAATTTTAGGTGGATATGGTTATGAAAGTGTGGCGGGGATGTAAAAAGATTGTAAAAAGAACCCCGAGCCGGGGTCTTAAACGCCACTCACTTGCGGCGCACGGCCAGCATCGTCAAATCGTCGGTGAGTGGCACAGAACCCACAAATGCATCCAGGCCGGATTCAATGGCATCAAGCATGAGGTCAATTGAAGATGAGGAGGCAGAGCGAAGCGAGTCCATCAAACGCTTCTCGCCAAAGGGATCGCCATCGGGAGAAAATTCCTCCGTCAAACCATCGGTATAGAATAAGATACTCTCTCCGGGATCGAGCTGAATTGTCCGCTGTGACATCGTCCCGTTCTCCGTCGCGCCGAGTGCAATACCCGTGCGCGTCAATCTTTCGATTTCTCCGCTCGTTTTCAGCCACAAAGGCGGATTATGTCCCGCATTGGCATAGGTCAGTTCGCCAGTTTTTAAATCGAGCACAGCATAAACAGCCGTCACAAACATACCCTGTTTTGTATCAGGCAACAGAAGTTCATTGACGCGCTGTAATGCTTCAGAAGGAGAAGGAGTTTCGATCACAGCCGCCCGCACGAGTGTACGCGTAAGCGCCATAAAGAGTGCGGCGGGCATGCCTTTATCTGCAACATCCGCGATGAAAAGTCCAAGCTTGTCATCCGGGAATTGCATCACATCGTAAAAATCGCCGCCCACCTGCCGCGCGGTTTTCCAGCGGGCGGCCAAATCCCAATCCGGATGCCGCGGCAGCGATTCGGGAATAAAGGTCTGCTGGATTTGCCGCGCCAATTGGACCTCAGTCTCGAGGCGCTCACGCGCCATCATCTCTTTTTGCAGGCGGTCATCCTGGATCGCAAGCGCGGCTTGTTGGGCGATACCCGTAATGATTTCCAAACGACGCGTCCGGAAGCGGCGCCCACCGGGTGTCTCCTGCAAAAGAAGAATGCCGAACACATCCGCTTTAACCGAAAGCGGAACGGCGTAAAGAAGCGGATCGCTGCACCGAACCATTTCCTCGTCTTCACGCTGCCAAGACTTGGTAAAATGAATCCAATCCTGTGGCGCGTTATCAGTCACTGGATGGACTAAAAGGCTGTTGGAATCCCGGGCCGAATCAAGCAATGGGAAATCGCCAATTGCCAGATCCTGTCCTGTCAAAGCACCGACAATTTCATCTTCAAAACCGTATGAGTGCGTTGGATGAAATACTTCTCGCCCGGCATCCCAATAATATAAGATCACGCGCTTGACGCCGACCAAAATCGGCACGACGCGCACGATCGTGCCGAGGATTTCATCCAGATCATTCAAGCTGACCACTGCCTGTGCAACCTGCAACAACGCAGCGGAGGCATAAGCCTGTTCCTGCGCGGAATCATAGAGACGCGCATTTTCAATAGCCACCGCCGCATAGCTCGCGAATGTAGTCACCATGGCCTGAGCTTCGTGACCATAACGTCCCGGCGCATGATGTGCCAACGAAATAACACCAACCGGCTGATCGCCCACATGCAGCGGCGCGGCCAGCGATGAATAATTGGGTTCAAATTCAGCAGCCTGACCCGAAGGCCAGATCGGATCAGTGGGTTTGCGAAGAACCGGGCCATCAGAGAGCATGGCGCTGGTCAAAGCAATTGAGCCTTCGATATTTTCCAGACGTGCCTGCTCAATCGCCTGCGGGTTGCCGCCATGAACGGCAGCCAGGGAAAGGTCATCGTCACTCAATAACCAGATCGCCGAGACATCCACCGGAAGATTACGCTCGATTTCGGTCAGAACGGATTCCAGTACCTGATCCACTCCCACGTTGGAAGAAAGCAAGCCGGCTACTTCACGCAGGCTATCCGCTACCTGCCGCCGCCATTGCTCGGAACGATATAAATCCGCGTTGCGGATCGAAGCGGCAATCGTTCCTGCAACCGTCTCAAACATGATCCGGTCATCGTCGGTGAATACGTTCAGCCGATCCGATTGAATATCCAGCACACCGATCACTTTTTCGTTGAACAACAACGGTACACATAACTCAGAGCGGATATTCTTCGGTGGAAGCGGCGACGGACGATAACGCGCATCCTTTAATGCATCATTGGCAAGGAGGGTTTTTCCTTCACGAGCAACCCAGGGTATGATGCCCTTCGAATCATCGAGCGGGATGGAATACCCTTCAAGAGCCTGGCTTCTTTTCCCGCTTCCGGCTTCATATTCGATCAATCGCCGGTTCGGATGGACGGTAAACATATGCACGAAAGGAAAACCAAACTTATCATGGATCAGCTCGGCAGTATCGCTCATCAATTGGCGCAGATCCAACGTTGAGGTGACGCTCCGGCTGATCTCGGCAATCAGCGCCAACTGCTCAGCGCGACGGCGGATATCGCCATACAAACGTGCGCCTTCGACGGCGCGGGCAATATTATCCGCCAGCGCTTCCAAAAGAAGCAAATCATTGGGGTGAAAGGCATTGATGCGATTGGATTGAATATCCAGTACGCCGAGGATGCGGTCTTCGATCTTGAGCGGAATGACCGCCTCCGAACGAGTTTCAGGGAGGCGATCAATGAATCGAAAACGGTCGTCTGCCCGAACGTCGGAGGCAACGATCCGTTGACCCGACTCAGCCACCTCGCCAATCAGCCCCTTGCCGAGTTCCACATCCAATGCGATCGCCATTTTCTTTTTCCCCTTGCGCGGCGCGGATGCGCTGGAACGGAATCGCAAACTCCTGGTTCCGGGACGAACCGTAAAAATTCCGACATAATAATAATTAAACGTTTTTTGGATGAGTTCGGTAACCCTGCGCGCCAATTCATCCACATTCAAGACATTGGCAATCTGCGCGCTGACCTGCCGAACCAGATTCAATTGTCCGAGGCGGAATCGTTCCACCTCGACGCGGTGCGAGGCATACAACCCAACGGCAACAATGCTCGCAAGAGTTTCAATGAGCTTGATTTCTTGCCTGGAAAAATTCGGGCCGCGTGAACGGGTGACCTGCAACGCGCCAAGAACAAGACCCTGATCTTCTATCGAAATGGCAACGAATGTCTTTCTCGTTTTCGCTTTTTTGCTGGAGTTTTTTAAACAGGGTTTATGCTTCTTTATGGCAACGCGCATTCCTTCCAACGGGGGTTGAAAGGGGAACAAACGCTCGGCATTCCAATCCGGCAGGCGGAACAGGTTTTCATGGAGCCAGACCTCCACCTTTCCCGGTATCAGGCGGCTTGCCATCGAAACAATTCGATCCCGCTGGGTAACCAGCGAATTCGTGCTGACCAATTGTTCCCCGAGGCTGGCGACCTCGCGCCAATCCAGCATCTCAGGCAAACGGGCGTCCGTAGACTTAGACATGGCTAGGCTTTTCTTTTGACAAGTGTAAGGATATTACCCGCCTGAGTGGATTCATATTGAACTTCATCCATTAATTTGCGCATCAGATAAATGCCCAATCCCCCGATCTTGCGATCCAATAAATCCGCTTTCAAATCCGGCTCTTCGACCTGGGAAGGATCAAACGCTTTTCCATGATCCAGCAAGGTAACAATCAAGCTGTCTTTCCGAAACTCACAACCGACTTCAAACTTCTCATTTGCCTTTCCCTCATAGGCATGTTCGATCACGTTGGAAGCGGCCTCGTCAGTTGCCAACTGGATGGAATAAACATCCCTTGGATTAAATCCTGCTCCCCGCGCCTGATCGCCTACAAACGTGCGGATATCGTCGAGAATATCAAATGTGGTGGAAAAAGTTAAAGTCTGCATGGTGCAATGAAAAGCCGCCTCACGCGGGACTTGAAGCGGCATCCGGTCAATCCTTCTTTATTATAATAAACCTTGTTTACAAACTACCCACAGCCTCGAGCGGGTCGTTAAATGATCTAAACAATTCGGTAAAGCCTGCCAATTCCAATGCTTCACGGATACGCTCCGGTACAGTAGCCAACACCACCTCGCCGCGATTATATCGCTTGCAGGAGCGCTGGGCCGCCAACAACGCGCGGAATCCGGCACTGGACATGTATTCCAAACCACTCATATCCACAACGATCTTGTAGATATCTTTTTCGACAATGGTCTCCAGGGCCTTGCTGAATTGAGGTGCAGTCGCACTATCCACGCGCCCTTTGACTACAACCATATCACAATGTTTGAATTCCTTGGTATTGATTTCCATGCGCTCGTCCTCCATCCGAAGAATGCGATGTTTTGTACAACACTTAAATTATATCACTAGAAACTCGACTGCCCAACCCCTCCGCAGAGGTGGTGAACTTCCTGCTGGCTGACCGGAAAACTTGCGTTCCCCTGGTATTGCTTGTGACGGTCGTTCGCCAGTACGCTGATCGTCATCAAGGTATTGATTGGCATTAAGACACTATCATCCACAGTGACCGTCGTCACATTCACGGCGGCCTTCTACGTATTGCCGTTGCTGAGAAGTGGCCTGGCATTATTTTAAAAATCAGGAAGAGACGGATTGACCGCCTCTTCCTGATTATCCTAGGAGGTTGGGAGATCGTCGAGTTGAAGCGGCGATCTTCCACCACGTGCAGGATTTACTTCAACAAATTGACCGCATCGAACCAGACCGCGCCGCCGGCCTTGTTGTAGGTTAGCGAGACGACGACTGCATTGTAATTGCCAGGTGCTTTGAAATTCAACGTGTTCAATTGGAATTTGTATGTACCATTGGCACAGTTAACTGTCTGGGTTGAAACCACATTCTTTCCATTATAGAGCACGACTTTTCCCGCGCATAAACCTGCGACAGGGATGGAAGTACCCTTGGCTTGGAACGAGAAAGTGAATTCGTCCCCGGCCACGCCATTCAGGAGAAGCGTTTGGGTCAGGATTTTGTTTACGCCTGAATTGCCTGTCATTCTGACCGAAGCCGTACCTTCCTGGTGGACCGTTAAATCCTTGCCATCATTTGACCCGAAGTGTATTGCAGTCCAGTACTGTGGAACCTTCGATGTGCCAACGTACGTGTTGAATCCGCCATTCTTTATGTAGTTGTTGGCAATGGTGATCCGCATCGGCACCGTTCCGTACGGTGTCCAGTTGGTGTCTTCACGGAAGATGCCAACACCTGCGGCACCGCCGTCTGAGTAGTAACCGGCGGTTGACGTATTCCAGAAGACACGATCCGTGTTGTCGTCCGTGCCAACCGTTGCCGTACCTACCGCGCCCACGTTGAGCGAGTTGTACGGCCCGTTCGATCCGATCGGTGCGGCGCCGTAGGTCTCTGTATTGTAGGCGACACCGACGATTAAATCGTTCGGGAGCGTGACATTCAAGCTGCTCAGGTCGAACGTGAGGTTGAAGGCAAGGCCGTTATAGCAATTGCCATCACTCGCGCGCCACGCAAAACCCGCGCCGTAGCCGGTGTCGGGGCAATTCGGGTCACCGACAGGGCGCCACGGGATGGTGGACGTTTGCGTCACCGTCGCGATCTTTGAGCCCAATTTGTTTAGTGGTGTGCCCGGAACAACGTTATAGATGTTGAGCGTGATTGGATGCGTCCAACTCACACTGTTCCCTGAGTAGCGGGCGTCAGTTGTGTAGTCGGAGTAGAGGGCCCAGTCGCTAAATGTGACCGTGACCGTTCTGAGAAGGCGGCTTGTGCCAGCCAAGTGAACATAGTCTCCAAATTCAGATGTCTGTTGGGCCTGAAAAGGCTGGCTGGGCATATTCGGCGGAAGCGGACTAGGAATTGCATTATAGACAATGTTCGGTACGGGTGTCGCTCCAACCACCTGAATAGGCATTGCAAGTCCCATTACCAGGGCAAAAAACAGCAGTGCACTGAAATAAAAATTGATCTTACTGAATTTCGTTTTCATGGTATTTTTCTCCTTGTAAAATCAGAGTGAAACAAAGTTTGGATATCCTTTGAAATAGGATTTCTTTTTCCAAATATCGGTATACGTACCTTCTCTTGAATTAAACCTCCAATCAGTCAGTTCATGGATAAATCACCCCCTGCCACATAAATAATGCGTTGAACGTAATTTAACGCCAGTTCGGGATAAAGAATTTCGTGTCATTTTGAGCAAGCAAAGCGACACACTTCATAAGAATATTATCCTTATCCCAAATTCATGTCATTTTAATTGGTTATTAATATAATGTCAACAAACTTGTACAAACAAATTTTTCAGACAGGGTTTAAAGTCTTGTAAGCCGCACATCATTGATTCCATCGTCTCCGTTTGACAGGCTGCGCTACATCGGGTATCCTTCGGCGCGTCCGGGCAGGCCCGGCGCGGCAAAGCCTCTCGAATCCCGCCAGGATCGAAAGATAGCAACGGTAAGGAAGTGTCTTTGGGTGCCGCCGATCCCCTGTCCGGATATTTTTATGCGAATTCTCTTTTTCTTCGTGCGTCAAGCAGACCTATCGGGTTTTTGATTCCTATGGCAAAATAATCCCATGCCCCGCTGGCTTTACTCCGTGATCGCAATCAGTGTTGGAATTGGCATTGGCCTGTTCTATGGATGGGAAATCAATCCGGTTCAGTTCGTGGATACCACTCCCGCATCCATGCGCGCTGACTATCGCGCCGATTATGTCCTGATGATCGCAGAGGCCTTTCATACAGACCAAAACGCAGATTCCGCCATCCGGAGGCTGGCCGTTCTTGGAAGCAGTTCTCCGGCGGAACTTGCCGCACAGGCGCTCCAGACCGGACAAACCATCGGTTACTCTTCCGAGGACATTTCCATGCTCCAGGAATTAACACGCGCCCTGCAAGCCTACCAACCTGCCCCTTCGCCGATGGATACAATCCAACCAACCGCCGCGCCGAAAGATAGTGCGCAGGGGGAAAGCACGCCATGAAGCGCTTTCCGTGGGAAAGCATTCCCGTGCTGGCAATTGGAATCGGGTTGGGTTTATTCTATGCATGGATGGTCGCGCCCGTGCGTTACATCAATACCATCCCCAATACGCTGCGCGCGGATTTCAAGGATCAATACCGGATTCTAATTTCCGCGTCCTATGCATCCACACACGACCTCACGCGCGCAAAATCCAGGCTCGAATTGCTCGGCCAAAATGATCCCGTACAGGCCTTGAGTGCGCAAGCCCAACGCATGCTGGCCGCGGGCCAACCTTTGGATGTGGTCCAACAAGTGGCCAGGCTGGCGACCGATTTGCAATCCAGCATTGCACAATCTCCACCAATGGCAGTTACAGAATCAACCCTCGACGTTGAGCCACCGACAGCAACTAGACCCGCGTCCGTGGTGGAAACCGATACGCCGCAAGGTGGACCAGCTGAAACTCCCACACCTGAAATCATCAATACAATTCTACCCTTAGAAACCGCCACCCCTCGACCTACTCATACCCCCATGGCGACCGTAGGGGCGCCATTTATATTATTGAGCACCGATATAGTCTGCAAACCAAATCTGACCGATGGCTTGATGCAAATTTCCGTGATCGACAGCCGGCGTCACCAAATGCCCGGCGTGGAAATCATCATCACCTGGGATGGCGGCGAGGAACAATTCTTTACCGGATTAAAATCCGACCAGCCTGCCGGTTATGCGGACTATATCATGCAGACCAATGTGACCTATACCGTTCGCATCGCTGAATCAGGTACACCTGTCCCCAATTTGAGCGCACCCACCTGCACCGACTCCAGTGGACAAACCTATTTGGGTGGATTGCATCTCACATTCCAGCAACCTTAATACAGTTCACCACAGAGCGCACAGAGTATGCGGAGAAATTCTCTATAAATCTCTGTGGACTCGGTGTTCTCTGTGGTGATAACCTTCTTGCTGCGTAGGGTGAGTTAATAAGAAAACGCCGTGTATGAAGCGGCGTTGGTTATCGGAACTCTTGCAAAAGGAAAACGTGGCAGCGACCTCAATTGTCTTTATGCATGAGATCAACGACTGAAGTCGTTACTACAGAATTCTAAAAGCCGGGCGGGAGCTTTGGTATCCAATCGCTTCCCAGAACCACGATGACATCTATGCCCGGGTAGGATTGACATTGGCTGGAATTAAAAGAAATCTGGTTGCCGGTGGTAATTACTGCACGAGCCACCAGGTAACGCAATGTATAAAGTTTAGGGGAACACATATAAACGGTCGTCTGGCTATAGAGCTGGCTTGCTCTCCCAGTCCCTGCAACGCTCAAACCCAGCGAATGAAAATAATTGGCAGTCCGTTGATCAAGGTTCGTGGTGTATGTCCCATTGATAACGCCGAGGCGCGTATTATCCGCCTGCATCAACGCAATGGGATCGCCCTGTGCCATGGGGCTGACCGGGCCGCCCGTTGTGAAAATTTCATCCCGTAAAAGACGAACCTTATCCGGTATGGGCTTCTCAACGGAGGCGGCCGCCCCGGCAAGCACCGTATTCGCACTCACCAAATCATTGTTGCTAAATACGACGCTCTTGATACTCTTGATTGGGACATCCTTCATTAGATAGGCCAGTTTTATGGCGTCAGTCAAGGCCATGTTGGTATGGATGCCTCCACCGAAGGTTTTATAAAACGTGGGGGCTTGAGCAATCATCGTTGGAAAATTGGCGGGATCCAAGACCTTGTTCCGGATCGCCAAAATTACCTGCTGTTGACGCTTCGAACGATCCAGATCACCGCCCGTAGCTCCGCATTGATCCTGATCACGACAACGAGCATAAGCAAGAGAGAGAGCGCCATCCAAATGGCGCATCCCGCCTTTGGTGAGTATAAATTTGTCTTTCCCATTTCCCAGTGGGTCAAGACGAAGATTCTCGTAAGGGCGAATATCAACACCGCCAATTGTATTTATGAACGCGACAAAAGTATCAAAGTCCACCTGGGCATAGTATTGGATCGGCACACCCATCAATTGTGAGACCGTCTTCATGGCGAGTCCGGGTCCGCCACCGGGCAACTTGGAAGCCTCCCCATCCGTCCAAGCCGTGTTAATGCGGCTGAATCCAAAGCCGGGGATGTTCACCCACAAATCGCGCGGGATCGAAATCATGCCCGCCGTCTTTGAAACCGGATCAATGGTGAACAAAATAATGGTATCGGTGCAAAGAGGGCAATCCTCACCGCTGATTTGTCCACCGCGCAGGCCAAAGAAAACAATATTGATCCGACTTCCGCCATCCCAAGACGGCGCCTGTACCACCGGCGCGGCAACACCGATAGTTGGAACTGCAGACTTGTTTGGCGTACCCTTGGCATTAAAACCAAAGGCCGGCAAAACGCTGCTACTGGAATTACAACTTTCGGGCGGTGCTCCATCCAAACTGGTTAACTCCCAGCAAGTGATGAAACCGCGCATAAAGACAAAGAATCCCACCGCCACCACCAACGCAATCACCCAGAAGATGATCCGACCCACAGAGGGACGCGCAAATTTTGGGAACTTTAGATTTTTGAAGAAGTTAACAAATCCATTCATATTCAACTCATTTTGAGATATACCATATCAAGGCCCAACTGTTGAAGGCCGATCTCACACCAGTGCTGTAAAATTGCCGAGTCAAGCTCCATGGCCTTCATCATCACAGGGATGGCACGCGGATCCCGGACTTCAGCCAGCACGCGCATGATATGGATTTTAACCGACAGACGTGATCCTGGAAACGCGTCCAGCAAAATGGGAACCACCGGCTGACCAATGGCTGACAAGGCATTCGCGGCCAGCGTTTGGAGCATGGCATCCTCATTGCTCAGCGCCTGGACAAGAACCGGGGCAGCCTGCAGGGCCGGATGCACGGCAAGGGCCAGCGCGGCGGCTTGACACACTTCCGCCGAAACATCTTGCAATGCTTCGATAAAATAGTCGCCATTGCCATCGGGCATTTGCGCCAAAGTCCTTACGGCCCACCAGCGCTGATCCGCATTGGACGATTTCAGCAGCACGCCAAGCACAGGCAGCACAGAGCCGCCCATTTGCCCGAGTTGGGCTGCGGCATTTTCCGCGCGAGTCTCATCTCCGCTGATCAAGTCTTCCATTAAAGGTTCAAGCGCTGGCACGAGGACTCGTTACTTGGCGGGAGGCGGTATCGGCAATTGAGCCTCCGCCGTCTTCATCCACTTTTCGCCTTCGTCAATCAACATGACAGGAATATCATCCACAATCGGGTATTTGCGTCCGCAATCCTGACAGATAAGCCAGGCATCCTTATACAACTTGAGCAACCCGTCCTTCTCGCGTACGCAATTGGGACAACGCAAAATTTCAAGCAGTTCTTGGCTGACCATTTCTTCTCCAATCAGTCGGCTATTGTACCATGCTCAATGCAGGCGGCTGACACTTGCCCTCATGCTGGGCCTCACTAGCCGGGTCCGTAACGCTGGGTCGGTACTCGCAAATCGCCTGCCAGGGCTGATAATGGGTCTGGAAATTATCTTGGAAAAAAACGGCTCCGTTCATCATCACCGTGCGTGTTACATTTACATCTGCACCGTTCTCAGCCCAATCTGTCTGTTTCATCTTCTCGGTCAAATCAGGAGTTTTCACAAAAGAAGCGGGCGGTGCGGGGACGATGTTTTGTGGGCCTGTAGTATTGATCGTTACACTACGTCCATCGGGCGTCGAATAGAATTGCCACGTTAAGGAACCGCTGTCCGCACTGGTTTCCATCAAGATCCAATATTGTGAGTCATTCTTGAACTTGAAATCCACCAATGGGAAATAAACCGTGGCATCAAGTCCTGCCAAGCTTGGGTCGTTGCCATTACCAGCAGTCTTTTCATACCATGGAACTCGATATGCGTGGGGAACGCGCTCTACAACCGGAAAGCCCGCATATAACACGGTGCGGAATAACGTGGTGCTTACCTGGCAGACGCCGCCGCCCACGCCGGTAATTGTTCGATTACCATAAATGATAAGAGCTTCAGCATAACCATTGTTCAAACTCACGTCACCAAGCGTCTGCCCCATCGAAAACGTTTCACCCGGTGCGACCAGGACGCCATCGAAGCGCGCCGCTGCGGTTTGAATATTTTGAATCCGCTCCGTGGGCGAGCCATAAAAATAGGAAGTTTGCTGCTGGATTAATTGAGTAATTCCCAACTGCTGGGCAGTGACATTATCAGCTACAGCAGGCTGGGTTTCCTTAATTACAATCGGGATCGTGTGGTCACCGCGGGCAACTGCAGCATTGATCGCCTGGACGCTGGCATCAATATCAATGCTCCGGCCCGTTACAGACGATTTTTTTAACGTCAACTGTTTCGCGGTTGGATTGAAATTAAATTGCGCATCCACCGCCTGACGATCCGCCTGGGTGGCAATGTTTGCCAGCATTTGACGAACCGAATCCGGATTCAATACAATTTGCAGATCCGCCTTATCCCCGTTTTGAACCCGAACAACTCCAAGCATGTTGGCAACGATCTGCGGGTCATAAACCCAGGGGCCGGGATCGCCCGGTCCGGCATTAGGCATCACCAATTGCAAAGGCTGACTCAATATATTGCGGGCGGCATCGGCCTGCGAAGAGACATCCGTCAAAGAAGGCTGTGTCTCCTGAATGACCAAAGGGACTTCTCCATCGCTGAAGGTCTGCAAGCGCGCGCCCAGATACGTCAGCGTGGCAGTGACGTTCAAGGTTCGCCCGACCTGCCCGGCCTGCGCGACCACATTTGTTCCCTTAAGATGCAGGCTGGCTTCCAGCTCCGGCTGATCAATTTTCTGCGCGAGGATTTGCAAATA
>Ga0182027_10005762_pt1 | contig 18715 bp, 8 predicted proteins | sample 712E1DmetaG_FD_121300 | JGI IMG/M metagenome (GOLD analysis project Ga0182027, IMG submission 121300) | Permafrost microbial communities from Stordalen Mire, Sweden - 712E1D metaG (Illumina Assembly) | ecosystem: Environmental > Terrestrial > Soil > Wetlands > Permafrost | place: Sweden...
CACTCTTATCCCTTTTTAATTAACGGGAAGAGCTTTAGGTTGAAAGATATTATAAAAAATAATTAACTTTGGCTGGTCAATTTTCGCCGGAAACTTGGTCAATTTTCAACCGGAATTAACACCTTCAACAACCCCAATACATAAAGCTCAAATAGTTTGCTCATATCAATCCAAAAAGGAGGGGTCTTCACTATTTTTTGTGTAGTATTTGTAATATTGTAGCCAAAGCGATTTAGAATAAGTTTAGCTAGTATTATTGCTTCTTTATACTGGGGAATAATCTGGTTGCCGACATTAGTATATTTAATGTCATTTAGATTTATCTCTTCCGATACGCTTTCAAAAGAAGGCATAATATATCCGAAAATTTTGGAAGTATATTTTTCAGAATGTAAATTGTTAAATTTTGGCAAATAAACTTGAATAAAAAGTAAGGTTTTCTTTAACAAACGATTTTCCAAACCATCTAGCCCAAACACTTCATATCGGCAATAGGTATTCAGAAGTTTATTTTTGAGTGTATTCTGTTTTAATGTTTGGCCAACTAACACTTTTCCTTTTATTTCCCCATATAAATTGCTCTCCACTTTATAATAAGATTTTTTAAGACCTTTTCTTACTATTTGCTTTACTATACTGAGAAATTGTACAACTAAAAGAGGAGTAAGTAGATCTTGTTGTTGTTCTATTTCAATAAGAGGTTCATCAAATTTTATCTCAAATAATTCATTGGTATGTTCTGATACTTGCGGATGTCTTAAAGCATCAAAAAGCATTTCGAGATAATTTGTCTGATGCCCCTCTTTATTTAACTTAGGTTCCACATAAACTGCTTTTTCTTTTTTTATTAACCAATCAACACCAATATAATAATTTGTATGAAGTGTTCTATTATTCTTTATCTCAACACAAACAGCTTCTTTCTTTCCGCAAAAATAAATTGGGGAAGGTAGAACGGGAAGTGTCTCTTCATCAATGAATTCACCATTTGGAAAATTATGATGTTCAGTAAAAGTTTTATTTAGGAGAAAATTATTCATTAATATCATCAATGCTATTCGCTAATTCTTTAATAGCTTTTATAGAATCATCATTTTTTTCTAGCACACCGTCTTTTAAATACTCGTTGAGAATTGGCAATACTTCATATTTTAATTTTAGTCTTAATTCTTTACTATTATTATTTGTTAAGAAATAACTATGACCAAGCATTACAGCATCAATATCAAAATCAGCAGCCAAATAATTTGTAAAAATCAATCTTACCTTTTCAAATAGCTCTTTTGCAATATGTGAATCAATAATATTCTTATCTGGAAGGACATCCACAAAAGCAAATCTTCTTCTTATGGCATAATCTATATGCCCAACGCTGCGATCTGCCGTATTCATGGTACCAATTATATATAAATTATCAGGAAGTTTTAATTCTCTGTTACTTTCTGTTTCGGTATCTAATGCATACATACTTTCTACAGTTGTTCCTTTTGGATCTTCTTCTTTATAGCGATATTCTAGAGCATATATTAGTTCGCCTAAGACAGAAGGTAAGTTTGCTCTATTTATTTCATCGATAATTAATACGTATTTCCCCGAAGCATTATTTAATGCCTTTTCTGCAAATTCTGCAAAGATTCTGTTCTCAACTTTATATTCTATTTGGTTTTGTTCATTTGTTTTTACGGTAATTCCTCGTACAAAATCTTCATAGGAATAAGAAGGGTGAAACTGAATGATTTTATATTCGCCAGTATATTTTATTTCTTTAGATTCTTCAAGATTTACCTGCCCTTGTTTTAATTTAAACTTATCGTATAAGTGTTCCATTAATTCATAATTAGTAATCGGACTTGAATATTGTGCTTTAATATTTTTGAATTTATCATTTATTTTTTGATTGATTTCAATTTCATCTAGTTTTTGAATTTCGATATCAAATAAATTACCTACTATTCTTATATGACCATGGTTATACACAGGAAAATATTCTTCTGAGAAATAACTGTTAAGTATTTTTAAAATCAGGCCATTGTGAAATAACTTTTTGGCTTCAGAAATATCATTATGATTTACCAAATTTGAAATTACTTTGGCAACTTTTACAATTGCATTTTCTGCCGGTTCATTTAATTTATTAATTTCATATTTCGAATTTTTACTTAAATAAATTAAATATACTTGATTACCTGATTTGCCAGGAGAGAATTTACCAAGAGGTTCTAATTTTTGTTCAAGCCAATAACAAAAACTATCTTTTGTGCCGCTGCCCATACAATAGGAGTCTAATGTTAGATTTATGAGATCTTCTTTTGGAAATCTCTCTTGAAATAATTCTACTAAATTATGCCTTTGTTGTTTTTTCTCTTTTGAATTTTCTGTTTCAACATAATTCTGAATATAGTTATCGATATATTGAATAGGAGTTAAATTTGTTTTTGATTTACAGAGATCTTCTGCCATCATTTTGGCTAATCTAGTTTTGCCAGTACCAGGAGGTCCTTGAAGAATAATTTGATGTTTAAATTTAAGGATACTTAAAATATCTTTCATATCATATCTTTCTATTATTGATTTAGCATATTTTAATAATTCATCATCTCTTACATTCTCAATAGTTGTTCGATAAGAAATTCCGTCAAAATCTTTAGGAAGTTCAGGAATATTAAGCCAATTCATTTTGAAACGGTGATCTTTTTCTTTTCCAATAACTATCCCTATAAATTTTAATTTTGTAAAAGTTAGCGAATGATTAGAGCCTTTTGTAGAACTTGATTTCATAAGCAAGACGTCACCGCTTTTTATCTTATCTAAAATTGGTTTGTATCTCCAATCATCATTTTCTGCATACCCATCATACCAAACTTTCTGATCTAAAAATAATTGAGAAACATCTTCATTAGAAAAAGATGCACCTACTACCCAGTAATTTTTTATACTCATATTGATATCTAAACTTAAGATTAAAATAATTTCTCTTGATTTTCATTCCCAGCGGGAATTTTATTTTTTTTCTTCCCCTTCTTCTCCCACAACCCGACGGCTACTTCTTCTGAGTTAATTTTGTGGTTAAGTTCAAGAAGCCGTTTTAGTATTTCCTTACGTGCTTCCGGGGAAATAGTGTAGCGGATTCTGTCCTGTTCCGGCAGGTAGTCTACTTCATAAAATTTGTGGGCAAGGTTTACGTCCGTCCAGCCATAAGCTTTCAGTACTGCCTCATCCATCTGTTTATGAAGTTCTCTAAGTTTTTCTATTCTTTGTATTGCTTCTTCTAATGGTATTTGAAGTTTAGCTTGCTTAAACTCTCTTATATCTTTTGCTTTTTCTATATTGCTTAAGTTGCACTCTGGATCATGAAATAAGTTATACGTTTTTGTTAAACCAATTTGCATATCCAGCATTAATTGACGGCGGAATTCGTGGTATTCTTCGCCGATTATTTCAAGTTCTTCTTCAATTTCTTTGTTAAGCCTTTGTGGAAACGGAAATGTTTCAAAACAATCTGATACAGAATATCTTCTATCGGTTTTTAAAGAGGAACTATATTGCCAAGCCCAAATATCGTGTAAAGTTGATTGAAGAATCGAGTATTCTGAAAATCTATTGATTGCAAAAACTATTATTGCATCTGAATAAACTTTATTAACATTATCAATATAAGCTATCGCATGCGTTTTAGTTGATCTAGCTTGTACAAATACTCGATTATATTTGCTTATTTTTTTATATAACTCTTTTCTAATTCGCCAATATTTCCAATATGAAAATTTAGAAACATCCATTGATTTTTTAGATCTTTCTATCTTAACATCTTCGCAAATTTCTAAGCAATCTATATAATTTTTTGCTTCTTCTAATGATAAATTCTTAAAATTTATTATCCATCTATCAGAATTTTGATTGGGATCATTATTAAGCGATTCCCCATTCAAATAATGCGAAATTACCTCACTATTCTTATTATTATTTTTAAGTAATCCTTCTACTTTGCTCTCCGAAAGAAGAAATGCTTCACCCATTATGCAAGAACCCATAAATGCCTTTTCATTATTTTGTAAAAGGACTTCAGGATTTCCCAACATTTTTTGATCAGTTAAATATGCATTTATAGTTCCAACTAATCTATTTTGTAAAAAGTAATTCTTTTTCCAAGATCCTTTATACACTGTTAAGAGTGTAACTATCACATTTGCGGTTCCAGGCCATCGGAGTGAATTAAATGCATGATTTATTGATCCACCCATTATTATTATTTGGTCTAGTGATCCCTCTCTTGTATCTCCTTCTGAAATTGTATTAGTAGTAATGAGCGAGAGGAAACTATTAAGCTTGAGTAGATTATATACTCTCCGTACAAAATAACCAGCTAAATCGCACCTTCCGGCAGCAGGCATATACCATGTTTTAACATAATTAAACATTGAACCCCCAAAATAGGTACTAATTTTGGTGCCACCTAAATAAGGAGGATTTCCAATGATACAATCAAATCCACCTTCTTGCATTACTTCAGGGAATTCAAGGAACCAATGGAAGAATTTTTTCGCAACACCTAAAGCCATTGCTTCTGAAATTTTCCTTTCATATCCCGCTTTTTGCCCGGCAAGTATTCTAAAATATTCTTCATCAGTTGTAATAAAATCTTTATTCCTATTTGTTTTTGAAAAAAAGAACTGAGCTACCTGTACATCAGCAGCTTTCTTTAATTTCCACCAGTCATCGCCTTTTAATACATTATATTCATCTGTTTTCTTTTTAACAGCTTCTACAGTATTATCCGGCAGTTCATTAAAATCTTTGAATTTAACAGAGATAGAATTTAGCTTTTCTATCACCTCCTGTGTATCGGTTAGTTTTAGCTGAGTTCTGTTTTTTATATCATCACGGTTCTTCTTTGCATAAGCGCTTGCTATGTCCTTATCATCATCTGGCATACGTTTGAAGGCTTCAGTAGAAATACCATTATATAGTTCTTCAATTCTTGCAAGCCCGACTATAGAATCACCGCATTTAATCCTATGGTCTAAAAAGTTTAGCGGCATTCCGGGATTGTGAGCTTCCAGCCATAATGCCACTTTACACAATTCTACAGCAAGCGGGTTCTTATCAACGCCGTATATGCAATGATTAATAACATCGCGCAAAGCTTCTCTGAATGGTTCGGGAGCCGGCTGATCTTCGCCTGTTCTTACTTTTGTTAGCTCCTGGGCAATCCTTCTTGCTGCGGATAACAGTATATGCCCGCTGCCGCAGGCCACATCACAAACTTTTATCGAAAGAAGAGCTTCCTCCTTTTCTTGTCTCACTCTATCTTTGTCCAGGAAGAAAGCTGGAGTTAGCTTTAATTTCTCTTCAATTACATAATCAAGCGAGTGTTTTATCAAAGGCTGTACTAATTCTTCCGGAGTATAATGTGAACCGGAAGATGAGCGTTCCGTCCCTTTCACAAAATGAAATCTAAACTCATCTCCGTCATTATTTATGACAGCCGCTTTTTCCAACAATCCTTCATAAACAGAACCGAATTCTTCAACATTAAGTGCCGCATAATTAACACGTATTATGCTTTTAGTATCATCATTCTCAAATACACTTAAATTTCTTATGCACTCCAACAGGGTATGATTATCAAGACTCGAATCGCTTAAAATCCCGAGAGAACTGTAATCAAAAAGTTCGCCATCGAGCGGATAAATGCCAAGCTTTGCTGCAAGCCTTTCACTTCCGAAAATCTTAAAAGAATTTCTTAAAGATATCCAAAGGTCTTCCAATTTTTCATCAAAAAAGAATATATTATCGGCAAGTTTCCTTATCCTCGATATGCTGTAATAATTAAAATATATATCGTGGAAATAATTTTCCTGCTCATTCCTGTGATGAGGATAAATTATATCCCTTTCTTCAAGTACCATTAAAAAAAGGACACGGTAAATAAACCGAAGAAGATATTGAAAATACTCTTCCTCTTTTAAATGCTTTGTTTTAATCTTTTCCCGGAGATCTTTATTCATGGGATGTTTAAGGAAACCGTTTGCAACTGAGATTATCGACTTTTCCACAGCCTTACTAAGTTTATCTCTTATTCTTGCACCTGCTTCAAGAGACAACTGATGATACTTCTCAAAGACAGATGAATCACCTTCCCCGAATTTTTGCGGCATCCTGGAAGCGTGCAGCAAACGGTACATTAGTGAGAACTCTGCAAACAAGTCGTCTTCCAGCATGTGCAAAAGATCAAATTCAAGGTATGTTAAACGTATAAGCTTACCGGAATTCCTGAGCAAACGCAACTGGTAACCGTTAGTAACTATTCCGTAAATATGTTCTGTTATATTAAGATATTCCTGCAATAGAGCATGCGGAGATAACCGGGGACCGCCGGCTTCACGGCGTTTATCCATGCTGTCGTTAATACCGACAATATGAACGGGGAACCCTTCAAGCTTTTGATCACGGTGGCTGATAGCAAACGAATTTCCATTTACTTCTTCCGCTTTGGCTATTGAAAGATTGTACCCTAAAAATTCAAGAAGAGGTAATATCCAGAATTTTCTTGTCTCTGTAGTGCCGGTTTCAGTATCGCTTAATCTTTCGGCTCTTCTTTTAAATATATTCCACTGGTCTTTTGCATCCGCCCATGCTCTTGTAATTTCATCTTTTACCCTAATTCCTCTTTCAAAGCCAAAATCCTGCGGCAATTGGCCCGGTACTTCATTTGAGTCAAGCCCGTCAAAAATTTCCGGGGAAATTATCTGCCCTTCAACATGTATCGAGGTTGTTTTCATAAAAATATTTTTCTACTGCCGCATACTGCCGCATACTGCCGCATACTCCGTCACTACTTCGACATTACTCAGTCACTTTTGAATCGTCAACATGATCCTTAATAGCATATTTACTTTTGGGGTCTTTAGCTGAAGCGCTGTCCATTCAATCAAATATTATAATTTTATATTTGCCCTTTGGGTCCTTAGCTGAAGTCCCAGTCCACTCAATCAAAGGAGATAAACTTTTAAGATTGCGCTGAACTGTACTACGATTAATTTTTAAAGAATCTGCTATTTCTGTGGGAGAAGCTTGTTCCACTCCGGATAAATAATCCAATATTCTTTTTTGAGTATCAGATAATTTTAATTGAAGTGGAGTTGCCTTTTCAATAATTCTCGGAAAAACAATAACAAAACTTCCGCCGCTTTCTTTGAATTCCGGCTCTTTAATACCAGCCTGCTTACATAATCTTACAATACGGTTAGTGCCCGTTCCCCATTGCTCTATATACTTAATCATGTAAAAGCATCTCGCAATGGATTCATTACGGGGAACTGAGGGATGTTCTTTCTTAAGCCCGGCTATTGAAATATTCTCAGGCAGCAACCCGGGATTCCAAATTTCCAAACGGTCATCAAATATTCTTACCTGAACATTTGCAGCGCTTTCATAGTCCCTATGACAAATTGCATTTATAATCGCTTCGCGCAATGCATCTCTTGGTATTTCCCAAATATCTTCTCTTTCCGGTTTGCCTTTAATAGAAGCGGCAATATTCAGGTGTTTTCTTATGAAGGATAAAACAGAAGGAACCTGCTCAATAATGGTTCCTTCTATGTCCTGCATATCTAAAAAGTCGATTGGTTCAGTCCCTTTAAACCTGGCACATCGGACAAGAGAACTATAAAAATGCGATTGCGGTTCCTTTGAGAATAACAAAACTGCTGCATTAGTCGGTTTTTTACCTTTTAATAGATTCAGCTTTTTAATAATTGATTCAGTTGATCCGGAATTTTCAAGTGTTACATCTCTTTCTTCTTCATACCTTTTAATAAAAGATTTTACACTGGGAGTCGATATTTCATTTAATTTAGCCGGTGAGGGTTCACTATCCCATTTCCTATTTCGCTGCTCAATAATGAATGACCTGATTTTTTCTGCAGATGCTTTTTGGTTCGATTTACCTACCCTTATGAAAACTTTGTCTTTAACAAAAACCGGCTTTACCGGATATTCAGGAACTTTAATTTCAATTACATCTTTTGAATCAATCCTTTGTAATGAAATATCCGGGAATACTTTCGGATCGGTATTCTGTTTAATATCTCCTGCCAGATTTTCGATGGTGTTTTTGCCAATACTAATACCAACTACCTTGCCTGAGGGTTCAACGCCGACGAGCAATTTGCCTCCTCTTTTATTTGAGAAAGCTGATATTGTTTCCAATATTTCTTCTTTTTCAGAAAGAGAAGTTTTTAACTCTAAGGTTTCCGATTCAGTTAATAATTTTCTTTTTGTCATTTATTTAATCTTTGGTATTAAGACATAAATTCCAAGAATATCAGGCGGCAGCACCGGTTCAACAACTTTATATTTTTGCCCGCCTAATAAATTTCTAAATCTTTCATGAGCGGCAATCAGTATCTCCGATCGTTCTCTTACTACTTCTTTCAAAACCGGATTTAAGTTTTTAAATTCATTGATTTCATTATTTATCAAAGCCGTTTGTCGTTGTCTTGAAATATCTTCTAAAGGGAAAGCTTCTTCTATCAATTTTTCAGCTTCCAATTGGTTAATGAATAAGCTTGCATTAAGGTTTCCCTTATAGCCCCACAAGATCATTTCTTCCGCTACAATTTGCCTGCTGCCCGCTCTTTCGGATATTATATTTCTGACTCTTAACTGAAAAATTGATGCCTTCTCATTTATTTTATCAGTTGTAATAACCGATGTCCGCGCAACTAATTTTTCTCCATTTCTAATCAGAGCGTTATTCAACATAAACTGGCTCAGTTGTTCAACAAAAGGATGGTTCCTTCCTATATATTCATAACCTTCAGGTGTGGGTGATATAAATGTTATCTTAACTTCATCATGCCTATTAAAAATTGATCTAAATACAAACGGCAGGTTGGTAGTATAAAGAAGATATCCTTCTTTATACGATCTCATTTGAGCGCCCAACAGCAAAACGGAGTCCAGGACAAAATTCTTAACAGCTTCGGGATTGCCTATTGCTTCATCAACATCTTTTAAATCTTGTTCAATTTCATTTACTTTAATTGAATACTGGGCAAAAACGCTCCTCGTAATTTTATCTCTTTCCGCCGCCTTTTCATAAGCGTTTGTAACCTGAAGAGATTTATCCTGAATTTCAATTGAATATAAATCCAGTTCTAATTGATTATCAATTTTTACTGCATTTGGACTAAGTATAACTGCATTGAGTAAGCTATCCATCAGGCTTTGGCTATCTTCAGGGAAAGGGACAGATATCCCTGTCTGCCTTCTTATCTCTCTTGCTTTCATTAATAAAATATTAAGTACTGCAGAGTCGATAGGATTATCCTTTCCCCAAAGCAAGTACGCTTTAACTTTTGCAAAAGTCTGCCCAAATCTATCGACTCTTCCTTCGCGCTGTTCCAATCTATTAGGGTTCCAAGGTAAGTCATAATGAAGAACGGCATTGAAATGTTTTTGCAGGTTAATACCTTCACTAAGACAGTCAGTAGCAATTAAAAGCTTTCTGTTAGATGATTCTCCAAATTCATCTACCTTCGCTTTTCGTTCTTCATCAACCATTTCACCGGTTATTACTAAAAGCTCAGTATTCTTAGGCAACTTATCTTTAAAATATTCACCTAAATATTTTGCAGTCGGAATAAAACGACAAAAGATAACCGGATTGAAACCTTCTTTTAACCACTGATGAATAAGTTTTACCGCCTCTTCAGCTTTATTATCCTTAATATTTTCCAATCTCTTTGAAATTTCAGAAAGCAGCTTTGATTCATCTGATTTCAATTCGATCTTTTCAAGAAGATTAGCGGGCGCTGCATCTGAATCTGTTTCATCACTATCGGCAACCGGATTAATAATCTCTATCTGATCATCTTCGTCCTCGCTTAGCTTTTGAGCTTTACGCGAAAGCATTTCTATACCCGCGCCGGGACTTGACATAACTCCGCGTAATAATGAAAGGATGGCAAAGTACTTAAATTTCTTTCGTGAATTCTGAAGTATATCGGAAGTATCCATTGACCTTGTAAATTCCAGAAGATCGCTAAATATTTTTTTATACTCCGGTGATAATGAATAAGCGACTTCACCCTGCTCACGTTCAGGGAAATTTGTTTTCTCATACCATTGTTCAACATCAGCGCGTCTTCTAATAATGATATGCGCTGCCATTTCTTTCCGCACTTCATATTGGGAACTAACTATATTAATATTTTCATATTCGGGGTTCAATAATCCAAGCAACGATTGGAATTCCTGCTGTTTACCGCTATGCGGGGTCGCAGTTAATAATAATAAATGCTGACCTTTCTTCTTAGCAATATCCGATACTAAATAATATCTTTGTTGCTGCTTTGGGCTGGCACCGGCTGGTTTTGTGCAAGTATGCGCTTCATCAACGATCACCAATTCGGGGCAATCCATCAGAAACAAGCTTCTTCTTTTATCAGATTTGATAAAATCAATTGATATTACCTGATACGGATAAGCTTTAAATAATGTTTGATCTCCTCTAATCTGCCTATCTAATTTAGCGGCAGTACTTGACCGGACAATTACGGCATCAATTGAGAATTTATCTTTCAATTCCTGATGCCATTGTTCGCAAAGGTGCGGGAGACAAACTACCGCAAAGCGTTTAATTTCGCCTCTATCAAGAAGTTCACGGACGACCATTAAGGCTTCTATAGTTTTACCAACACCGACATCATCGGCAATCAGCAATCGTATTTTGTCCTGACGAAGAGACATTATTAAAGGGACAACCTGATAGGACCGGGGTCGAAATGATAACCGCCCCATTGATCGGAAGGGACCAGAAACATTCCTAAATGATAAACGGGCTCCGTTATAAAGAAGTTTAGCAGTTGAATAATTTCCCAAATCTTCTACCGAAGGATCCGGGAATTTACTACTTTTTGGCTGCTCATCAGCAAGCGCTAACGGTAAATATATCCCTGTAGATTCTTCATCAGTTCCTCCCAATGGTTTAACTATCAGAAGCTTATCGTCATTGGAGGGCATTACAACCCAATCCCTATTACGTAATCTTACAAGTGAACCCGGTTGAAAATCTGTAGGCATACTATTTTACTTTATAAAAAATATCGCTTCTATGTTTTACTAAATCTTCCATTGAATCTCTGTAATAATAAACAACTACATCGTAACCCTTATTTATAAGAGCCTGTCTTTTACTTTTATCCGACTCTTTTATAAGAAATTCATCATGAGGAGTTCCGTCGCAGAAGACACAAACATTGCCTTCTTTATAATAAAAATCCGGTCTAACATAAATATCATTTATTGTATATTGAGGTGAATCCGGTAATCTCAAATTATTTTTATATAAGTACTCAAGAAATATTTTCTCAGTAACCGATGTAGGATCAATCCGTTCTATAAGACTTTGATATTGTTCTTCATAGTTAGAAAAGTCAGAACTACTTAATATCTCCAATTGACAGTTTATTAATTTTTCAAGCTGCTCTTTTATCAAATGCCTGTCAATTATCAGATGGTACCCCTGATTATAGTAATTAAGAAGATCGTTATAAGTCGCGGGCCCATATTCAGGTTTAGTATCTTTTCCGTCTTTAAAGTAGCAAACTGAATATGCTTCTTTAATTATTTCCCGGAATAAATTAACATTTTCAACCAATTGAGAGAGAATTCCAAGGCTGCCTTCCGAGGATTCATAAACCAGGATATTAGGCGTTTCATTTATACCCATCACCTCGACGCCGATTTCCGCCGATTCAATCTGAAATACATTTTCAATTGCTCTTTTTAAGGCAAATAAAAATGTGATTATGCTATCGGATTCTTTCCCTTTTTCAAACGCTAAAGCTTTCAAAGGATGAATATACAGAGCATCGGCAGTATCTGTAGTAAATAATCTGATTCTCTTAATGTCTTTATGTTCCTTATCTTTTTCCAAATCCTTTTCTGTTTTCCAGAAACCGGTTTTAAGGTTTACCGGGAACCCGGTTTCTTTTCTTGCCCGCCATTTCTCATTTACTTTTATCAAAGTTGCAGCAGGAATATATCTTAACTTTAAGAGGCTATCTTTGCCGTCTTTTATAATAACTGTTTTAACCCTGTCTAATCCGCCTTCAACCGTGAAATATGTCCTAATATCATAACCGATTGCGAGACGTTCTTCATCTTCACAAGAGATACGGTCAATCTGGAAAGTTCTATTTTCAGCCATCGGAAGCAGATCTTCATAAATTTCTCTCTCGTTATCGGTTTTCAAATAGGTACCGGTAAACGGACAATAATTGTTTTCGTAATCTTCTTTAATTAATGCATACCCGCTATTTCTGCTGACCTTCATTCTATCTATTTTATTTTCAGCATCATTAAGAATTGTTTGATTTATTTTATACCTTGAACCATCGTGATATATAATGTTATTGGGGCCAAACTCCCTTAGAGCTTGAAATCTTGCGCGTGAAATAAATTCTCCTTCATCACCTTTGGGAATAAATACCCTGACAGGTAATCTTGTAAAATTATAACCCGGGAGAAATCCTTCCGAAGCTAAATATCGATATGGATAAAACTCAGAGTAATTTTTATTTGATTCTGCATTTCTCAATAAATCAAGCTGCCTGTTTGCTTGATTTTGATCCATATAAGCCTGCCGCTTTTCCTGTGAATCATTTGTATACAAATTACTACCAATTAATTCCTGCGCTTTTTTCAATTGTATTTTTGCGGAGCGGTATAATTCCCGCCATCTATTCAGCGCGTTATCAAAATTTACATCGGCAGTGTTTAATTGTCTTTCAATCCATTCATCATTAAACCATTTATGCTGTTTTAATGCAGGCGTTATATCTTTAACAGCATTTTTAAAATACAATAAAACAGAATTTTTTCTTGAAGTCTCTAACTTCAACTTACTTTTAATTTCGCTTTTTAACGGCAATTGGGGATCATCAAGTTCAATTAAGCCTGAGATTGTATAATCTAACGAACTTAATCCTACCTCTGTCAAATAGAGAGCATTTAAATGCGAAGTTAATAATTCTTCATTTATCAAATCAATTTTAGGTGGAGAAACTACGCCGGAGACCATAGCGACAGGATTGTTAAAATAATGCCTGTCATGCGGTGAATAATTAGAACAAAAAGTTAATATTAAGGCTGCTTGTCCGCTTCTTCCGGCACGTCCGCCCCTTTGAGCATAGTTTGCCGGATTTGGAGGCACATTTCTTAAATGTACTACATTAAGCGTAGAAATATCTATTCCCAACTCCATCGTTGGGGAACAATTCAGTATACTAATTTTTCCGTCTCTGAAATCCGATTCTCTTTTCTTTCTATCTTCATTATTAATCTGTGCGGTATGTTCCCTTGCTTCAATATGCTTTAATTTGGAAAATTCCTGTTTATAAAAATCTCTGAAAAATTTGTTAACCGATTGGTTATAATCTTTATATGACTGGAATCTAATTTTATCAGGTACTAAGGTTTTTTCATCACCTAACTGCCACAAAATTGATTTTACTTCCAGGCGGTAAACTTTTATTCTTTTCCCGTCACTTGAAACTTCCTTACCTGAAACCCATTTAGCATTTTCCAGGGCATCAAAGATTTGATATACAACATCCTGATAGTTTTTATTATCTATAAAGAAATGGTTCTTTTTTGCCAATGTTTTTAAATATTTACCAAAGTAGCTTTGCGGGCCGAGACTTGTTGTATAAATAAGCTTGGGAGTATTTTTGATTGCCTCAATGCGTACATAATAAGGAATATCTATCTGTTCATTTTTATCAAGTCCCCATTCGGGTTTTATTTCTTCCCTAATCTGACTTGAGTGTTTAATAATTTCATTATCATCGAGTAATGAATGATTTAACGCATAATTTTTTCTTACATAATCCAATGTCTGTATAATAAAATCTTTTCGCTCATCAACTTTCAACTTTTCTAAAAATGCTGATTTTGAATAAAAGGCAGGAAGATCAATTGTTTCATCCAGGTATTTATACCCGATTCTAACCAATCCGCTTTGTTCTAAATTAGGGAGCGTTACTCTCCAACCTCTTTTAAGGTCGCTAATAATCCGGTAGAAGATAAAATCTTTAAATACTTTAATATTTTCTTCTTTTTGTGCCGGTAAATCAGAGGGAGATTTAGCAAAAACCTCCTGGGATAGATTTAATGCTTCAAAAACTTTATCAGCAATAATGGTATGTTCTAATTTATTTTCACCATTTCCGAGTATTGCGTGATAAATTGCCGACCGGATTTTACCAATTTTATAGAAATCATTAAAGTGTCCTGCCTGAAGAGCTGCATCCTGCCTGTTATCCGTAAAACTTAAAAGCTTTTGTTCCTGATAACTTTGATTTTCATTTGCCAGAGCTTTGATAGTTGAAAAAGATAAGATAGTTGTTGAGGTACTTCTGCCCTCAGTTCCTAATTTTGATAGTTTTGTACCTTCGGATGTTTTTCTATCAAAAAAAGTCCCCGAAGTCGGATCAAAAAGTAAAGGTGCGGTGATAAACCAACCTTCATAAGGTAATTTACCTTTCAGTTCAGAATAATTGCCATACTCATCAAAATTAATACGTCCTGGTAATTTATTTTCATATTTAGTTAGCACAATGGTTTCACCATTTGATTTAACTTTTAACCAGGAATCAGGTAAATTAATAATATCTTCTTCATTCCAAACAGGTTCTTCTTTATCATACAATAAATAACCGGCATTTATATCATCTTCCTCCTCGTCTGCAATTCTCTGGGTAAATTCACGAGGTTCTAACTTGTTATCCGTCCGATTTTTTTTAACGCAAATAAATTCGTATCCCGAATTGCGGCTAAAAACAACCGGGAATAAAGGTTTTTTATTATTTTCTTTATCAATTATATAGGCAGATGGATCTAAAGTGATAAGCCTTTCCTCAGGTGGATCTAAGGTAGTATATACGCTGCCTGTTTGAGAAATAAACTGGTGAATTTTGAAAGGAAGTACGGAAGAATCCGTTTTCCCTTCCTCCTTATTTATTCCATTTGCCCATGTTAATAATTTGCGTATCTGCTCCGTACAAACATCCTCATTAATTCCGGTTAACCCGGACAGAGATTTTCCCATATATTGAATAGTAGTCGGTTCCCGCCTTACCAATTGTCCCTCTACTTCTTTAACAGCAATATTTTTTTCTATCCATTGAGCTAACTTTGACTCTAATAAAGCTTCCTTAGAATTTCCGATATTAATATTATTATTAAGCTCATTTTTAAGTTCATCAACTATAGGTTCGGAACTATTTGACAGTGAACTTATTAATTTTTCATTAATTATCTGGTCAGGTTGAATTTCTACACCAAAGATTTTTTGACCAAATTTAGCGACATCTTTTGTCTGCTGTCCAATTGAATCACCGGAGGACATTGTCGCTGATGTCCCGATACAAACCAAATCATTTTTAGTAACTGAATGAATTCTTCTTATCAGCATCGATACATCGGCGCCTTGCCTGCCCCTATAAGTATGCAATTCATCAAAGACAAGATACTTGAGATTTTCACTTATTGACTCTCTTAAAGCGGACTCATTTAACCGGGTCATTATTAACTCAAGCATCATATAGTTTGTCAATAAAATATCCGGTAAACTATTTATAACATCCAGCTTTTCGGTTTGTGATTCCTGACCCGTATATTGTCTAAAGGTGATAGGGAATGGTAATTTTGTAATATTCTCAAATGATTTTTTATACTTTTCAAATTCAAGAGTTTGAGAATTTATTAAAGCATTCATAGGGTAAACGATTAATGCTTTTATACCGTTTTTCTTATTGTGTAAATTGAACAGGTGATTTAATATTGTTCCGATATAGGCAAGAGATTTACCGGATCCTGTTCCGGAGGTTACTATGAAATGTTTTCCTATTATACCTAATCTTAGAGCTTCAACCTGATGGCGGTAAAGCTTATAACCATTAAAAACATATTTTAGATTCTCATTTAGTAATCCACTATTAACAAAGTCATTAATATCACCGGCAATTTCAAATGATGGATTAAATTGAATCAGCTCCTGAGGCCATAATTTTTGCGATTTGAAATATTCATTTACCGAATCCTTAATTCTTTTATCAGAAATATCAAGGAAACTGGAGATGTAACTGGAATAATCGGTAATTATATTTTTATGAACTTTGAATATATCCATAATAAAGTTTTGGTTAAATTGATGTCAATATACATTCAATATTTTTCAACTACCTGCCTGTTTTCACTTATAGAATCCATTAAGTCATAATGATACTTATAGAAATAAAGCTGCTTATCACATTGAATGCCTTTTAGAAAAGAAGATTTACTTAATGAATGCTGCCCCATATCGGTATAAGTCTTTCAGAAATAATGTGAAATTTACTTTTTAAGTAATTAAAATGCAAGGAGAACGGGAAACGGAGACGGGAGAAGGGAGACGGGAGAAAGAAGTAGGGAGAAGGGAGGCTGGAGACCGGAGAGCGGAGGGCAGAGAGCAAGAAGTAAGGAGTAGGGAGTAAGGAGAAGAGGGCAGGGAGCAAAGCGCGAAGGGCAAAGCGCAGAGTGTAGGGCGCAAGGAGCGGAAGACAGAGAGCAAAGCGCTGAACGCAAAGGGCAGAGAGCAAATTTATAAATTTGATTATATCTGAATTATCAAGCATGTTGATAATAGAAATTATAGAGATTATTTAAAATAAAGAGGTTTTATGCCTGATAGATTACAAGGAAAAATTGCAATAGTTACCGGCGGGGGAAGAGGCTTAGGGAAAGCAATTGCACAGGCTTATGCCGGTGAAGGCGCTAAGGTAATTGTTACTGCATCAAAAAATAAAAATGAAATTGATGAAACAGCTTTAAAGATAAATGGGAAAGCTATTTTGGCAGATATTACTTATTGTGTTGTTTGATTTAATAAGATTATTGAATTCTCTATCGAAATCAGCAACTCTAATACATATTTTATCATTATCATCACCTTTTGCTTCTTCTCCCCATACTCCATTAATTTCCTTTTCAATGAAGTTTTTTAATCGACTGAGTTCCCAATGTTCTGGAATATCGCCAATCCATTCAACTCCGGAGGGTTTGTATTTAGGATATTTTTTCATATTTCATTTTATAGCTATCAATGACTCAGGTACTGACATAGATACTAATTTGTAAAAAGTTGATAAAAATTTTCATTTTATCTTGAAATACAATCTTTTAGTAAATTGACTTAGTTACTTTCATAATTACTAAAAATTTTAATTAATGCTTTACCCTTAGCGGTTGTTACATACTTCTGGTTAGGGCTTTTGAGTTTTTCCGGCAGCGTGTATTCCATTAATTGTGCTTCTACTAATTTTAATATATTGTTTCTATAATTTACAGTATGATTAGAAAGATTTAGCAAATCCAGAACTTTTTTTCTTGTCTGCGGAGTTTTACATACAGTCAGAATTTTCAATAACTTCTGAATCTTTTCCTGGCTTACTTTTGCCTCCACTTGTTTCTTAACTTGTTCCTTAGCATAGTCACTTTCTTTAATATTTAGAGTGTCTAAGCTATTCAAAATTTCATCTAAGTTATTTATTAAAAAGAAGTTAGCTTGAACACTTACTTGGACACTAACTTGTTCCCCGGCTCGTTCAAGTGTTAAGAATTTGGGATGAATTTTTATAGTAGTTTTGAAATAGGTTCTATCATCATCTGTTTCAAAAACCGGTTTAGGGGAATTATTCTTTTCCAATGACTTAATAATAGTTGGCACACCGGTAGCTCTTCCTTCAGTAAGATGGAGTTCTTTTAGAAATTCACCAATTCGCCTGTTTCTGTATTTTCGCACATCAAACTGACTATTCTTTAGCTTTTCTTTATCAAGCGGCGGAAGCGGACCGGGAAAGCTGATAATATCAATGCGGGTAGGATAAATACGGACTTCAATTGTGGAATCGTTATCATATCCGCGGTGAAAAACAGCATTGCAAAGTGTCTCTTCTAAAGCTTCATAAGGATAATTAAAAAATCTGTCAGACTCAGCTCTCGATTCATTCTTAACAATTTTTTCTTTTACTATTCCATCCTTAAGATATTCAAGTGCGCTTTTAAGCTGCCGGTGTAAAGTACCGGTAAATATTTTTTCCGTATAATTTGAACCGGCTTCATCTGCAAAAGTAACAATTTCTATTTTAGCTGAAGGGAAAATCGTTTGTGGTTCTTTAGCAAAGAAAAGAAGCCCTACATTTTTAGGCAATAGATTTTCATCAGCGCCTTCGGCAATATTCATTCTTCTTGCAATCTCGCTTAACTGTAAATTTGGAATTTCTTTTTCAAGATCGCTCTCAACATCATTTAGGAAAGTTTTTATTTCTGATAAATCTAAATCTGATAAAGGATGGGAATGATTTACCTGATCATCAAAAGGGATTTTATTTGCCATAGAAATAAGTTCCCGTTCTTCGTCGACTGTCGGCTTAACCGAGCATGAAAATCTTCTAATAAAATAAAAGTATAGTGAATTATTCCCTAAAGTTTCGGGAACTTTATATGGGCGATTACTTCCACCCGGACACCAAAAGATTAGTATTTTTTTATGTTGATAATCTACAGGTTCAACGATAGGGAAATAGTTTGGTAAAATTCTTCTGCAAATTTGGTTTAACTCTTGTTGTATTTTATCAATTTGATTTAATTGAATTCCAGTTGGCGG
>Ga0182027_10005763_pt1 | contig 18715 bp, 12 predicted proteins | sample 712E1DmetaG_FD_121300 | JGI IMG/M metagenome (GOLD analysis project Ga0182027, IMG submission 121300) | Permafrost microbial communities from Stordalen Mire, Sweden - 712E1D metaG (Illumina Assembly) | ecosystem: Environmental > Terrestrial > Soil > Wetlands > Permafrost | place: Sweden...
AAGAAAGTTGGGGGCATAGCTGCCGGAGCCTCGTCCCACCCTTCTTCCTTCATCCCGCGTCTAGTTTCACCCCTGAAGGATCCGGGCCAGCGGCCCGGGGGCGAGACTGTGGTGAAATAGCTAGCTATCTCTTCTTGCGCGACGAGGGCTCGACGCCCAGCAGCTTCAAGGCCGCGTCGATGTCTTTGATGATACAGGCGTTGCCACTGCCGCCGAGCACCTTGCCGAGGAATCCCCCTCGCTCACCGTAGCGAGCCTTGCGCAACGGCTCGACCGCGCGAAGATCCTTGCTGCCGCCAAGCTGTTGCACAGCCTCGCGCTTTTCTGCGCAGGTCTTTCCCTGCGCCAATTCCAGGGCGTAGCTCTGCACGCGGTCGACCTTGTCGGCGCAACCCAGGTTGTCGCAAGCCGAACGCGCATCCTGCCGGAAGTCCATGCGTCGGTCGCTGCTGGCAATCTCGGCTAGCGCGCCGCAGGCCGGGACGCCGACCTGCCTGACCATGAGATCAAGGGCCGAGCGGCCGAGCTTCTTGTCCGGCAGCAGCCCCCGCAGGTTGACCAGCAACGCGGCATCTCCGCGCAGCCCCGCATCCATGCGCAGCGCCTCCTCGTAGGCCTGCACGCCAGCGCCCGGATTCTTGTCAGCGAATTCCAAGTTCCCCAGCAGGTAGCGCACTCTCGCCACGTCAGGGTGCTCTGAGATCTGTTGCATGATGAGGACGCGGGCCTCGGCAAAGTGCGCCTTGGCCATGGCAGCCTCGATCTGCTTGATGGGCGATTTCATCTCCTGCGCGACTGGCCTGGGCCGTGGCGGCTGCAGGCGCGGGGCCACGCCGTGACGGTGGCCGTAGAGCAGAGCCACCACGAATCCCGCAGCCACGAGAGCCGCCACAGGCTTGGCCCACGGCCGTGCCCGCGGGGGCAGGCGCGCGATGAGTGAGCGCGCCGCCCTAGCCATCTGGCATCCCGCCCAGCCCAGCGCGAACCACAGCTTGCCGAGCACAGCCCACATCATCCACCGCCTAGCCCACAATGCGGCGACGGCCTTGCTGCCCAGACGCACCGGCGCCGCGGCCGGGCGCGCACCCATGCCAATGGCCTCCGCCTTTTCCAAAGCCTCGCGGAACTCGGCTGCGGTACGGTAGCGGCGCTCGCGCTCCTTCTCCAACGACCGCATGACCACCGCCTCCAGGGGAGCCGAGATGTCTGCCCCGGGTGCCACGCGGGCAAACGCCGGAGGCGGCGCCGTCACCTGCATGGCCATCAGCTTGACCACGTCCTCAACCTCGAAGGGCTTCTTGCCGGTCAACATCTCGTACAGGATGATCCCGCACGAATAGAGATCGGATCGGCTGTCAACCTCCTGCCCAGCGGCCTGCTCGGGCGACATGTAGCTTGGCGTGCCGAAGATCATCGCGCCTTTGGTCAGCGTTGGTTCACCCTCGCTGCTTTCCGTGATCTTGGCGATTCCGAAGTCCAAGATCTTGGCCGTCTCACCCAAACGCGCATCCAGGCTCTGCACCAGCATGATATTGGCCGGCTTCAGATCGCGGTGAATGACCTTCTGCGCATGCGCGTGCTCGAGCGCGCTCAGGATCTGGCCCGCCAGCCGGCACGCGCGTGCCACGTCTAGCTGGCCATAGCGCGCCAGAACCTCAGCCAGCGACTCGCCCGCCACGAACTCCATGACCAGGAACAACTCGCCGGTGTGGTTGCGTCCAAAATCGGTGACCGAAATGATGTTGGGATGATTCAGACGCGAAGCCGACTGGGCCTCGCGCTCGAAGCGCCGCGCCGCCTCTTCGACTTGTCCCATCTCGGCGTGCAGAAGCTTCAGTGCCACCACCTTCTTCATCAAGATGTGCTCGGCCCGGAACACCGCCCCCATGCCTCCCTCGCCGATGCGCGCAAGCACGCGGTAGCGCTCGCCCACCACCGTGCCCACACGCGGATCGCGCGCAGCATCCGCCATCTCGGTGGGAGCCATGCCTCGGTCGCTCATGTTTCCGACGGCCAGAGTACCACTGCCGCAAGCCGCGGCTACATCGACAATTGACGGCGCCGCCATACTGGGGTCATGGTTGGCAGCCAGCGGATCATTTAGTGATGGAACCAGAAGTCATCCAACGATTTCTCGAAAGTGTCGGCCAGAAGGCCGATGTGGACCTCTACCTGAAGCTTTTCCGCGCCCAGCGCAAGGAGAGCTTCGCCATCATCGTAGCCGACGCCCAAATCGTGCGTGCCGCTCTCGATCCCTTCCACTTCGATCTGCGCATCCTGGCCGGCCTGGGCCTCAACCCCGTGGTCTTGGTGGGCCTGCTCGACGCGCGCGATGCTGATCGGCAGTCGCAGCGCATCTTGGAATGGCTGCTGGAAGATGAGGTGCCCGCCCGGACCATTGGCTCAGGACCAGATCTTCCGGCCGCAATCCGCGAGTCGGTGCGCGAAACTCTCCAGCAAAACACCATCCCCATCGTATCGCTGGACGCGGCCAAGGAACTGGACATCGAAGACCGCTTTAGCCTGTTGCACAGCCTGGCCGCCGGCCTGGAAACCCGCAAGGTGGTGTTCCTTTCCACCAGCTCCGGCCTCGAACGCGAGGGCGCTCCGTCCATTTCGCTGGTCAACCTGTCCAACGACTACGAACGACTGATGGCCACCGGCCACCTGTCACGCCGCCACGCCTCGCTGCTCCGGCACGTCAAGACTCTTCTCGATCAGGTTCCCCAGCGCATGAGCGTGGCCGTGGTCAACCCTTTGCAGCTTCTGCGCGAGTTGTTCACGGTCAACGGCGCCGGCACGATGATTCGCCGGGGCTCGCGCATCGAGACCCACGACGGCCTGGCGCGCGTCGACCGCGAACGGCTGCAAGGGCTTCTGCAATCGGCGTTCGGTCGAGCCCTGGTTGCGGGTGCCATGGACCCGGGCGGGCTGATCGAAAGCGACGCCGAGCGCATATACCTAGAGGAGGGCTACCTGGGTGCGGCGCTCGTGGGGCAAAAGCCGGTGGCGCCGTATTTGTCCAAGTTCGCCGTCGAGCGGGAAGCGCAGGGTGAAGGCATCGGCGGCGAGATTTGGTCGCTCCTCACGCGTGACTATCCGACCTTCTTCTGGCGCACCCAGCCCTCCAATCCCATCTGCTCGTGGTACGCCAAACAGTGCGATGGCCTGGCGCGCTTTCCCGAATGGCACGTCTTCTGGCGCGGATTGCCGCCGGAAAAGATCCAGCCTGCCATCGAGTACTGCTTGGCAGCCCCGCGCGCGTTTGAGGAGGGCTAGCGTCCTCGTCGCCGCCCGCGCGCCAGCGCAAGAGCAAGCAGTGCCAGAACCCAGCCCCCGCCCTCAGGTCCAGCTCCGGCACCCTTGCCACCGACTGCACAACCGAACAGGCCTCGGCTCCCTGGCTTGACCTGGACCTCCCCCGGACTCTGGTTCAGAACGCACACCGCAAGTCCGTTGGCTTGGACGACGCATACCTCGGGGCTCTGGCAGCTAATCAGTTCGCACGGATCTGCATTCTTTTTCAGAACGCACTCCGCACGCCCGTCAGGTTGGACGGCGCATACCTCCCCGCTCTGGCAGGTAACCACTTCGCAGGGGCTTGCCTGGCACTTGCCCGTGGTCTCGACGCATACCGTGCCGGCCACGCACGAAATGTACGGGCAGATCCGGTTCTGACAGGCGGCCGTCGAGGGATTGCAGTAGGAACCCGAGAGACAAGTCACGGCTGCGCAGGTATCAGCCACACACACTCCCGTATGGCAACTCTGACCCGTGGGGCACGTCACGGTCGTACAACTCCGCACGCAGGTTCCGTTGTTGCAATATTGGCTAGAGGCGCAGACTACGTTGAGGCAGGGATCGGACTCGCACTGCCCACTGTGGCAGACTTGCCCAGTCGCACAGCCGCGCGAGTAGCAATCCCGACACAGGCCGTTTTGGCAGGTGGCGCCTGGCAGGCAGGTGACCTGCGCGCAGGGATCGTAGCAATTGCCTTGGGCGCCGCACAGTTGACCGGCGGGACAGGGATTCAGCGCACAGGCGCTCAGCAGGCAGGCTCCGTTTTGGCAATAGCGGTCGGCGCTGCATGGCTCCTCGTTCTCTCGGCAGCGCGGCACGCACTGGCCGTCCAAGCAGATCGCGGACACACCACAATCTGCGCCGTTGTCGATTTGGCCGTCACAGTCGTTGTCCTTGCCATCGCAGATCTCAGGGCTTGGCCCCACCCCGCCGGTGCAGACCCAGCCGGCCGCGCCCTCGCACTGAAAATGCCCCGGCTTGCATTCGCCCTGCAGAGGTGCGCCGGGCGCCAAACCGGGCGGATTGCAGTCAGTGGCAGGCGGGACGACTCCATCGTCGACACTTCCGTCGCAGTCGTCATCCTTGCCGTTGCACACTTCGGGCGTGGGCCCCACAGCGTCGCACACGATCTGCCCGTTCACGCAAGCGCTCACAGCCTGCCGACACTCGCCCACCGCACTGCCGCAGGTAATGCCAACCCCGGGCATGGTCGCATTCGGGTTGTCAACTATGCCGTCGCAGTCATTGTCAATCCCGTCGCAGATCTCGGGCGTGGGGCCGAGCGAGCCGACTGTACACGTTACGTCCGTCCCTTGAGCGTTGCAGATGTACTGACCCGCCCCCTGGCACGAACTTTCGTTGCATGGCTTGCCCAGGTTGGGGAAGTCCTCGTCCACGCTGCCATCGCAGTCGTCGTCCTTGCCGTTGCACAGCTCCTGCGTGGGCGTCACCGCACCCACGCAGCCCAACTCGCCTTTGCCGGTAATGGGGTTGGTCTGGCATCCTTGGTGCCCAAGAGCGCAGACACCAACGCACTTCCCGGTCGACACGTCACAGCCCACGGCCCCCGCGGGATAGCAGGGCGTACTTGAGTTAGGGTCGTTTTCGTCTACCTGTCCGTCGCAGTTGTTGTCCTTGCCATCGCACGGGATCTCGGTCTGGGGCGTCGTCGCTCCCACACAGTTCTGCCAGGTGCCAGCCACGCACGTCTGCATGCCAGTCACGCAAATCCCCTTGCAACTCCAAGTTCCCGCCCCGGAGCTGAAAGTGCACCCCGACGCGCCCACCGGGAAACATGCCTGCGAAAAGCCGTCGATAACCCCGTCACAATCATTGTCCTTGTTGTCACAGATTTCGGGTTGGGGTCCGATCGCACCCTGGCACACTGTCTTCTTTCCGCCCGCGCCGTCGTCCACGCAAGCCGTGGCCCCCGGCCGGCACTCACCCACGCTAGCACCACAACTTGCCGATGGGACATCGTCGATAATCCCATTGCAGTTGTCGTCCAACCCATTGCACACCTCGGGCTGGTAGGCGCAGGCGCAAGACAAGCCTTCGTCGATCTGCCCGTCGCAATTCTCGTCAGCGCACTCGGCCGCAGTAGGCGCTAGACAGCCCGGCGCGGTGCCGCAGACCTCCTGCGAGGGTGTTCCGGCAACCAGAGGCGCTGCCCCGCAGCCTGCAGCAGCGGCACAGATCACCCCATCCCCCGCCGCGTTGCAAGCGTAGACACCTTGTCGCGTGCAGCGGCCCACCCCCACAGAACACGGCTGGCCTTTTAGCGGAAAAGCCACTGCCTCATCATAGCACGTGGCGTCGCAGTTGCACTTTGGCACCGGAATAGAGTTCACGATGATGTCGCCCAAGCTCGACGCCAGGTCAGCCCGGTTGTTAGCGAGATACACGGACTTCTTGTTGCCCGAGCCCGCCAATGCCATGCGACTCAATGAATCGGATGACCCGGTGCCAAGACCGACCACGTAGACCGCAATGCCAGCGCTGTAGGTATCGCTCGCCGCTTTCACAGGGTCATTGCTGGGGTCGGCGGCGCAGGTATCTTCCCCGTCAGTAACCAGGATGATGCTATACGGCCGGCAGGCAGCGCGCGGATCGCGTGCAGTCGGATCGCTGGACAACAACCCGGAGTCTGCCCCCACGTCGGTCTCATTCGTGTTGAGCAACCAGTCGCGCACGGAGTAGACGCTGGCTGCCAGGGGAGTCCTGGGGGTCTCAGCCCGGATCTCACGGTTCGAGGCTGCCGTGAAAGGAGGCAAGTCCTCCTTGCCGTCGATCCAGTGGTAGATGTCAGGGTAGTTGTAGCCGCTGCTGGGAAATCCAACAATGACCTGCGCCCCACCGCAGCCCTGCGGACTCCACTCGAAAATGCGATCGTTGGTGTCAGCCGGGTTGGCGCACCCCGTGCAGCTCGCGCCCGACGAGCATTCCAGATAGGTGTCGCCCATGTGCCGAACACAGTACTTCTGCGTCGTGGCATCTTCGGGCAGGTCCACGCAGGATGTACCCGACGCGATGGCTGCGCAGTCGCCGTCCGTCTGACAGGGCTGGCCCAGCAGAGTGCGCGCATAGGTGGCGAGCGCGAACTCAGCCGAGCCAAAGGCCGAGATGGTGTCGATGATGGCCGACTTGGCCTGGTAGAGCTTGCTGTCGTCGTACTTCCAGCCTCCGGTGGAGAGTCCGTCGAGGTCACAGCCCGGCTGGCTCTGCGAGCCGTCTCCGTGGGTTCCCACCCCGGCCGCGTTCGAGGCCATGGTAGAGGAGTTGTCCAAAATGAAGACAAAGCGGGGCTTGTCGACCTGGGCCGCTACTTCGGGCGATGCCAGGCTCAAGCTGACCAAGGCTGCTGCGACTAGTCCCAAGCGTGTCATTGGTTACCTCCAGGATCCCGTGGGGCGTCTGTGACGACCATGAGAATCGTTGAGATGGGAACCCTCAAAGGGTTCGCTCCGCCCTTCGGCCCCCGACCCGTCCCGAAGCCCCCGTAGGGGGAGCTCGCCGGCTCCCCACGCGACTGAGCACGGCCCTGCGAAACATGCGCGGACAGGCGCCGCCGGCAGGGTGAGCAACCCGACCCCCATCATGGCTTCCCCAGCTTACCAGTGTCGATCACCCGAACCCCGGCGGGCGGGCTCCAACGAAAAACCTCGTCGGAGACCTTGGCGTTGATCTTTAGGTCAGAGAACACGAAATGGTTCACGTTGCCCTGCTGATCGACGAGCACGCTTTCGCGAACCGAAAAGTCACCAGCGTCCACGACGAAGACGATGGACTTGTAGGTGGCCTGGGGCTGCTTGGGCCGCAGCGACAAACGATAGTCATCGGGCCGGCCAAAACGCGCATCGCTGGACCACGCCACCTCGAACTCGTCAGCGATTCTGCCCTTGCCCAAGAGGAAGGCTAGGGCCGCCGGTAGCTGCGATGTCTTGAGATCCTGCTTGAACGCCTGTTTTTCCGACGGCTCGTACAGCCAAAGGAACTGCCCGTTGGACAGGAACATGCGCGCCTCGGGCTTGTCGTAGTCCCAGCGCATACGCCCCGGTTTCTTGAAATGCACCTGGCCGGCGGAGACGGTCACGCGCCCTACCACCGACCGACTGTAGTTCTGGGTGAAGTGAGCCTGGAAATCCTTGGCCTGGTCGTAGCGGCTTTGCACGCGCGCGACCACAGCCGGCAGGTCAAGCCGTACCAGCTTAGCCTGGGCGGGAGCGGAGGCCGGGGCAGCAGCGCCGGCGGCAAGCAGCAGGATGAGAGAGAAAGTCACCATGGCACGACCTCGACGCCGATGCCCCAGCGCGCCGCCAGCATGAGACAGAGTTGCCCCCCCCAATAGAGGCCAAGGGTCATGGGTTGCGTCCAGATGGAAGAGCGCCGCAGGCGCGCCCAAGGCAGCAGGGCCTGGGAAAAGTAGAGCATGGTTGCCCCCATGGCCGCCACCGCGGCCAGCTCAAGCAGGGCCCGTCCCGCGAGGGTGGAGAACACACCTGCCACCATGACGATCAGACCTAGGACGTGGGCCCCGACCGGCGCACGCAGTCCCGGCTCCAGCCCGCGCCATTGGCGCCGCACCAGCCACGCCGAGCACGCGCCAAAAACCGCCAGACCCGGCACTGCCAGCCATCCACCTGGCCCCGCGCCAAAAAAAGCGAGCCCATAGCAGAGATGCGCGACCAGAAACAGCCCCAGCCCCACCACCAGCGCTTCGTTGCCCTCGGCCAGCAGGGTGATGTCGGCGGCAAGAGATAGGACGATGCCGTTGAACATCAGGTAACCGAACCGGTCGGTGGGCATGCTGCCCAGGACAGCGAACAACAACACCGTGGCGATTGGCTTGCCGATGCAGAAGATCATCGGCTTCCGTGCCAGCGCGCCGGCCAGGGCGCCCGCCACCGCCGCAGCGTAGAGGATGAGAGAAAGCCCGAGGGGAGCCACGCCTTACTTTACAACGGTTCTCGGAAGTTTTGCGCCTTTCACGCTGGCCGCGCCAACGCACACCTACCCTGTGCCCTCCCCTCTCCCCCGCAGACACTAGCCGGCATCTGTTTTGTACGTGCGGGTTTGAAACCCGCCCCTACGGTCGGGGACGCGCCCGACCCGCCCCATCCCGCCGCGGTCGTCCACTACTCAGCAGCCGCCAAATACTCGCCGCGCGGCGCCAACACCTCGCGCGGCCTGATACCATTGGCCGGCCCCACCAGGCCGTCCCTTTCCATCTGCTCGACCATGCGCGCTGCCCGGTTGTAGCCGATCTGCAAGCGGCGCTGGATGAAGGACACGCTGGCCTGGCGGGTGTCGCACACAATGGCCACAGCTTGGTCGTAGAGCGCGTCCGCGAATTCCTCGCGCGGCGCTCCCCCTTCCTCGCCGTCCTCTTCACGCTCGGTGAGGATGTTCATGTCGTAGACCGGCTTGCCCTGTTTCTTCAGGGTTTCCACCACGCGATGAACCTCGCCGTCCGACAGGAAGGCGCCTTGGATGCGCTTCAGCTTCGTGCCGCGATCGGAGAACAGCATGTCACCGTTACCCAGCAGCGTCTCAGCGCCGGGCTGGTCAAGGATGGTGCGGGAGTCAATCTTGCATGCCACCTGCAAGGCGATGCGGCTGGGGAAGTTGGCCTTGATTAGACCGGTGATGACGTCCACTGAGGGCCGCTGGGTTGCCAGGATGAGGTGCAGCCCTGCCGCACGCGCCTTCTGTGCCAGCCGCGCCACCGCGGTTTCCACGTCCTTGGGCGCTGCCATCATGAGATCGGCAAACTCGTCGATGACGATGACGATATAGGGCAGCTTGCGAGCCGGGGCTTCGCCGTTTTCCCTGGCCGCTTGCACTGCGGCGGACGCGGCCGAGATCTCCTCGGCCCGCTCGTCGCTGATGGTGCCGTCGCCAGCCGCCAGGGTGGGCCCGCTCTCCGCGTCCACCTCGACCTCGCGTTCCACGCCATCTTCGCCGGCGATGAACAACTTGAGTCGCCTGCCGCGCTTGGATGGCGACTCGGCCAGCGGCTCCGCCACCGCCGCTTGGCTGCGCGCGGCCTCGATCTTTGCGTTGTAGCTGGAGATGTCGCGCACACCGCTCTTGGAAAGCAGCTCGTATCGACGCTCCATCTCGTCGACCGCCCAGCGCAGCGCCAGCGACGCCTTCTTGGAATCCACGACCACCGGCAGAAGCAGGTGAGGAATGCCTTCGTAGATCGACAGCTCAAGCTGCTTCGGGTCCACCATGATGAAGCGCACCTCTTCCGGCGTGGCCGAGAAGAGAATGCTGGTGATCATTCCGTTCACCGCGACGGACTTGCCCGACCCGGTGGTGCCGGCAACCAGCAAGTGGGGCATCTTGGCCAGGTTCACACTGACCGGCGCGCCCTTGGTGTCCTTGCCCATGCAGATCTGCAACTTGGAAGTGGCCTTGCGGAATGAATCGTCCTCGAGGATCTCCTTGAGATAAACCATCTCGCGGTTCTTGTTCGGGATCTCCACACCCACCACGGCCTTGCCCGGGATGGGAGCCACGATGCGCACCGACTGCGCCTCCAGCGCCATGGCGAGATCATTTTCCAGTTGCACGATCTTGCCAGTACGCGTCCCGGGAACCGGGGCGAATTCGAACGTGGTGATGACCGGCCCCATCTGAATCGCGGTGACGTTGCCGCGCACGCCATAGTTGCCCATGGCCTGCTCCAGGCGCGTGGCCATGGTCTTCAAGGTCTTCTCGTCGATCGCACCGCCCTCAGGGGGGAGGTATTCTAGAATGTCGGTGGAAGGAAGCTGAAAAGCGCCTTCGGACAGGCGCACGTAGCCGAGGCCTTCCCCCTCGTCCGAGGCCGCTTGCTCGGCCGCCTCCTCACCCATCTGCGTGCGAGTCACGGGTTGCACGATGACTGGCCCCGCCCCGATCTCTTCGTCAAGAGGCTCCGCGTTCTTCTCGGTTACGCCTTCCTCCAACGCCGCGGTCACGGCCGGAACGATGCTCGGCTCGGGCTTCGCTTCGACAAACGGCTGCTTCGGCTCGACCGGGGCCGCGCACTCGACTGCAGCAACCTCGGCGACCAGGGCCGCCATCGCTCGACGTTCCTCATTTTCGTGCACGATGGGTGCCTCGTCCGCCAGCGCATCCGTGCCTCCGCCCAGCTCGGCGAAGCCAACTGTCATTCCAGAATCGTCTGCCCCGTTCACGTCGCTGTCGCCCTCGCTCAAGGTCTCGGCCGGCGCCGCCAACGCCGCTGGGCAAAGTTCATCCTCATGCAGCATTGCATCCCAGGCAGCCTGGTCCTCGACCGCCTGGTGATCCTCGACCTCCTGGGCCTCCTCTTTCTCCGGGAACATGGCCAATACCATGCGTCCGAGGGAGCGCGCACCCACCACGGCCAGCCAGGCCGCTGCGCAGGCGACGACCCGAATCGCGCGCCCCGCGCCCCGAGCGGCCCAAGCCAGCGCCGCGAAAACCTCGGCAACGCGCACCTGAGTGAGCAAGATGAGCGAAATCGCAAGCAACGTCGCGGCGGCCAGGCCCGTGCCCACACCACCGACAAAGCCGGCAGCGCCCTCCGCCAGCCACTGCCCAAGCAGTCCGCCCGGGCCGCGCAAGCTGACCGGCTCGCCAGCAAAAGGAAGATGCAAGAGAACGGCCGCTGAGCAGAGCAAAGCCAGAAACCCCAGCACACCCATGACATCCTCGATGAGTTGACGAGCACGGCACATGCGAACCGCGAGCAGTAGCCCCCCAGCCACGACGAGGTAGGCGCACAGTCCGGCCAGAGAGTAAAGGCCAGTCGCGGTGGCAGCACCCCCTGGACCCATCAGATGACCGCGTCCAGCCTGCATGGACACCAGTGACACCATGCAAAACACACCCAAACCCAAAAGCCCAATTCCAATAATCTCGCGGCCTCGTCCTGGCGCTTCACCTTTGTTCTTCGCTATCGCCATTTTTTTCCCCGTTTCGACGTGGTGCTCTTACTGCTACCTATACCTACACCCACCGTATCCCGGTGAACTCGGCCGTCAAGTTTTCGCCCTGCCATGTCCTCCGACGGCCAGATCGCATCAAGACAAGCGGAGCATCCCGATAAATAGTGAGCTAGCACCCACAACCAACTCAACAATTGCCGAGCGTTGCTGCGCTACCGCACGGACACGGTCCGGTTTCTGAACCGGTAGCCTCTTTTGAATCTACGCTGTGCGGCTGGACGGCGGCTCTATGCCCGGACGAGGGAAAGAGATCGTGAACGTCGTCCCCTGCCCTGGCCTGCTGTCCACATCGATCTGGCCGCCGTGGCGCTCGACGATGCCGTGAACGATCGACAACCCCAACCCCGAACCCTCGCCCACGTCCTTGGTGGTGAAGAACGGGTCGAAGATCCGCGGCAGAACATCGGCGGGAATTCCGGGACCCTCGTCACTCACCGTCAGCAGAACCCGGGCCTCGCGGGATTGCCCACTTACGCGAATGGTTCCACCTCGATCGCCCATGGCCTGCGCGGCATTGGTCAGCAAATTCATCAGGACCTGGTCTATCTGCCCTGGAAAGCCACGAATGCGCGCCTCGGGATCCACCTCACTGACGACTTGCACGTGGCGCAGCCGGTGCTGCAGCAACCCAAGGGTGTCCTCCACGCTGCGAGCGAGGAAAACCTCCCGCTCGACAGACTCGTCACCCCGCGCATAGCCGTGCAGAGCCTGCACGATACTCTTGGTCCGCGCAGCCCCGCGCTGGACCACGGCGAGAATCTCCGCCGCCTCGGCGGCAAGTTTCGCAATCGGACCTTGGGGCTCGACCGCCTCGATGCGCTTCACGGCGTCCGCGAGCGGCCCGAGTGAGTTAATCACAGCGTTGACCGGGTTGTTGATCTCGTGCGCAATCCCCGCGACCAGCCGGCCCATGGAGGCCAGCTTCTCGCTCCGAACAAGGTTGTCCTGCGCCCGTCGCAATTTGTCGAGCGCGTCTCGCAACTCGGCGTTGCGCTGTTCCAGTGCCTCGGTGCGCCGGCGCACCTCGCGTTCCAAGTCGACGTTGATTGACTCTGTCGAGCGCAGACGGTCGCGTAGCGAGCGTCGCATCTCCTCGAAGATCACCGCCAGGCGGCCGAGCTCGTCGGCGTCGCCCCAGGGTGGGACCGGACGGGCCAGTTGCCCCTTGGACATCTCACCTGATCGCTCCTCCAGCGCGCGCAACGGGGCCACCACATCGCGCACGGCAAGCAGCACGAGCCCAGCAGCCAGGGCGATGCCAACCCCAAACGCAAGCCGCGCACCCACCCCAGGAGCGGCCTGCGAAAAGAGCCAGAGGAACCCGACGCCGAGGCCCCATACTCCGACGAAAGACGCGGCCAGCTTCAGGCGCAGGCCGACCGGCGAGGTGATCTGGGCCGGCGGAAGAGCATGGCGCGAGCCCAGATGGCGAACCAGCGGCCGTAGGATCTCCTGCAGAGCAAGCCTCTGATAGATCGCCACCACGCCCGCGACCAGCGCCAGCGTGACAAGCATCCGGCCGACAGCGTGGCCATGCAAGCCCGGCCAAGGCCAGGTCGCGGTCAGTGCCGTGGCCCCGGCCACCCCGATGGCCAGAGCCTGCCGGGCGGAAAGCTGGTAGGGCAGAGCTTGCGCAGCCCGGAAGGCCGCGATCGCCTTGGGTTCGTCGCGTGCCGGCCCCTTGCTGCCGCGCACGCGCACCGTCGCGTCGAAATACTGCTCGAGAGGCGCGGCCTGACGAACGAAGGAACGCCACCAGATGAAGGCCGCCGCAGCCAGAATGGCCCACAGCGGGAAAGCGGCCCGAGCCATCCCGGGCAGCCCCAGCAGCCCATAGGCCATGAGCGCCAGCAGGGCGTGCGACAGCCCCAACGCGGCCAGGGCGGCGCAAGCGAACCAACCCCGGTAGGCCCCTACGAAGGCCTGAATGGGCTGGAGCTGAGGCGTGAGAATCGGCCGGACGGCTCCCATGATGCGGTCGAGAACCAAAAGCCGCACCGCCGCCACCGCCGCCGCAGAAAGGACACCGAGGTTGGCCAGCGCGGCGGCCTCGGCAGGGTCACGCCCGCCCGAGCGGAAGAATGCAACCGCCAGGACCAGCGCCAGGCCGGTCCACAGCGCGAAGTGCGCAAGCGCACTCTCGCGAGGCGCACGCGCCAGCGCCCGGTGGGTCAGCGCCGTGTCGAGCGCCTTAGCCTTCTCGCCTCGCTGGAGCACGGCCAGTTGATGGACCACAGAGCGGAGGAGATCCACCAGACGAAACAGCGAGGCAATCCAGGCGGCCAGCAAGACTGGCACAAGAACCTTGGCCCACAGCCACCGGTCAGGCAGGATTCGCGCGCACAGAACCAGAGGCGGGACGCACACCGCGAACTCGGTCGTGCCCAGCAACAGCTCGGCCACTGCGAGCTTGCGCGCGAGGTGAAACTCACCGCCTCCCTGGGAAGCCTGGGGCATGCCGACATTGTAGAGTAAGATCCAGGGGCTGGACAAAGCGACTTTCGCCGAGCACGCTTGGGGCTCGCGTCCATGACCTGGGAAACCATTCTCAATCTGATCCACGACGAGTGGATGATCCTGTTGCTCCTCCTGCTGTGGTCGGTCGCGGGTGCGACGATAATCTGCGAGCGCGTCTATGCGTTGTGGAACGTGCTGCCCAAGTCCGAGGTATTCAAGAACCACGTGATCGGAGCCATCGAGAGCGGGGACTTGCCCAAAGCCAACGCCTTCTGCGCGACGTCGAACGATCCCTTGGCCACCGTCTTTGGCCGCGGTCTGCACGCGTTCGCCAAGACACCGCACAAGACCACCGAAACCGTCATGTCGCAGCGGACGGTCGCCATCGCGTCGTTCAAGCGCAACCTGTGGGCCCTCGGGACGGTGGGGTCATCCGCGCCCTTCGTCGGGCTGTTCGGCACCGTGGTGGGCATCCTCAAGGCATTCCAATCAATGTCAACGGCGGGCACGGGCGGCTTCAAGGTCGTATCCCAGGGGATCGCAGCCGCGCTGGTGGCAACAGCGGCCGGCCTCATGGTCGCCATCTACGCCGTTATCGCCTACAACTACTTCGTCTCGCGGGTAGGCGCCATCGCAGTCGAGTACAAAGTCTTCTGCGAAGAGTTCCTGTTGGTGCTGGGTGAGTACGCGAAAACCCGCGAGGTTCCCCCCGCGCTGCCCGGTGCGGCTCCACCGCCCACAGAGAAAAACGCCCCGCCGTCGTAGATCCCGCCGATGGGGATGAACATACAAATAGAGGACGCCAGCGCTGCCGACAGCGAGCCCGACGTCAGCGAGACCGTGGTGGCGGAGATCAACATCACGCCGCTGACCGACGTGTTCTTGGTCCTGCTCATCATCTTCATGGTCACGTCCACCGCCATTGTCGAATCGGAGATCACCTCGCGCACGGGTGTGAAGGTGGCGCTGCCCAAGGCGAACGCGGCCGGCGCGGTGACCAAGAAACGCACCGATCCCATCCTAACCGTGACCAAGAGCAATGAGATCTATCTGTTCTCCAAAAAGGTCGACGTGGCCAACCTGGAACAGGAGATCCGCAAGGCGCTCAACGACGTGGGCTCCGAAACCCTCCTTATGCGTGGCGACAAGAACGTTTTTCTGGGCGAGGCGGTTGACTTGATGGCCATAGCCAAGAAAGCGGGAGCCAAGAACATCGCCATCCTCACGCAGACCGACCAGAAGTAGCCCGCGTGGGAGGCTAGGGACATGCGGCACATCGCCACATGCTCAGTCTCGCGCAAGCAAAACTGCCTCACTCGGGTTCGGCAATTCTGTACCGAGAAGTTCCTAACTGCTCAGAATCACTACATTCTGCCCATGAGCACGGCGTGGCACATGGGCTGCAAGGCTGGGTAGTCGTTCCCGGCCCTAAGGCCAGAAAACAGAATCCGACAAGGAGACCACTATGAAGCTGACCCGCGCAATCCTCCTCGCTCTCGCGTTCGTTATCCCGACTGCCTCCACGACCTTCGCCTCTGCTGCCGACGAGCCGGCCGCGGCTGGTGACACCGCCAAGCCAGCCAAAGGCAAGAAGGGCAAGAAGGGCAAGAAGGACAAGAAGGGTGGCGAAGAGAAGAAGGACGAGGCGAAGTAACGAACTTCGACTTCTGGGAAGGACGCAGGGCGGCCGGACTTATCTGGCCGCCCCGTGTCTCCGCAAAAACCCCCGGGATGATCCCCGGGGGTTTTTTGTTGCCGGCTGCTATTCTCCTGTCGGCTGGCGTTCGCCGCCGCAGAATTGCGACTAGGATTCACGCGTGACCATCCGGACCAAAGTTTGGTTGCTCGTCGCGGTCAGCGTCCTCGTGACCGCAGGTGCAACCTACTGGCTGCGCATCTACGCCATGCGCCGCGAGCTGACCCGGCAGGCGCTTGCCTCAGCAGACGAAATTGCAGACGACATCAAGCAGACCCTGGAGCGTTTCGACGCCGACGCCGAGGACCGCGACTTGGCCATCGCGCTCTCGAACTACATCAACCGGCATCCGCGCATTCAGCGCCTGCAACTGGTCATTGAGCGCGAAAGTGCGACCCGCATCTTCGCCCAGCGAGGAGAGGCCACGGAGATCACTCGCCTCGGCTCGATCCCCCGCGAGCCCATCATCTACACCCGCAAGGCCACCGAGGGCGACGACATCCAAGTGGTCAGCAGAAACGTCGACCTCAAGGGACCTTGGGTCGCTGTGCTGAGCATGAACTGGAGCCTGGGGCCAGTGCAATCGGTCATCAAGGTGACGGAACGCTGGTCACTGCTGCTCGGTCTTGGCCAGCTCATGGTGCTCATGCTCTTGACTGGGTTCATTATCGACCGCGTGGTCTTGCGGCGCCTCGACATCCTGGCGCGCGCCATGCGCGACGTCGAAGCTGGCGACATGGATCGGCGGGTGCCGACCGACACGAACGACGAGGTGGGCCGCCTATCCCACGGCTTCAACCGAATGCTGGAGCAGCTTTCCACCGCGAACCGCGAAATCCACGCCTTCAACCAGCGGCTCGCGCGCGAGATTGAGATAGCCACGCAGGATCTGTCCCGCAAGAACACGGCCCTCGAGCAACTCAACCGTCTACTCAACGAGTTGCGCCGGGAGAACGCATCGAAGGTGCGTTTGGCCGCGCTCGGCCAGTTGGCGGCGCAGCTTGCCCACGAGATCGGCACGCCTCTCTCGTCGGTGTCAGGCCATCTGCAGCTCGCGTTGTCGCAGCGTGATCTGTCCCCGAGCTTGCGCGAGCGCCTGGACGTGTCCACCCGCGAGATCGCCCGCATCGGTCGCATCGTGCGCGACTACCTCGACTCCACCCGCTCCCTGGAAGCGGAATGCAAGCCGGTATCCTTGCGCCAGGTCCTAACTGAGGCGGTCGAGGTCACGCGCGGGGGAGAACTGGGGAGCGAAAAGACGCTGAGCTTGGATCTGCCCGACGATCCGCCTGACTTCGTCACCGACCCAGGCCTGCTACGGCAGATCGTGATCAACCTGCTGAGCAACGCGCTCGACGCCGTGGAGCATGCAGGGACGGTCACGCTCATGGCGCAGTCGCTGGACGGCCACGTGCTCATCACCGTGCGCGACACGGGAACCGGCATTGCACCCGAGGATCTGCGGCGAATCTTCGAGCCCTTCTACACCACCAAGGGGCGAGGCAAGGGCACCGGATTGGGCCTGGCCATTTGCCGTGAATTGGCCAAGGCCCTGGGCGGCACCATCGCGGTGGAAAGCACGCCCGGCCAGGGCTCGGCGTTTACCCTGCGCCTTCCCCGTAGCGGAAACACCCAGGCCGAACCCGCATCCCCGCGGGTTGCCGCCGGAGGAGTAGCATGACCAGGATTCTGGTTGTCGAAGACGACGCCGTCGCGCGTGACCTATTGCGCGAGATCTTGAGTGCCGAGGGTTTTGCAGTCGACGCGGTGGACGACGGCGCGCCCGCGGTCGAGCGGGCCGCGTCCGGGCGCTATGACTTGGTGGTGTCCGACATTCGCATGGAGCGGGTCGGCGGCATGGAGGTGCTGCGCGCCTTTTCCGAAAAGGCCCCGGGCACGCCCGTCATCCTCATTACCGCATTCGGCGACGTCACCGGCGCCATGGAAGCTATCGGCCACGGCGCCTACGACTACGTTTCCAAGCCTTTCAACGTCGAAGAACTGCGCCAAACCGTGGCGCGCGCGCTAGAGCGCAGGCGCCTTTCCGCTGAGGCTGGTGCCTCACCGAGGACGGCCGGAGCGCAGGTGGCGGAGATCGAAGGCAAGAGCCCGCGCATGCTCGATGTCTACAAACTGGTCGCCCGGGTGGCCCCCACCACGGCCACGGTTCTCGTCGTCGGTGAGTCGGGCACTGGCAAGGAACTGGTGGCGCGCGCCATCCACAGCCGCTCTCCCCGCGCTAGCAAACCTTTTGTTCCGGTGAACTGCACGGCCCTGTCTGAATCGCTGCTCGAATCCGAGCTGTTCGGTCATGCCCGCGGCGCCTTCACCGGCGCAGTGGCCGCCAAGCGAGGCCTATTCGAGATGGCCAACGACGGCACCCTTTTTCTCGACGAGATTGGTGACATGGGCCCCAAGATGCAGGCTCAGCTCTTGCGCGTCTTGCAGGACGGAGAAGTGAGGCCGGTGGGCGGCACCGAGTCCATCAAGGTCGATGTGCGCTTGGTATGCGCCACCAACCGGGATCTCGAAGCGGACGTCAAGACGAGCCGCTTCCGCGAAGATCTCTACTTCCGCATCAACGTGGTCACCGTACGCATGCCACCCTTGCGTGAGCGCGCCGGCGACATCCCCATTCTGGTGCGCCACTTCTTGGCTAAGATCGCTCGCCGCGAAGTTCGGCCCGAGGCGAGCGTGTCACCGGAAGCGCTGGATGTTCTGTGTCGCCACTCTTGGCCGGGAAACGTGCGCGAGTTGGAAAACGCTATCGAGCGCGCGGTGGCCGTGGCCAAGGGCAACGTAGTGCTGCCGTCAGATCTTCCCGCGGAGGTCTATGGCGGCTCGCCGGCGGAGCCCGCCGGAATCTTCGATGATCGCCCTACCCTTTCCGAGCTGGAGAAACGCTACATCGCGCTCATCCTGGCCGAATGTGGCGGCAACAAGAAGAAGGCCGCGGAGCGTCTGGGCATCGATCGGCGCACCCTCTACCGGGCGCTGGAACGCGCCGGGGTGGCGGCGGGCGGGGAAGACGACGGGGACGATAGTTAGCTCTTTCATCGCAGAGCACAGAGAACACAGAGGTCGGAAAGGAAGAAGGGGTTCGGACCGCACAGAACCCAACCCTTCCCTATCCGGTCCGGCTCTGTGGCCTCTGTGACCTCTAGCCTGAAACTCGACTGTAACTGTTTGATCTTCTTAGTGTGCACTGTGGCTTGGTGGAGCAGAAAACCGGGCTCGGATTTGTCAGTTTCACGCCTGAAGGATCCGGGCCAGCGGCCCG
>Ga0182027_10005764_pt1 | contig 18713 bp, 11 predicted proteins | sample 712E1DmetaG_FD_121300 | JGI IMG/M metagenome (GOLD analysis project Ga0182027, IMG submission 121300) | Permafrost microbial communities from Stordalen Mire, Sweden - 712E1D metaG (Illumina Assembly) | ecosystem: Environmental > Terrestrial > Soil > Wetlands > Permafrost | place: Sweden...
CGCATGATTCATCACAAGAGCAAAGAAGAACACGAGACCATTCCGTCCAAGCGCGATATCACCATTGACGCCGTCGAGGCCTTCCTCGGACGCATCCTCAGCGGCGACGTCGAAAACGTCGTCGAGCGTGCGGCGCATAGTACGATGATCGCCATTCTCGGCCGCACCGCCATTTACACCGGTAAGGAGGTTACATGGAAAGAACTCTACGGAGCGTGAAGCGCCCGGCGCTGCTCCTCACGACCCTGGCCACAACCACGCTGCTGTGCGGGTTGGTGGCCTCCGCGCAGAGCCCCAAGCTGCGCGTTATCGCCATCGGCGCCCATCCCGACGACTGCGAGGAGGAGTTCGGCGGCACTGGCGCCAAACTCGCCCTCGCCGGCCACCGGGTGAAGTTCCTCTCCGTCACCAACGGCGATGCCGGCCACCAGACCCTGGGCGGCGCAGCGCTCGCCAGGCGCCGCTTCCTCGAGGCCCAGGAATGCGCGCGCCGGCTCGGCATTGCCGAGTACCAGATTCTCGATAATCACGATGGCGAGCTCATGCCCACTCTGGAAGTGCGCCGCCAGATCATTCGCGCCATCCGCCAGTGGAAGGCCGACATCGTGCTCGCGCCCCGGCCCAACGATTACCACCCCGATCACCGCTACACCGGCATCCTGGTGCAGGACTCGGCCTACATGGTGGTCGTCCCCAACGTCGTCTCCGACACCGCACCACTCGAAAACAATCCGATCTTCCTCTATTACCAGGACGGCTTCCAGAAGCCCGCTCCCTTCCGGCCGGACGTCGTCGTCCCCATTGACGATGTCTGGGATCGCAAGATCTCCGGGCTCGATGCGCATATCTCGCAGTTCTATGAGTGGCTGCCCTGGGTCGACCACGTACTCGATCAGGTGCCGGCCGACGCCAAGGCCCGCCGCCAGTGGCTCGCCGAGCGTTGGGGTCGCCCCCTGACCGAGGCCGCGCGTAAGGCGCTCATCGAAGAGATCGGGGACGCAGCCTCGGCGGTCAAGCACGCCGAGTCGTTCGAGCTTTGCGAGTACGGCCGCCGCCCCTCGCTCAGTGAACTGCGGGCTCTGTTTCCCTTGCGCTGACACGCGCGGCCGCTCATCAGCCGCCAGCCGCAATACACTGGACAGGTGGACCCCGGCGCGCCATTCCGGCAGCTTCCTTCGGTCGACGAGCTTGCCCGCGCGCTCTCCAATCTCGAAACCCGCTTTCCCCGCGCGCTGATCGTCGCCGAATGCCGGCGCACGCTCGAGCACGCGCGCCAGACGCTGCGCGAAGGCGCTCCCGCCCCGCCCGATCTGGCCTCCCGCGCCATCGCTTCGCTGGAATCGCTGCTCCGCCCGTCGCTGGTCCGCGTCATCAACGCCACCGGCGTGATCCTGCATACCAACCTCGGCCGTGCGCCCCTGCCGTCGGCCCCCGCGGCCGAGACCTATTCCAACGTCGAATACGACCTACACGCCGGACGCCGCGGTAAGCGCGATGCCCACACCGCGGTGCTGCTGCACCATCTTCTCGACGCTCCGGCCATCCTGGTCAACAATGGGGCCGCGGCCGTTTACCTCGCCTTGCACGATCTCGCCGCCGGCGGTGAAGTCGTCATCTCGCGCGGCGAGCTGATCGAGATCGGCGATGGCTTTCGGATTCCCGACATCATGGCGCACTCCGGCGCGCGCGTCGTAGAGATCGGCACGACCAACCGCACCCGCATCGACGATTACCGCGACGCCATCACTCCGGACACGCGGCTGCTGATGCGCGTGCATCCTTCTAATTTCCGCATCGAAGGCTTTACCGGACGGCCCGCGCTGGAAGAGTTGGCCGCCCTCGGCCGCGAGCGCGGCATTCCGGTCTATGAAGATCTGGGCAGCGGCTGTCTCGTCGATCTGTCGCCCTGGGGCGTGCGGGAACCGTCCCCGCAGGCCAGCCTTCGCGCGGGCGTCGGCCTGGTCTCCTTCAGCGGCGACAAACTGCTCGGCGGTCCCCAGGCCGGCATTCTCGCCGGCCGCCCGGAGCTGGTCGCGCGCCTGCGCCGCAACCCGATGTTCCGGGCCATGCGCGTCGACAAAATGACGGTGGCCGTGATGGAGACCGCGCTGCGCGCCCTGCTGCTCGAGCGCTGGCCCGATCTGCCCGTCATGCGGATGATTTGTCAGACGCCGGAAGAGCTGCGCCGCCGCGCCTCGGCTTTCGTCGAGTCGTATGCGTTCCCGGACGCCGCGCTCGTCGCCGGCGAATCCATGCTCGGCGGCGGCAGCACGCCCCAGCAGACGCTGGCCACGACGCTCATCGCCTTTGACCGCGACGCAGTGGCCCTGGAGCGTGCGCTGCGAGGCTCCGAGCCACCCGTCGTCGCCCGCATCGACGAGGATCGCCTGCTCATCGATCTGCGCACGGTTCACCCGAGCGAGGAGCCTGCGCTCGCCGCCGCCCTGCGCGCAGCCTTGCCGGCGGCCCATCCGGGATAGCCCGCTCCGCACCCGGAGGCTGCGGGTGGGGGGGGCGGCGGACGTCAACTCCGGCTCTGAAGGGACTGTACCGATGGGCGTGCCATAGAGGCCTCGCGCACGTGAAAACAAAAAAATGGAGGAGCAAAGCCAATTGTCGACTTTTCTTTTTAGAATGATTGATTTATACTGGCTATCTTTCAACTAATTTCGCTCAATACTGGCACTTTTCAAAGAACGCGGCGCAGGCGTCCTGCCGCTCTGAGGATACGCCCGGTGTCAAGTGAAATTCGTACGTTGTGGGGAGGGACGCGGCCCGCAGTTAAGAGTCGGCCAGAAAGTCGCTTGCGGGGTGCTGCATGCGGCGCAGAGTCCGATCTGCTGGTCTCGCTAAGACGATCCGCTGTCTGGGCCGGCTGCCTGCAACGCCGCGCAAGCGGTCTGCCGAACTTCAGCGGAGAGACACTATCCTGCGGTCGAGCGCCGGCGAAGCAGCCAGGTTACGAGTTCACTCGCTCCTGGTAGCTGCCGTCCGACGTGCTCACGCGGATCACGTCGCCCTCATTGACAAACTGCGGCACGTTCACCACCAGTCCGGTCTCCAGCTTGGCCGGCTTGCCCACGTTCGACACCGAGCCGCCCTTGATACCGGGCTCCACGTCGACAATCTTCATCTCCACGCTGGCCGGCAACTCCACGCTGATCGGCTTGCCCTCGTGGTATTCGACCTGCACCTTCAGGTTCGGAATCAGATAGTTCACTCCGTCGCCCAGCATCTCCTTCGTCAGGTGCGTCTGCTCGAAGTTTTCGCTGTTCATGAAATAGTAGTACTCGCCGTCGTCATACATGTATTCCATCTCGACCTCCTCCAGCACCGCGCGTTCGACGCGGTCTTCGGAGGAGAAGCGATGTTCAAACATCGTGCCCGAGCGCAGATTGCGCATCTTCGCTTGCACGAAACCGCGCAGGTTGCCCGGTGTCCGGTGGTTCACCGAGAAGACGGTGTGCAGCTCCCCGCTGAAGATGATCACCATCCCCGGACGCATTTGGGTCGCTTGAATCATGAAAGTACCAGGGATCTCCTGAATGGAATTGGGAAACCATTAGTTTAGCAAATACACCGTGTCGATTCGCTGCGCCGCTCGCAACCCGATAGGGAAGAATAGGTGAGGGGGCCTCCTTTGATCAGCCTGTTTACTTCCCTGTTGCTGAGTTCCATGCTCCAGGCGCCGGCGCCGCCGTTGTTTGAGATAACCGCCGGCGGCCAGCCTGTCGAATTGCACGATTTCCCGGGCGGTGTCTTTGGACAGGTGGAGATCGCCCGGCCTACGGAAATTGAAGTTCGCGCCCGTTTCGATATCCGCTGGGTGGATATCCGTCCCAAGTCCGCGGGAATCGCGCCGGTCATCGCCCCGGACCACGGCAGCTTCCGCTTCCGCCTGGACAGCCCCGTTCCCCTAACCATCGAGTTCAACGGCCAATGGCAGCGCGTCATCCACCTTTTCGGCAACCCTCCGGAGAAGAATCCGCCCAAGCCCGACACGCCCAACGTCCGCTACTTCGGCCCCGGCGTGCATGAACCCGGCCTGATCGAACTGAAGGACAGCGAGACCTTGTACCTCGCCGCGGGCGCCTGGGTGAAGGGCATCGTGGCCGCCGTCGGGACCAGCAACATCGTTATCCGCGGACGCGGTGTCCTGGATGGGTCCGGCATTCCGCGCCGCCAGCCGGCGGGGCCGCAACAACAGGAGCCGCCACCGGCTCCGCCCGGCTCCGCCGTGAACTACGGCCCGCGGCGCAACATGATCTACCTCGAAGGCGCGGACAACGCGCGTGTGGAAGGCATCACCATCGTCAACAGCCCGACCTGGACCTTCAATGCCCGCCGCTCCAACGGCCTGCGCGTGGACGGCATTCGCATCCTCAACGGCCACGGCCCCTGCTCCACCGATGGGATCGACCTGGTCTCTTCGAGCGACGCCCTGGTCGAGAACGTCTTCATCCGTACCAACGACGACAACGTGGTCGTGAAAAACCTCGATGACAAGGAAGTGCACGACATCACTGTTCGCAAGGCCGTGCTCTGGAACGAGCCCTGCGGCAACGCCCTCGAAATCGGCTTCGAACTGCGCTCCGCCCCTATCCGCAGGATCCTGTTTCAGGACATCGACATCATCCGTGTCGAACGCAGCTCCGCCATCAGCATCCACAACGGCGACTCCTCCACCGTGGAGGACATCACGTTCGACAATATCCGGGTCGAGGACGCCCGCCACAAGTTGATCGATTTCGCTCTGCTCTACGCTCAGTATGGGCCCGACCGTCCCTCCGACCGCGCCGAAATCGCCGCGCGCATGGACCCGGGAGGCGCCTGGGACGGCGTGCTGCGCTGTACGCCAGAACAGAAAGCGGCGCTGGCCAAGGGCCGCGGGCACATTTGCAACATCCTGGTGAAGAACATGCAGGTGCTCGAGTTTCTGCCTTTCAGCGTCCTCTCGGGCTGGGATCGGGAGCACGCCGTCGAGAACGTGACTATCGAGGGCCTGACGTATCAGGGCCGCCCCATTCGCAACGCGGCGGACGGCAAGTTCTCCGTGGAAAACGCGCCCGGGCTCACCTTCCGCTAGACGATGCGCGTGAAGTGCTTCCTCCCGGATAAGGAAGCGCGGCCAATTGAGGGGTCACTTAGCGCAGCAATCGCGGCAACGTCTCGCGTCATCAATGCGGTCCCAAACTAGCGGGACCGCTGTTTGACCGATCGCGCCAATGTTGGAGACGGTCAAAGTACAGGTATACAACTGGCGTTGTGTACAACGTCAACAGTTGGCTCACAATCAGCCCTCCGATGATCGTAATGCCCAGCGGACGGCGAAGCTCGGATCCTGTACCGGTTCCCAGCGCGAGAGGCAAGGCTCCAAGGAGCGCGGCCATCGTCGTCATCAAAATCGGGCGGAAGCGCAACATACATGCTTCGACGATGGAGTCATATGAGTTCTTGCCTTCGTTCCGCGTGGCGGCGAGAGCGAAGTCGATCATCATGATGGCGTTCTTTTTCACGATGCCGATCAACAGGATGATACCAATGATCGCAATGATACTAAGATCGGTATGGGTAAGAAACAGTGCCAGCAGCGCACCGACGCTGGCCGCCGGAAGACTGGAAATAATCGTGATGGGATGGACGTAACTTTCATATAGCATTGCAAGGATCAGGTAAACGGTGACGAGCGCCGCCGCAATCAGGATTGGCTCGGTGGCAAGCGAGGCCTCGTAGGCTTGCGCGGTGCCGGCGAATTCAGTCTGGATCGTTGCCGGGAGCCCAACCTTCGCTGCCGCCGCCGTCGTGGCATTCACAGCATCGCCCAACGCGACGCCTGGCTTCAGATTAAAGGAAACCGTCACGGACGGAAATAAACCATCGTGAGTCACGGTCAGTGGAGCAGTGGTGGAAGCGAACTTGGCGAAGGCGCTCAATGGAACCTGTTCGCCGCCCGGTGAATCCACATAGATTTGTCGTAGGAACAGCGGATTCTGCCAGAACTCCGGCGACGCCTCCATCACCACGTGGTACTGGTTCAGTGAGGTGTACATGGTTGATACCTGACGCTGACCGAATGCATCGTAGAGCGTGTTGTCGATGAGTTGCGACGTGATACCGAAACGCGCGCAAGTCCCGCGATCGTACTGAATCATGGCTTGCAGGCCACGGTCTTGCTGATCGCTGCTTACATCGGAAATGATCGGGATCGCCTTGAACTGCTCTACCATTTTAAGGGAGTACTTATTAAGATCATCCAGGTTATCTCCGTGCATGGTGAATTGATATTGCGCGTTGCTCTGCCGGCCACCAACGCGCAGATCCTGCGCGGCTTGCAGGTACAAAGTGGCGCCGGGGACCTTGGCCAACTTAGGCCGCAGCCGCGCGATGATGAGGTCGGCTGAGATCTTCCGCTCCTCGAGCGGCTTTAACGAGATGAACAGACGCGCCGTGTTGTACGTGCTGCCACCCGTAAATCCGTTCACGGTATCGACGGCCGGGTCCGCAGCGACAATATTGATCATCGGCAGCATAATCTTGTCCATCGCTTGGAACGAGGTGTCCTGGTCAGCGGTGATCGATCCCTGAATCCGTCCGTTATCCTGTTGTGGAAAGAATCCCTTGGGTATGCGAATGAACATATAAGCGTTAAGTCCGATTGTGGCTAGCAAGACCAAGAGTGTAATTGCTCGAAAACGAAGCGCGACGGACAGGGTTCTTCCGTACAGATTCACCATCCAATCGAAAGCCCGCTCGGTGGTGCGATACATCCAGCCATGGGTTTGCTTTTCTTTTAAGAGATAAGCGCACATCATGGGAGTCGCGGTGAGAGAAACCACCATGGAAACCGCAATGGCGACGGAGAGCGTCACTGCGAATTCGCGGAAGAGGCGGCCGACAATGCCTCCCATGAGAAGCAAGGGAATGAACACCGCAATTAGCGAGACGCTGATGGTAAATACGGTAGAGCCCACTTCTTGCGCGCCTTTCAGTGCTGCTTCGAAAGGATGCATGCCCTGTTCCAGATAACGCGTAATATTCTCGATCACGACGATCGCATCGTCGACCACAAAACCGGTTGAAATGGTCAGCGCCATCAGCGAAAGATTGTCGAGACTGTAGCCCAGAAGATACATCACGCCAAATGTCCCCACCAGCGAAACGGGGACGGCGACACTGGGAATGAAGGTCGTCCGCGCGTTCCGCAGGAAAACGAACACCACTAGAATCACCAGTAATACCGAGATAAACAGTGTCTTCTCCGTGTCATGCACGGACGCGCGGATAGTGACCGTTTGATCCATGGCCACCTTTACGTCGATTGAATGCGGAATCGAGGATTGAATCAGCGGAAGGACTGCCCGGACACGATCTACCGTATCGATAATGTTAGCGCCGGGTTGGCGGTAAATGATGACCAGAACAGATGGTTTGCCGTTCGCGTAGCCCGAATTGCGAAGGTCTTCCACGGAATCCTGCGCCAGGCCAATATCGGAGATTCGCACGACCGATCCGTTGCGATAAGCAACCACTAACGGTTCATAATCGCTGGCCTTGAAGATTTGATCGTTGGCGCCCACTTCCCACATACGAAGACCGTCCGAAAAGTGTCCCTTTGGCGTATTGGCATTCGCCCCGCTTAACGCGGTCCGGACCTGCTCCAGGCCGATGCCATACTTATTCAAAGCCATCGGATTCAGCTCGATCCGTACACCGGGAAGAGAGCTTCCTCCGACGGTCACCTGTCCCACACCGCTTACCTGGGCTAGTTTCTGCGCCATGATCGTAGAGGCGGCGTCGTACATTTGGCCCCTGGTAAGGACGGCCGAAGTGAGGGCTAGCATGAAGATGGGAGAGTCGGCCGGATTCACTTTCCGGTACGATGGGTTGTTAGGAAGATTGGATGGCAGATTACCGCGGGCGGCGTTGATGGCGGCTTGTACGTCGCGCGCGGCCGCGTCGATGTCGCGATCCAAAGTGAATTGCAGTGTGATGTTGGTAGATCCAAGCGCGCTCGACGAGGTCATCTCGCTCACCGCCGCTATTCGTCCGAATTGGCGCTCCAGCGGCGTCGCCACCGACGAGGCCATGGTCTCGGGGCTCGCCCCAGGCAAGTTGGCGCTCACGGAGATGGTCGGAAATTCCACCTGAGGCAGCGGCGACACCGGAAGCAGCCGGTAGGCCGCCGCACCGGCCAATGTAATAGCGACCACAAGGAGTGTGGTGGCGACGGGCTTCCGGATGAAGGGCTCCGAAATATTCATGGCGTTACCCTGCCGAAGCAGGCTCGGCGCCAACAAGGACCTTGCCGGCCTCGGGATGCCGTGAGATTCGCGCTGCCAGCCGATCGAACCAAATGTAGATAACGGGCGTCGTGTAAAGCGTCAACAGTTGGCTGATGAGAAGTCCGCCGATAATCGTAATCCCCAAGGGCCGGCGCAACTCCGAGCCGCTGCCGGAGCCGAGCGCTAACGGTACCGCGCCCAGCAGCGCCGCCATCGTTGTCATCATGATCGGACGGAAGCGCAGCAGGCATGCCTGATAGATCGCGTCTTTCGGTTTCATGCCCTGCTTGCGCTCCGCTGCGAGAGCGAAATCAATCATCATAATGGCGTTCTTTTTCACGATGCCGATGAGCAGGACAATGCCGATTAAAGCAATAACGCTAAAGTCGTTCCGGCAGATGATGAGAGCGATCAAGGCACCGACGCCAGCAGAAGGCAGCGCGGACAAAATCGTCAAAGGATGAATGTAGCTCTCATAAAGGACGCCCAAGACGAGATAAACCGTAATCAGCGCCGCGGCAATCAGCACAGGCTCGTTGGCCAACGATGCCTGGAAAGCCTCAGCCGTGCCCTGATAGGCAGCTTGTATACTCGGAGGCATGGCCATTTCGTTTTTCACTTTGTCCACGGCCTTAACGGCGTCACCCAATGATGCGCTTGGAGACAAATTGAAAGAGAGCGTGACCACAGGAAATTGTCCTTGGTGGTTCACAGTGATGGGAACGGTTGTCGTCTCCACGTGAGAAAACGTATTGAACGGAATCTGGCCGCCATTCGGGAACGCCGAGGAGGATTGAATCGAAGAAGCGCTGGAAGCAACCGTGCCTGCCCTAATAAACAAATCGCCGAGGTTGGAAGGATTTTTGTAGAACCCGGGCTTCACTTCCAGTACGACGTGATATTGATTCAACTGCGTAAACATGGTCGACACTTCCCGCTGTCCATAGGCGTCGTATAACGTTTGGTCGATCGCCGATGTAGTGACACCTAACCGCGACGCGGTGTTGCGATCAAACACAAGTTTTGCCCGAAGACCAAGAGTTTGTTGATCGCTTGCCAGGTCGCTCAATTCCGGCAAATTCTGCAACTTGGCTAGCATTTGAGGCGCGAACGCATTCAGCTCGTCTACATTCGGATCTTCCAACGTGTACTGGAATTGCGTACGGCTCACCCGGTCTTCGACCGAGAGATCCTGTACCGGCTGCATGTACAGCGTGATGCCCGGCACCTTCGCCAGTGCCGGCTGCAAGCGGCGAATGACGTCACTCGCACTTATGTTCCGCGTAGCGAGCGGTTTTAAGTTGATAAGGATGCGGCCGCTATTCAAGGTTGTATTGGTTCCATCGATTCCAATGAAGGAGGACAGATTGTCGACAGCCGGATCTTGCAAAATGACCTTGGTCAATTGCTGCTGCTGGATGGACATTTCCGGGAACGACACCGACTGGGCCGCTTCGGAGACACCCTGAATGACGCCCGTATCTTGAATAGGGAAAAACCCTTTGGGAATTACGAAAAACAGAAAGATGGTCAACCCAAGGGTCGCGGCCGCGACTACCAGCGTCGCGACCTGGTAGCCAAGCACCCATTCTAACGTTCTGCCATAGAAAGCGATGACCGAATTGAAGGCGCGTTCCGATGCGCGATAGAAGCGTCCTTGGCCCGCCTCGGGCCTGTGCTTTAAAAGTTTGGAGCACATCATCGGGGTGAGGGTAAGCGAAACCACAGCCGAGGCGAGGATGGTCACGCTCAGCGTAACCGCAAATTCACGAAACAAACGGCCTACGATATCGCTCATGAATAGCAAAGGGATGAGAACGGCGATCAAGGAGACGGTCAAAGAGACAATTGTAAAGCCAATTTGCGCGGAGCCTTTGAGTGCGGCTTCAAGTGGAGCATCGCCCGCTTCGATGTAACGCGTGATATTTTCGATCATGACGATCGCGTCGTCCACCACGAAGCCGGTCGAAATCGTCAAGGCCATCAAGGTAAGATTGTTCAAGCTATAGCCGAGTAAATACATGACTCCAAATGTGGCGACGAGCGACAGCGGAACGGCAATACTGGGAATGATAGTCGCGGCAATGTTGCGAAGGAAAAGAAACATGACCATCACAACGAGTGCCACAGTAAGCATCAACTCGAACTGCACGTCGCTCACGGAGGCCCGAATGGTGGTGGTTCTATCGGTCAGAATGCTGACGTGGATGGATGAAGGCAGCGACGACGTCAGTTGAGGCAACAGTGTTTTGATTCGATCGACGACCGAGATGATATTTGCGCCGGGCTGCCGTTGAATGTTCAGGATGACCGCAGGAGTCTCATTCATCCAGGCGGCCTGCCGAACATTCTCGGTGTCATCCAGGATAGTGGCTACATCGGTCAATTTGATTGGGGCGCCGTTCTTGTATGCAATGATCAGGGGGGCGTAGTCGCTGCTGGAGAGCAACTGGTCGTTTGCTCCAATTTGGTAGGCCTGATGTGTTCCGTCGAAGTTTCCTTTGGCCTGATTGACGTTGGCGGCGACGATGGCGGTGCGCAGATCCTCAAGGTTGATACCGTAAGAGGCCATGGCCGTGGGATTGGCCTGAATCCGGACAGCAGGCTTTTGTCCGCCGCTTATGCTGACCAGACCGACGCCTGGCAACTGCGACATCTTAGGGGCCAGCCGCGTGTCGGCGAGATCTTCAACTTTCGACAGTGGAAGGTCGGTCGAAGTCAGGGCAAGCGTCAGGATGGGAGTGTCGGCTGGATTGGTCTTGCTGTAGATGGGTGGTGCCGGTAGATCCGCCGGTAGGTAAGTGCCCGAGGCATTGATCGATTGCTGCACCTCCTGTTCGGCAACATCGATACTCAGACTGAGGTTGAATTGCAGAGTGATCACGGAGCTGCCGTCGGAGCTCGTGGAAGTCATCTGCTGGAGTCCGGGCACCTGCCCGAACTGGCGTTCGAGTGGCGCGGTCACCGCAGACGCCATCACGTCCGGGCTGGCGCCGGGGTAAAAGGTAGTTACTTGAATAATTGGATAATCGACTTCCGGCAACGCCGAAACGGGTAGTTGCGTGTACCCGACAGCACCCGCGAGCAGGATCCCAACCATCAGCATCGTGGTGGCCACCGGACGAAGGATAAAGATCCGCGATGGGTTCATCTAACTCCCCTATAGGGCGTGGCTGTCTTTGCCGGAGAACTCCGGTTATCGCTGTGCGGCTGTAACATTTTGCTTGGTGGGCAATTGGGACCCATTCCATCCTCCGCCCAACGCTTCGATCAGCAGTACGCTCGCTGTCAGGCGACGGGTCAAAAGGGCTACCGCTGTTACCTCGGCGTTGAGTAGCGTCGCCTGTGAGGTGATGACTGTAAGATAACCCACCGTTCCGGCCCGGTACTGCGCGGAAGAAACGTCGAGGGCACGATTGGCGGCTTGAACTGTTTGCCGCACTTTGTCCGCCTCTTCCGCTAGAATGCGCAACGCGGCCAGATCATCTTCCACCTGCTGCATCGCCGTCAGCACAGTCTCCCGATACGCGGCCACGGTCGCATCGTAGGCGGCCTGCTGTTCCGCGACGACACCGCGGCGGCGCCCCGCATCGAAGAGAGTCTCCGCCAACTGTGGCCCAACCGACCAAAAGCGACTGGGCCAGGTGAACCATTTCGCCAAGCTGGAACTTTCCAACCCGGCGCTTCCGGTCAAGCTCAGGTTTGGATAGAAGGCCGCCATTGCGATCCCAATCTGTTCGTTCGCCGCCGCCACCTGCCGCTCCGCGCCGGCTATGTCCGGCCTTCGTTCCAATAGTTCAGAGGGAAGGCCGAGCGGCAGCGGCGGCGGACCAGTGGTCAATGGGACGGGTGGAATGGTGAGTTCCACGGGTGCTTTGCCGATCAGGATAGCGATGGCGTGTTCAAACGCCGCACGCTGCACGCCAAGGTCGATCAACTGCGACTGCACCTGGTACAGTTGCGACTCTGCTTGGGCAACATCGAGGTCCGACGCTACTCCGGCGGAGAATCGGTCCCGTGTTAGCGTCAGGTACTCCTTATATGACGTCTGCGTGCGTGTGAGTAACTCGGCTTCTCCGTCGTTGCCGTGAAGGCCGAAGTAGTCTTGCGCGAGTTCGGCTTGGTAGAGCAACCGGGCATTCGCCACGTAGGCCGCTAGAGACTGGGCAGTCGCGGCGCTCGCGGTCACACCGCGGCGAATGTTTCCCCACAGATCCGGCTCCCACGAAACATTAAATGGCAGAGTGAAACTTGTTTGGCGGCCCGATGCGCCCGATCCGTTTCCGGTGGCGGTACCGCGCCCGGTGGCAATCGACGGAGTTGTAGTCACAATCGGGAACAACGCGGCGCGGGCCACACTTACCGCAGCCTTGGCTTGCTTGTATTGCGCCTCGGCTTGCAGTACATTCTGGTTCGAAACGCTTACCTGCTCCTCGAGCGCGTTCAGGGCCGAATCATTGTACAGTTCCCACCATCGGCCTTTGGAGAAGGCGTCGCCGGGCTGCGATTGCTTCCATCCGGCCGCTTCCGCTTCCTTGAAGTTCACGGGCGGCTGCTCTTTAAACGAAGGCGGCGCAGCGGCAGAAGGCCGTTTATAATGGGGCCCTACCATGCATCCGGCCGAAGCCAGCAGCATGGTAAGGAGCGTCGTGAGCGGGAAGTGCGGAGGCGGCTTCATCTGACTACCCTCTCAGGCCTTGCCGGCGTTCTTGGCTGAGGGGGTCGCTGCGGGACTGACCACGGGACTGACCGCGGGGCTTGCGGGCGGTTTGGCCGGGGCGTTGGCGGAGGGGATTTGAGCCTTAACCTTGGTCCCTTCCTGCAGTTTGTCGACGCCGGTCATAACCACAACCTCTCCCGGCACCAGCCCCGAAACGACTTCAGAGTCATCGCCTTCCGTAGTACCGATGGTGATCGGACGCACGGTGATGCTTGAATCGGCCTTAACAACGTAGACATAGGTCGCTTGAGAGTTGCGTTGTACAGCGGCAGTTGACACCAGGGTCACTCCGCGCTTTTCCTGGACCAGCATTCGCGCGTTTACAAACTGATTAGGAAACAGCGTACCTTTCGCGTTTTGGAATGTCGCTCTCAGCTTGAGCGTGCCGGTGGTTGGATCGATTTGATTATCAAGCGTTGTCAACGACCCTTGCGCAAGCTTTGTCTTGGCGTCGCGGTCATAGGCATCGACTTCAAGCGTCACCCCGGCGGCCATCTTCTTGAGTACGACCTGAAGCTGATCTTCGGAGATCGTAAAGATGGCGCTGATTGGATCCATCTGTGTGATGACCACCAAGCCGTTGGTATCGGCGGCCTGAACGATATTGCCGGGGTCAACCAGCCGCAACCCAACGCGTCCAGTGACAGGAGCCGTGATCTTGCAGTAGGCCAGATTGACCTGGGCGCTTTGGATTTGACCCTGATCGAGTTTCACTATTCCCTCGTCCTGGTGCACCGTCGCCTGCTGGGTAGCAAGTTGTTGCTCCGGGATGGCCTTCTGCGGAACCAACTGTTGATAGCGGACGAGGTCGATCCGCGCGTTCTCCAGGGCAGCCTGGTCCCTGATCAGTTGCCCTTCGGCCTGGGTCAAGGCCGCTTGATAGGGTCCGTCGTCAATTTCCGCTAATAGATCATCCTTGTGAATAGTGTCGCCTTCGCGATAGCGAACGCTCATTAATTGCCCGTCGACCCGGGTCTTAACCGTGACCGTGGCGAGGGGCGTAACGGCGCCCAGCCCGGAATAGTATACACCGATGTCCCCCTTGCGGGATGTGGTTGCTACGACTGGTATGGGAGGCGGCCCTTTCGCGGCGGCCTTCGCTGCGCTAGCGGCTCTCGCACTGGCAATTGCCGACCACACAAAATAGGCACCTACAGCAAGCACGAGAAGAATGGCTAGCCACAGCCACAGCCAGCGTCGGCGGGAAGGCTTGGTCTTTCCGGGTGGAACACTCTCCGCCGGGGCAGGGACTGGCGCGGCAGGTGCGGGTTCGGATGGGGTTGCTATCGGCTCATGAGTTTGCGAAATCGGTTCGGCCGGCGTCGTTGGGCTATCGGGCATATGGTTCCTGGCGCGCAGTTTAGCGATGTTCCACTCGTTAAGCCTGAAGGCGGATCACGGGCAGCACAGTGGGCGCCATAGCTGCCATGGTACAGATTAGTTCGGTAATCAAATTGCGCATGATGTAAAAACCGCTCTCCCTTGTAGAGCACGAGACGGACCAAATGCATCTCGGCGGTTCTGGCGGCGCGACACGGCGGGAATGTGCCCGGAAAGAGTGCAGAAGCTGCACATGGAAGTGCGGGATTTGCAGTCGTCCCCCGGGCTCCCTATTGCTGCTGCAAATGGCCCCCCCTTCGTAGCCGAAGCAGCCGGTTAAGAGTATGTATGATGATCGACTCAGGCGAATGGTCACGCCTGAGCGGCGATAGGCAGGTCACGTTCCGCGCTCTGGCATCTCCGCGCAATGTTCTGCCGAATTTGTGTGCCGATAACGATGAACGTAGTCCCATCGTTACCGCCGGATAAAGTCCAGCCAGAGATTATGGACGCTGCGCATGATCGGCGACGAAACGCTATCCAGAGCCAGGGCCTTCAGCCGGTGCCAATTCGCAGCCTGGTTCGCCGGCGTCATCTCATTGCTTGAATCCCTCTCAGTAGAGAACGTCGTTGGGCAATACCGGTACCGAAGCGCCGGCATGGTAAATGGTAATGAGACGCCGCGGTCAGGCGCGGTAGTAGGGGCGGAACTTGCCGTTAGTGCCCGGCCATATGCGATCGACCACCTCGACGTCCACGCCGACACCTGCGCCTAACGCGCTGGCCAAGATACGGCCGAGAGCGGCGATAGCTTCCGGCTCCGGGTGCATGTCCGGAACCGGCACCAGCTTGACCCGGATGCGGTCGGCGCGCTCCTGAATGAGTTGGTATTGCCGGAGCCAGGGCGCCTGGTTCAGCAGAGGGTTGACGAGCGTATAGGGATGAATGCTGCGGCCATCCGGCAGTAGGAAACGATCCATCACCCGGCCTTGCACTCGCGCCAGGATTGAGCCGGAGGCGCCGCGCGTGACCAGGTCCCCAAGGCGGAAACGGAGAAACGGCATCGCCCAAGAGTGCAACGCGGTACCCACAAACTCACCTTCTTCACCCGGTCCCGCCGGGCGTCCGTCGCGCACGACCTCCGCGATTACGGTTGCCTCGGATACCTGGTAAAGGCCGCTCGAAGGGCACTCCCAGGCGATCATGTTGAACTCGTGGCTGTCGTAGAAATCGATCACCGGCGCCCGAAAGCCGTGGCGGATTCGCTCCCGCATGTCCCTGGTCATCATCTCGGAATCGGTAGTAATGAAACGGGGACGAATCAGCTCACGGTCCGAATCGGTCTGTTGCCCAGCCAGCCACGAGAGCGTGCCAGGGAACCCGCGGAGCACATCCGGCCGGGTTTCGCGCAGCCGGGCGAGGATGCGATCCGGCGGCCACAGACAATGGATCTCCTCGTAGCGGAGAACGCCCGACCGCATGTATATGGGGCTCTGGGTCAGCCGGGCGGTGACCACGGCGACCCGCCGATCGGTCAGACGCATACCGAGACGGAATAAGATCCGCAGCCGATGAGCCTGCAGGAGCCGGTCTTCGAACCAGGTGCGGCGTATACTCAGCGGCTCGCCGGAGGAACCGCTGGTACGATGAACCACCAGCTTTTCCGGATCGAACCCGCGCGCGACGATGTCCTGCGCCGGCAGGCCCTGCAGATCGGTGCGCGAGGTGGGCGGTATCCGCGCCAGGTCGTCCAGCGTTTGGACCTGGTCCGGTTTCAGGCGCGCTTGATCGAACAGGCGGCGGTAGTAGGGAACCCGTTCGTAGGCGTGCCGGACGAGCGCGCGAAGCTGGCGCGACTGGTACCGCCGGATCTCCTCGCGATCCCATTCCGACACCAGTCCGGAGCAACCCGCGATCCACCGGCCGGCGAGCATGCCCCATTCTACAATTGGAAAGTGCACGACCAGATGCGTTACGGCGACCTGTTCCATTCCAGGCGCATTGTCTGGCTGTGCCGGGCGGGCCACTACTCGGCCGGGATGACGCCACTCTGCCCGATCGGGATCGTGGCATGCATGGACGACAGCCCCACTCACGATCTCATCCAGGAGCGGGAAGGCGTCCGTTTCTTCTCGCTCGAGAAAACGAGAGGCCGCCTGGGGGACGACTCCGCGTTGAATGAGGTCGTGCCTTGCGTCCGGGAAGAACTGGAGGCGGCGCTCGGCGAGGAATCCGGGGACCGTTGGGTGCTCGCGGCCGCGAGCCCCTCCCGGAGCCTGGCGAATTTCGCCTCCGAGACCGGACATGAGCTGTTCGCAAATCCGCCGGAACTCACGGCGTGGCTCAATGACAAGGTCAATTTCCTGGCCGCTCTCGACGACCTCGGACTACCGCGAATCCGCGGCCGGTGGGCCCGCCTGACTGAGATGCGGTATCGAGAGACCGCATCTGAGATGGGGACCAGCTTTGTGGTGCAACTGGCCCGCGGGACCTCGGGGTCGGGGACGGCATTCATCGGATCGGAGCAGGACCACGCCGCCGCCGGCGCGCGCTTCGGAGTAGCGCCCGTCTGGGTCGCTCCCGACCTGGGGGACCTTTCGGTCAATATCAACGCTATCGCCATGGAGGGCGGTGTCGCCGTCTCCTGCCCCAGCGTGCAACTGACCGGTCTGTCCATGCTTTGTTCGCAGCGCGGGATGTATTGTGGGAACGACTTTGTGGCCGCTCGAGATCTTCCGGCCGCTACGGTGGGCGACGTAGTGGAACAGACCGCAAGCATCGGCCGCTGGCTCGCGTCGCTCGGTTTCCGGGGTCTGTACGGGCTGGACTTCGTGCTGGACACGTCGGGTTCCAAGGCGTATGCGGTGGACCTCAACCCGCGGTGGCAGGGTTCGACGGCCCCGCTCACGCTGGCGGAATACAAAGCGGGACGCCTGCCCCTGGCTGTCGCCGATATGGCCTGGCGGATGGGAGCGCTGGGGGAAACCGAAGTCTTGCGCCTCCAGGACGAGTTCATCCGGCCTGTCCGGGCCTCCCACATCTCCCTGCGATGCCGCGCTTCCGGATGGTCCGAGGTCGCCGGGAACCTGCGGCCCGGCGTTTATTCGCGGGACCTGGCTTTCGTGCGGCCCGGTCTCAGGCTGAACGATCTGGAGCGGCCGGACGAGTTGTTGGTGACCGGCGGTGTGCCGCGGCCGGGCGCCAGGATGGGACCGAAGGCACACGCGTTGCGCGTCGCCAGCGAGCAGCAGGTGATGGACATCGGGCGGCTGCGCCCGCTGCCGTGGAGCGAGGCGGCGGCGCGAATGCTGTATCAGGCGCTGGCGTTAAAACCGGTGGAGGAGGAAGCCGCTCGTTGAGGCTCTGCTTTGTCTCCTCCGCTGGACGCGCTTATCGAGACGGCAGGCACGACTACGACGGGGTCCGGCCTGGCTCCCAGCTCCGGGCAGAGATCGCAGAGGATCATCCTGTCGCAATTCGTTTTCCGGCACTCCACGGTTCCAATGAGGCCGAAGTAGAGGCGGCTCAGGTCGTCGCAGAAACGGCTCCGCAGTAATACCAGGTCGCCCGGTCTGAGTTCCGCCCGGAGAAACGCCACGGCCGCCTCGAAGCCCATAAAGCCATGCACATTCTCCGGCGGCATCCCCGCCGAGATCGCCGCCCGAACCCCATGCCTGGCGTGTTCTCCGAGGAACACCACGCACCCGGTGAACCGGGCAGCCTCCTTGGCGACCCGGGCGATGCGATCTCTCGGGCGCTGGGAAGAGTCGGTCATATCGCTGAATACCAGGATTCTCCTTCCGGCCCTGGCCTCCGCCAAGAATTGCAGTGCCTTCTGCAAGGTATCGATTGAGCCGTTGTACTCATCCCTGACTATTACCGCGCCCGAGGGCAGACAAACCGGCTGCATTCTGCCTGGCACCGGCTCGACTCGCCGCAAGGCTTCCGCAGCCTCCGCCAACGTCACGCCGCAGACCTGGGAGGCTGCCAGCGCCCCCAAGACCGAATTCTTCCAGTGAGTCCCGATGAGCTGGGTCTGGACCAGTTGGCATTCCTTGCCGCTATGGACTCGAAGCGAGAACCGTTCCGGCCATCGGGAAGACAACTCTTCCGCCCACAAGTCAAACGCCGGGGCGCTGCCGAACCAAACGACCCGCTGTTTTACGGAACCCGACATCGCCGCCACTCGCGGGTCGTCGCCATTCAGTACCGCAATGCCGCCGGGCCGCAATGCCGCCACCAACCGCGCCTTCTCGGCGGCCGTGTTGTCCAGCGTGCGGAAGTCCTTCATGTGCGTTCGCGCCACGGCTAGCACCACGGCCACGTCCGGCCGCACCAGGCGCGCCGATCGCTGCATGAGCCCACGCCCGTTGCCTGCAAGTTCCAGCACG
>Ga0182027_10005765_pt1 | contig 18712 bp, 22 predicted proteins | sample 712E1DmetaG_FD_121300 | JGI IMG/M metagenome (GOLD analysis project Ga0182027, IMG submission 121300) | Permafrost microbial communities from Stordalen Mire, Sweden - 712E1D metaG (Illumina Assembly) | ecosystem: Environmental > Terrestrial > Soil > Wetlands > Permafrost | place: Sweden...
CACCGCGTCGAAGCCGATATAGGCGAAGAAGATCACGCCGGTGGCGCGGAACACGCCGGTCCAGCCGAATTGTCCGAAGGTGCCGGTGTTGGGCGGGATGAACGGCGTCTGGTTCGCGTGCACGACGTAGGGCAGACCGGCGGCGATCACCAGCACGACGATGCACAGCTTGATGGCCACCATCAGATTGTTGAAATTCGCCGAAAGATGGACGCCGACGATCAAGAGCGTCGTCACCGCCGCGATCAGGGCGACGGCGGGCAGGTTGAAATAGGCTCCCGTCAGCACGAAATCGTGGAAGCCATGCACCGCGAACGGCGCGCCGGTCAGCGCCGGCGGGATTGCAAGGTGGAGCTGCTTGGTCATGAAATCTTCGAAATAGCCCGACCAGCCCACCGCCACGGTCGAACCGGCAGCCAGATATTCCAGCACTAGGTTCCAGCCGATGAACCAGGCCATGAAGCGCCCCATGGTGGCGTAGGTGTAGGTGTAAGCGCTGCCCGCCACCGGGATCATCGAGGCGTATTCGGCGTAGCACAGACCGGCGAATAGGCAGCCCAGCCCGGCGATGGCGAAGGAGATCACCACGCCCGGCCCGGCGTAGCTCGCCGCCGCGTGGCCGGTGATGACGAAAATGCCCGCGCCGATGATGGCGCCGATGCCGAGTGCGATCAGGTGGATCTGCCCCAGCGTGGGGTTGAGGTCGTGGACTTCGTGTTGTTCGGCAATCGGGTCTTCGATGATGTCGGCCATGGTTCCTGCGCTCTCGTGGGTCGGGCGGATCAATCCGCGGAGTTTTCGATATGAAAGCGCGGCGGCTTGGCACGCCAGGCTCCGTAGCTCAGATAGATGATGAGGCCGATGGCCGTCCACACCACCAGGCGGATCCAGGTCTCTTCCGGCAGAAACGCCATCATCAAAAGGTTCATGGCGACGCCCATCGGCGCCATGATCCAGACATAGGGCGTGCGGAAGGGCCGCTTGGCGCGCGGCGCCCTCACCCGCAGGATCAAGACGCCGATGCATACCACGACGAACGCGGTCAGCGTTCCGATGGAGACCAGCGGATTGAGCACGTCGATCGGCAGCAGCCCGGCCAGGACGGCCGCAAAAATGCCTGTGATGATCGAGCCGCGCCACGGTGTTTTGAAGCGCGGATGGATCTGGCTGAACACTTCGAAGAACAGCCCGTCCTTGGACATGGCGTAGAAAATGCGCGATTGCCCGAGCAGGAAGACAAGGACGACCGACGCCAGCCCGACGATGGCGCCGACGCTGACGTACGGGGCCAGCCACTTGAGCGAGGCCGAGCGCTCCAGCGCCATAGAAACCGGATGGGGAACGTTCAGCGTGTCATAGGGAGCCAGACCGGTCAGCACATACGACATCAGGATGTAGAGCACGGTGCAGATCGCCAGCGACCCGAGGATTCCCAAAGGCACGTCGCGCTTGGGATTGCGCGCCTCCTGCGAGGCGACCGAGACCGCATCGAACCCGATATAGGCGAAGAAGATGAGGCCCGTGGCCCGCAGCACTCCGCTCCAGCCATATTGCCCGAACACGCCGGTGGTGTTCGCCGGGATGAGGGTGAATGTCGGGTCGTGGTGCAGCGGGAGGTGATAGGCCGGTATGACATGGGGCAGGCCCAAGGCGATCACGATGACGACGATTGTCAGCTTGATCGCGACCATCACGTTATTGAAATTTGCCGACAGATGCACGCCCACGATCAGCACGCCGGTGATGACCGCCAGCAACGCCACCGCCGGCAGATTGAAATAGGCGTGGGTGTAGACGAGCTGCTGCCCCACGCCGACCAGCGCGATGGGCGCCTGGGCGAAGGCGGCGGGCACGGGATAGCCCAGATAGCTCATGAAGTCGTTGAAGTAGCCCGACCAGCCGACCGCCACCGTCGAGCAGGCCGCGAGATATTCCAGCACCAGATTCCAGCCGATGAACCAGGCCATAAAGCGGCCCATCGTGGCGTAGGTGTAGGTGTAGGCGCTGCCGGCGACGGGGATCATCGAGGCGAATTCGGCGTAGCAAAGTCCGGTGAACGCGCAGCCGAACCCGGCGATCAGGAATGAGATGACTACGCCCGGCCCGGCATAGATCGCCGCCGCATGTCCCGTGATGACGAAGATGCCCGCGCCGATGATGCCGCCGATGCCGAGCGCCATGAGGTGGACCGGCCCCAGCGTGGGCTTCAGGTCTTGGACCTCGGGCTGTACGGCAATTTGATCTTCGGCAACACCGGCCATTCTGTGCCCCCCGTGGCGACGAGCCCGCGAAGCGGGCCGAGGACACTCTGCACGAGCTTGCCGCTCGCGCCAACAGCCGCGCGGTTGCTAAGTCTTGGTCCAGACGGCGATTTCGTTGCCGTTGGGATCGCGGAAGTGGAACCGCCTGCCGCCGGGGAATTCGTGGCGGGAAAGAATTTCCGCACCGGCCGCACGGACCTTAGTTTCCATTGCGTCAAGATCGGCGGCGGTGAGCACGATCAGCGGCCCACCGATTGCCACCACCTTGCGCTCGACATTGAAACCGCCGACGCGGTCGCCGCTGTGGAACTCCACATAGTCCGGCCCGTAATCGACGAAGGTCCAGCCGAACAGCGCCGCGTAAAACGCCTTGGTCGCCGGGATGTCCGAAGCCGGCAGCTCGATATAATCGAGGTATCCGTCGTTTGGCATTGATGTGTTCCTCTTTTGTTCTTTCTACTATGCGATAGACGGCGAGTCAAGACGGGAGCAGGGCGTACACGCTGGTTTCGCGGATTTCGCGGTCTTCCAGTTCGCGCGTCGTCTGCACGCTGTAGGTCGCGAGTTTTTCGACGCCCGATTTCGGGAAATAGCTGCGCCCCGGATCGCCCAGCAGCACCACCACTCCGGCAGCCGCGCGCGCGCGTAGCCACGCGGTAAGCCGCTCCGCCAACGGCCGCTCGTAACACATGTCGCCGCACAGGATGGTCTGCCAATCACCGTGGCGGCCGACCAGATCGTCTTGCGTGATCTCCACGCGCACGCAGTTCGCGTCCGCGTTCAGTTGGATGGCCGCCGCCGCATAAGCGTCGATGTCGGCGGCCAGCACTTGCGTCGCACCTGCCTTCGCCGCAGCGATGGCGACCAGCCCAGAACCCGACCCGAAATCGAGCACCGATTTCCCGCGCACAGCCTCTGGATGATCGAGCAAATAGCGCGCCAGCGCCTGTCCGCCGGCCCAGGCGAAGGCCCAATAGGGCGGCGGAACCCCTTGCGCTTCAAGCTCTTCCTCGGTCTTACGCCACAACGGCACCACCTCGGTCGCCAGGTGCAGGCGGATTTCCGGCACCAAAGGCGGGGCGATCAGGGCGGTATTGGCGCGGATAAACGCCGCGGGAGGTGTCATGCGCGGGGCATGCCTTTCGTGTATGCTGTTTAGCATAACAAGCGTTGGGGGTGGGTATGTCGAAGCATTTCAACGGCATCAGGATTTTGCTGGTTTTTGTCGGCATCAATCTGGTGATGTTTCTCATGCTGATGACCAGCATGACCAGCGCGCACCCCTGGCTGGCGCGCGTCCTACCGGGACATTTCGAGGCCGGGGTGAATTCCTCCGGCTATTGGGTGTTTTTCGCCCTGGTGCTGCTGGTCGATGCCGCCACCGTCCTTCTCGCCGGGCTTGCGCTGCTGATTCCCGCTATGCGCGACAGTGCCGCGGTCGAGGAACGCCGGCTGGCGCGCCATCTGGTCGACCGTGGCGGCGTTTCGGAGGAAGCCAAGGAATCCATCTTTGTGGTAATGCGCGAGGAAGTGCTCGCAGCCCATTACCAGATCGTCGTCGGGCGGACGATCCTGCTCGCGGGCGCCGTCTTCCTGGTGTTCGCGTTCTTCGCCATGTCGCTCAGTTTCGCCCGCGCGCAGCCCGATGGCACGATGTACGCGAACCAGGCGGGGCCGGTGCAGAACGTCACGGTGAAGGCCTGGGACATCGAACGCTTCACGATGGACCAGATCGCGGGTGCCGTCCTGCTCAACGCGCCGGACATCTACGGCTGGCATTTCGGCACGCTCAAGAACAACAGCGCGCGGCCGGTCTATACCAATTTCGTCTTCGCCTTCCGCACGCTGACGGGCCTTGTCCTGCTCTTGACCGTGCTCAGTCTCCTGCGCCGCGGCCAACGGCCGAACCGTGAGAAGAAGACCATCGAGAGCGTGGAGGCCGCGGCAGAGGAAAAGAAGGCCTAGCCGACCCAGCTCGAGATCGCCAGCGCGGCGGCGATCAGCGCGCCGGTTTCGCGGTTGGCGCGGAAGAGCTTTAGACAGCGCGCGCTATCGTCGATGTCGAGCGTGTAGACCTGCCACAGCATGTGAGCGCCCGCCAGCAGCATCAAAAGGACGAACGGCCAGCCTTCGTGCTCGGCGAAGCCCGCCGCCAGGATCAGCGTGAAGGCGACGGTGTAGAATCCGAGGATCCACTCGCGCGAGCGCGCGCCGAGCAGCCGCGCGGTGGATTTCACGCCGATCAGCGCGTCGTCATCCTTGTCCTGATGGGCGTAGATCGTGTCATAGCCGAGCGTCCAGAAGAACAGGCCGGTGTAAAGGATGCCGTCGGCCGCATCGAGGGTGCCGATCTGCGCGGCGAAGCCCAGCAGCGCGCCCCAATTGAAGGTCAGCCCCAGCCAAGCCTGCGGCCACCAGGTGATCCGCTTCATGAACGGATAGGCGGCGATCAGGACCAGCGAGCCCACGCCCAGCACGACGGCAAGCCGGTCGAGCAGCAAAAGGATCACCAGCCCGATCAGGCTGAGCCCCGCCGCGAACAGCCAGGCCTGCTTGACGCTGACGGCGCCCGACGGGATCGGCCGGCCGCGGGTCCGCGCGACTTTGGCGTCGAACTCGCGGTCGACGATGTCGTTATAGGTGCAGCCCGCCCCGCGCATGACGATGGCGCCGACGCCGAGCAGCACCACCAATCCCCAATCGTGCCAGGAGCCGAAGGGGCGGCTGTCGGCCACCGCGCCGAGCACCAGCCCGAACACGCAGGGCCAGTAGAGCAGCCAGGTGCCGATGGGCCGGTCGAGCCGCATTAACCTCAGATAAGGCTGTATCTTGGCTGGGGCGCGGTCCACCAGTGCGGCGGCCACGGCGTCGGCGGGGCGGGGGGAAGTAAAGCTGCCTTGCGTCATGGTAATATGTGCCGGTTTCGAACGTATCGCCGCGGACGGATCGCAGTATGGCATTGAACCTTCGCAGACGCACGATGCGCCTCGTGCTGGTTGGCTCCTGCGCGCTGCTCGCGGCCTGCGGCAAGCAGGAACCTCCAGAGGCCGAAGCGTCCGCGGCGACTGTCCGTCAGGTGGTCAGCGCAATGCTGGCCCGTCCGAATTTCAAGATGCCAGCCGGCAAATGCATGTGCCCCGGATTCGAGCAAGATGGCGTGGTGGAGGATTTTCCGCCCGGTCTGCTCGACGACATCTACGCCCGTAACCCGTGGCTGCGCCGCTGGTCGGATTGCGCCGAATTCAACGGTCAGCTTCTCACATCGTCGGCTTGTCCGGCCGGGGCGACCAAATTCGTCTGCGGCGCCGTTGACCAGCCCAGCGTTGCCCAAGGCGTCCAGAGGGTCGAATGCCGCGCCTACAACGACCCGCTGGACGGCTATGTGATGGGCTGGGATGTGTCGCGCACCGATTCGGGTAAGCTGGTCGCCAAGCCTACCGGCCTCGATTGGATCGAATGAGCACAAAGACCGACAGCGAACTCGCCTATCCCGGCGGCAAGCTGCGCCTTTATGTCGAGGCGGCGTTGGGCGAGGGCGCGCGCCTCGCCCCTGACGAAGGCCAGGCCCATTACCTTCTGCACGTCATGCGCGCCAGGGCGGGCGAGCGCGTCACCTTGTTCAACGGGCGCGACGGCGAATGGCTGGCGCGGATCGCCGAATCCGGCAAGCGCGGCTGCACGCTCGAATGCGAACGCCTCACGGCCAGGCAAACCGAAGAGGCGGATCTCTGGCTTGTTTTCGCGCCGATCAAGAAGACGCCCGCCGATTATCTCGCCCAGAAAGCGACGGAGCTTGGCGTGCGCGCGCTGCAACCTGTCATCACCCGGCGCACCATCGTTGCGCGGGTGAACCTGGAGCGCATGCGCGCCAATGCGGTGGAGGCCGCCGAGCAGTCCGGCCGCTTGAGCGTACCGGAAACTCGCGAGCCGCTCTCTTTCGAGAAGCTTCTCGCCGCATGGCCTAGAGAGCGGCGCATCCTATTCTGTGATGAGGCCGGTGATGCCCCGCCCATCGCGGAAGCCTTGCGCGGCGCTCCAGACGGGCCGTGGGCAGTGGTCACAGGCCCCGAAGGCGGTTTCGACCCGGCGGAGCGCGCCCAATTGCGCGCCATGTCTTGTGTCACACCGGTTTCACTGGGGGAGCGGATTCTCCGCGCCGACACGGCCGCGCTGGCGGCGCTCGCGGTGTGGCAGGCGGTCAAGAGCGCCGACTTGTAGCCGCGCCGGGCCGCGCCTACATAACAGACCTGCAATTCACCCATGCGTTTAGGGGCCCCCCGCCCGGAAAAGGCATCATATGTCCATTCCCCAGACCGCCGGCGGGCCGATCGAATCGCGCGACGATCTCGTGCGTTATCTGGCGGAAGGCTCGAAGCCCAAGTCCGAATGGCGTATCGGCACCGAGCACGAAAAGTTCATGTATTGCCTGACAACCCGCAAGCCGCTCCCTTACGAGGGGCGTCCGGGCATCCGCGTCCTGCTGGAAAGTATGGAGCGCTTCGGCTGGAAGCCGGTGATGGAGGGCGAGTACATCATCGGGCTGAGCCAGAACGGGGCCGCGATCAGCCTAGAACCGGGCGGCCAGTTCGAACTTTCCGGCGCGCCGCTCAAGTCCGTCCACCAGACTTGCGCCGAGGTGAACACCCATCAGCAGCAGGTGCGCGAGGTCGCCGCCGAGATCGGCGCAGGCGCCATCGGGCTTGGCTTCGCGCCGGACTGGTCGATGGACGAAACCCATTGGATGCCCAAGAAGCGCTACGAGATCATGCGGCGCTACATGCCCAAGGTTGGCGGCTACGGGCTTGAGATGATGCTGCGCACCTGCACGGTGCAGGTGAATCTCGATTTCTCCTCGGAAGCCGACATGGTCAAGAAATTCCGCGTCGGCCTGGCGCTGCAGCCCGTGGCGACGGCCTTGTTCGCCAACTCGCCGTTCCGCCAAGGCAAGCCCAACGGTTTTCTCTCATACCGCAGCCATATCTGGACCGACGTCGACAACGACCGCGCCGGCATGCTGCCCTGGGTGTTCGAAGACGGCATGGGCTTCGAGCGCTATGTCGATTACGCGCTCGACGTGCCGATGTATTTCGTCTACCGCGACGGCAAATACATTGACGTGGCCGGCAGGCGGTTCCGCGATTTCCTGGCGGGCAAGATTCCCGAATTGAAGGGCGTCGTGCCGGAATTGTCGGACTGGGCGGACCATCTGACGACGATCTTTCCCGAAGTGCGCCTGAAGCGATTTCTTGAAATGCGCGGGGCGGACGGCGGAAGCTGGCGGCGCATCTGCGGGATGCCGGCGCTGTGGGCCGGGCTGCTGTACGACCAGACGGCGCTCGATGCGGCCTGGGACATGGTCAAGGATTGGACGGCGGAAGAACGCCAGGCCATGCGCGACGCGGTTCCCAAGCTCGCTTTCAAGACGCCGTTCCGCAAGTCGAGCGTGTGGGAGCTCGCCCACCGCATGCTGGAAATCTCCACCGAAGGCCTCAAGTGGCGGGCCGCCGAGGACGCCGCCGGCATGACCGAGGAAGGATTCCTCGTGCCGCTGCGCGAGACCGTGGCGCGCGGCTACACCCGCGCCGAAGAGCTGCTTCAGCTCTACCGCACCGACTGGGCGCGCGATTTCGCGCCGCTCTATCGCGATTTCAATTTCCTGTAAGGCCCAACCGTCAGTGGACCGTCACCGCCGCCTTGCAATAAGGCGTCGAGCCGTCGATCGGCGGCTCTTTGCCGGTCGGGTCCTTGTAGGTCAGCGAGATGGTGTTCTGCGTAATGTCCGCGCAGACCTTCAGGTAATGCGTGCCGCCCGGCGGCGGATGATCGTCGACCACGCTGCACACGATCTTCGCGTCGGCTGAGTCCTGGATCAGGGGAACGCCCTGATAGTCGCCGTTGCCCATCTGCAGATAAAGGAAGCCCTTACCGCCGATGGTCTGATTGTATTGAACGTTTTTGCCGTCGTAGCAGGCCGCGATCCAGGTCGCGGCGTTCGCTCCGGCGGGCATCAGCACGCTCAAGGCGGCGGCAAGCAGAAGTTTTCGCATCCAGACCTCCTGATCCCGGCAATCGTCGCGCCGGATGGCGTCGATGGCAATTATACCCGGATCGGCGCCGCCCGATGTGAAAAAAAAGAGCAGCTGGGCGCCGCTCTCACAGGTTCACAAGAACTTGACGCCTATGGCTGGACCGTCACCGTGGCCGAGCAATATGGTCCTACATCCTGAACCTTGCTGGCGGGCTTGGTCGGGTCCTGGTATCTCAAGGTGATGATGTCGCGCTGCTTGTCGGCGCAGACCTGCGTGATCGGTTCGGCGCCGGCGGGCGCGTTCGCATAGACCGTGCCGCAGACGATGACCTTGTTGGCGAAGGTCTGGGCGAGGCGGGCGGTTTGGAAGATTCCCTTGTCCGTCTTCAGATAAAGGAAGCCCGCGCCGCCGATCGTCTGGTTGTATTGGAAGTTCTTGCCGTCGGCGCACACCGACACCCAAGTAGTGGCGTTTGCGGCGGCAGGCGTCAATGCGGCGATTGCCGCAATCAAAAGAAGCTTGCGCATCCTGAACTCTCCGGTCCCGGCTGATGCGGACGCACGAGGATCGCGCCGAGCGGCGATCCCTCGACCGTAAGCCAGGATCATACGCCCTCGAGCGCCGGGCGTACCAGTGACCGCTAGCCGCGCGGGCGCGCCAGCAGAATCGCCAAGAGTCCGGCGGCGGCGATCAGCGCGCCGTAAGTGACCCAGTGCGCATCGGAGACCATGAAACTGTCGCGCGGCCAGGGAATATAGCCCGAGCCCTGGGCGGCAAAGAAAAGCCCGGCCAGCAGCGCGGCAGCGCCCACGATTCGAAACAGCATCCTCATGGCGCCCCCCTTCTTGCGGGGTCACTATAGCATTATTTGCTCGCCGCGGCGGATGGGCTTTGCCCATTTCACGCAAGTGAGGGGCAAGTTTGCGTACAAATGGGGATAGAACGCGCCATTGCTCGCGGGCTCGTATTTTAGTGCTGAGTCGAGCGGCGTGGGATCGACCGCCACCAGCACCAGATCGCTCGCGCCGGAATAATAGCGCTCCAGCGTGCCCGGCACCTGTTCCGCGGTCGAGAAATGCAGGAAGCCGTCTTCGCGATCCTTCGCCGAGCCGGCATAAATGCCGCCGCGTTCCGCCTCGGCCCATTCCGCCGCGTGGCAGATTTTATAGATCAGCGCCGTCACGCCGCCGTGCCGCCCACCGTCAGCCCATCGAGGCGCAGCGTCGGCTGGCCGACGCCCACCGGCACGCTCTGGCCGTTCTTGCCGCAAGTGCCGATGCCGGTGTCGAGCTTCATGTCGTTGCCGATCATCGAGACGCGGGTCAGCGCTTCCGGCCCGTTGCCGATCAGGGTTGCGCCCTTGATCGCGGGGCCGACTTTGCCGTCTTCCACCAGATAGGCCTCGGTGCAGGAGAACACGAACTTGCCGTTGGTGATGTCGACCTGTCCGCCGCCGAACTGCGTCGCGTAGATTCCCTTCTTCACGCTGGCGAGGATTTCCTCCGGCGTCTTGTCGCCCGCCAGCATAAAGGTGTTGGTCATGCGCGGCATGATCATGCTGGAATAGGATTCGCGGCGGCCATTTCCTGTAGGCGCCATGCCCATCAGCCGCGCATTCTGGCGGTCCTGCATGTAGCCTTTGAGGATTCCGTCCTCGATCAGCATTGTGCGCGAGGTGGGCGTGCCTTCGTCGTCGATGGAGAGCGAGCCGCGCCGTCCGCCGATGGTGCCGTCGTCGACCACGGTGACCCCGGGCGCCGCCACGCGCTGGCCGAGCAGGCCCGAAAACGCGCTGGTTTTCTTGCGGTTGAAATCGCCTTCCAGCCCGTGGCCGACGGCTTCGTGCAGCAGGATTCCCGGCCAACCGGGGCCGACCACGACGGTCATCTCGCCGGCTGGGGCGGGCACGGAAGAGAGATTCACCAGCGCTTCGCGCAGCGCTTCGTCGATCGCGCCCTGCCAGTATTCGGGGGCGATGTAGGTCTCATAGCCGCCGCGCCCGCCGCCGCCGTAGCTGCCGGATTCCTGGCGGCCGTTCTCCTCCACGACGATCGAAACGGAAAGCCGCACCAGCGGGCGGATGTCGCGATAGGTCTCGCCGCCCGCGCGGATGATCTCGACGTTCTGCCAGGAGCCGGCGAGCGAACAGGAAACCTGCCGCACGCGCGGATCCTTATTGCGCGCGTAAGCGTTCATCTCTTCGAGCAGTTTCACTTTCTTCTCGAAGGCCGCGCTCCCGAGCGGATCGATGTCGCTGTAGAGCTTCACATTGGTGCGGGCGGGAGCGGCCGATGCAGCGCCGGAATATCCGCGCGCCACGGCGCGGACGGTTTCGGCGGCGCGGGCGATGGCGTCCTCGGAGAGTTCGTTGGCGTGGGCATAGCCGGTCGCTTCGCCCGCCACCGAACGCAGGCCGAAGCCCTGGGTGGTGTCGAAATTGGCCGCTTTCAGCCGCCCGTCGTCGAACGAGAACGATTCGCTTTGGCGAAATTCCAGGAACAATTCACCGTCGGCGGCGCCCTTCAGGGCCTCGTCAACCTTCGCCTGGACGCGGGCGCGGTCCATTCCGGTGCGGGAAAAAAACAGATCGGCAGCCAAGGGGAACCTCCGTCTTCCGCCGTCAGGGGCGCGGTTTTCCGCGCAAACGGCGGCTTTTCACATATCGGCCTTCCGGAACGTCAAGGCAAGGGCATATCGCGGGCCAGCCTACCGTGGGGTCAGCCGCGCCATATGGTCGCAATGACAACCTGTCCATAACGCCTCTAAATCGCATATAGAATTTTTCTAAATCGGATTCTGCGCGACGGCACGAACCGCGCGCAGGCCGGATTTTCACGAGGTGGCGATGTTCTTCAGAATGACCGCCTTCGCAGCGGCCCTGGCCGTGACCGGTGCGGCCAGCGCCGCGCCGCAGAACTGGCAGGTCGGGATGCAGCCCGCCGCGTCCCCCGTCATGGCGCGGATCGAGGATTTCCACACCCTGCTGCTCTACATCATCACGGCGGTCTGCCTGTTCGTGGCGGCGCTTTTGATCTGGGTGATGATCCGCTACAACCAGCGCGCCAACCCGGTACCGAGCAAGACGCATCACAACACGCTGCTCGAAATGGCGTGGACCCTGGTCCCGGTTGCCATCCTCGTATTCATCGCGGTGCCCTCGTTCCGCCTGCTCTATTTCGAGGCGGAGATCCCCAAGCCCGACGTCACGATCAAGGCCATCGGCAAGCAATGGTTCTGGACCTACGAATTTCCCAAGGACGGCGACTTCCAGTTCGATTCCTACATGCTGACGGACGCGCAGAGGACCGGGACCGGCGAGCCGCGCCTCCTTGGCGTCGACCATCCGGTCTATGTGCCGGTGAATAAGGTCGTCGAGATCGACACCACGGGCGCCGACGTCATCCATTCCTGGGCGGTGCCCGCGTTCGGCGTGAAGATGGACGCCATACCCGGGCGCATCAACCGCACCTGGTTCAAGGCGACGGCGCTGGGCACCTATTACGGCGAATGCTCCGAGCTTTGCGGCGCCAACCACGCCTTCATGCCGATCGAGGTGAAGGTGGTGAGCGAGGCCGACTACCAGGCCTGGCTCGCCATGGCGAAAAAGAAATATGCGGCGGACCCCGGCGCGACCCGCGTCGCGGCCGACAATTAAGGACGGCGAAATGGCAACGGCCCACGCAGATCATCCCCACGGCTGGCGGCGTTACGTCTATTCGACGAACCACAAGGACATCGGCACGATGTACCTGGTGTTCGCCATCTGCGCCGGTCTCATCGCGGGCTTCTTCTCGATGATGATCCGCGCCGAACTGATGTTTCCGGGCCTGCAGGTCTTCTCCAACCCGCACACCTACAACGTGTTCGTCACCGGACACGGCATAATCATGATCTTCTTCATGATCATGCCGGCGATGATCGGCGGTTTCGGCAACTGGCTGGTGCCGATGATGATCGGCGCGCCGGACATGGCGTTTCCGCGCATGAACAACATCTCGTTCTGGCTCTTGCCGTTCTCGTTCGCGCTGCTGATCGCCTCCATGTTCGTGGAAGGCGATTCCGGCGGCACCGGGGTAGGCGGCGGCTGGACGCTTTATGCGCCGCTCTCGACCTACGGCTCGCCCGGCCCGGCGATGGATTTCGCGATCTTCTCGCTGCACATCGCGGGCGCCTCCTCGATCATGGGGGCGATCAACTTCATCACCACCATCCTCAACATGCGCGCGCCGGGCATGACGCTGCACAAGATGCCGCTGTTCGTCTGGTCGATCCTGGTGACGGCGTTCCTGCTGCTCTTGTCGCTGCCGGTTCTGGCGGGCGCTATCACCATGCTGCTCGCCGACCGCCATTTCGGCACCAGCTTCTTCAACGCGGCGGGCGGCGGCGATCCGATCCTCTACCAGCACCTGTTCTGGTTCTTCGGCCACCCCGAGGTCTACATTTTGATTTTGCCGGGCTTCGGGATGATCAGCCACATCGTCTCGACCTTCTCCAAGAAGCCGGTGTTCGGCTATCTCGGCATGGCCTACGCGATGGTGGCGATCGGCTTCATCGGATTCCTGGTGTGGGCGCACCACATGTACACGGTGGGCCTCAGCGTCGACACCAAGGCCTATTTCGTCTTCGCCACCATGGTCATCGCGGTGCCGACGGGCATCAAGGTGTTCAGCTGGATCGCCACCATGTGGGGCGGCTCCATCGAGTTCAAGACGCCGATGCTGTGGGCGATCGGCTTCGTCTTTCTGTTCACGGTCGGCGGCGTGACCGGCGTGGTGCTGGCCAATGCCGGCGTTGATGTCAGCCTGCAGGACACTTATTACGTGGTGGCCCATTTCCACTATGTGCTGAGCCTTGGCGCGGTATTCGCGATCTTCGCCGGCTGGTATTTCTGGTTCCCGAAATTCACCGGCTACACCTACAACGAAACGCTGGGCAAGCTGCATTTCTGGGTCACGTTCATCGGCGTCAACCTGGCCTTCTTCCCGATGCATTTCCTCGGGCTGGCGGGCATGCCGCGGCGCATCGCCGACTATCCCGACGCCTATGCGGGCTGGAACTTCGTCTCCTCCATCGGCGCCTTCATCGCCGGTGCCGGGGTGCTGGTCTTCCTGGCGACGATGGCCGAGGCCCTGTATCGCAAGCGCCGGGCGGGCGACAATCCGTGGGGTGTCGGCGCCACGACGCTGGAGTGGACGCTGTCCTCGCCGCCGCCGTTCCACACCTTCAACGAACTGCCGAAGATCACATGACGACGCTCGCACTTTCCCGTCCCGCCGCGCGCGTCGAGGATTTCTTCGCGCTCTTGAAGCCGCGGGTGATGTCGCTTGTCATCTTCACCGGGCTGGCGGGGCTGATCGTGGCGCCGGGCCATGTCCATCCGCTGACTGCGTTCTCAGCGCTCCTCTGCATCGCGGTGGGCGCGGGCGCGTCGGGCGCGCTCAACATGGCCTATGACAGCGACATCGACGCGCTGATGACGCGCACCGCTTCGCGCCCGATCCCGATGGGACGCATCGCGCGCGCGGACGCGCTCGCCTTCGGCTGGACGCTTTCGGTCGGCGCGGTGACGTTGATGCTGCTCTTCGTCAACGCGCTCGCCGCGGGGCTGCTCGCCTTCACCATCTTCTTCTATGTCGGCGTCTACACCCTGTGGCTCAAGCGGCGCACGCCGCAGAACATCGTGATCGGCGGGCTCGCAGGCGCCTTGCCGCCCGCCATCGGTTGGGCCTCGGTGACCGGCACGCTTGACTTCGCGCCGCTGTTGCTGGTGGCCATCATCTTCCTCTGGACGCCGCCGCATTTCTGGTCGCTGGCGCTGTTCCGCTCCGAGGATTACGCGCGCGCCCATGTGCCGATGATGCCCGTGGTCTGCGGCAAGCGCGCGACGCGCCGCCAGATCCTGATCTATGCGCTGGTGCTGGTGCCGCTCGGCATCCTGCCCGCCGCGATCGGGCTTGGCGGACCGATTTATCTCGCGGCGTCCGTGGGGCTGGGCGGGCTGCTGCTGTGGAACGCCGCCTCGGTCTTGCGCGAAACGGACGAAACGCGCGAACCTCGCGCCCGGCGGATGTTCGCGGTGACGATTTTCTATCTGTTTTCGCTGTTCGCAACGCTGATCGCCGAGCATCTGCTCGGCCCGTTACGGATTTGGATGTGATGGTAGACGAGGATCGCAACGAGCGCGAACGGCACCGGCGCAATATCGCGCTGGCGCTGGTTCTGCTTGGGTTGGTGGTTCTGTTCTACGCGACATCGATCATCCGCGTTCATTGGTGACCTTCGGGGAGAGGCCGTTCATGGCGCATAGCGGAGTGAAGCACGACTATCATCTGGTCGATCCCAGCCCATGGCCGGCCGTGGGCGCCATCGGCGCCTTCACCATGCTGATCGGCGCCGTGTTCTGGATGAACAAGAATTACACCGGCTTCTTCGGTCTGCCGGTGAACGGCCAGCCCTGGATTTTTGCCGCCGGGGTGGTGCTCGTGCTCTACACGATGGCGGGCTGGTGGCGCGACGTCATCACCGAATCCGTGGTGCGCGGCGATCACACGCCGGTGGTGAAGCTCGGCCTGCGTTTCGGCATGGTGCTGTTCATCGCTTCGGAAGTGATGTTCTTCGTCGCCTGGTTCTGGGCCTATTTCAACACCGCGCTGTTCCACAACGACGTCGGCGTCTCCGCCTGGCCGCCTTCGGGCATCGTGACCCTCGACCCTTGGCATTTCCCGCTGCTCAACACGCTGATCCTGCTCACCTCGGCCACCACGGTGACCTGGGCGCATCACGCCCTGCAGCAGGGCGACCGCAAGGGCGCGATCGAGGGCCTGCTGCTCACGGTTCTTCTCGGCGCCTCCTTCACCTGCGTCCAGGCCTATGAGTATGCCCATGCGCCGTTCACCTTCGGCTTCAACGGCGCGGCGCTGGTGCCGTTCACCGATCCCGCCCATGTCAGCCTTGCGGCGGGGGCGGGCGATCTCGGCGCCATTTACGGCTCGACCTTCTTCATGGCGACGGGGTTCCACGGCTTCCACGTCATCGTCGGGACGATCTTCCTGACGGTGTGCCTGGGGCGCGCCATCGCCGGACAATTCACCCCGACGCGCCATTTCGGCTTCGAGGCGGCGGCCTGGTACTGGCATTTCGTCGACGTGGTCTGGCTGTTCCTGTTCAGCTGCATCTACGTGCTGGGGCAGGGGCCGGTCACCTCTTGAGCGGCGCCACGCACGACGCGCTCTACGGGCGCTGTCCGCGCTGCGGCAAGGGCAAGCTGTTCGACGGTTATCTGACGCTGGCGCCCCGTTGCGCCCATTGCGGCCTCGATTATGCGGTGTTCGATGCGGGCGACGGCCCCGCGGTGTTCGTGGTGCTGATCGTGGGCGCCATCGTCTGCGCCGCGGCGCTCTACGTGGAATTCACCTATTCGCCGCCCTATTGGGTGCATGCGGTGCTGTGGATTCCCACCATCGTGATCCTGTCGTTCGTCTTCCTGCGGCTGGCGAAGTCGCTCCTATTGGTGCTGCAGTACAGGCACAAGGCGGGCGAGGGGAAGCTCGAAGGATAACTTCACCTCCCACGGTTGGGGAGGTAAAAGACCTTCATGCTCCACTTCCGCCCGCTGCCCGTCCTGACCGCCGTCTGCGCCGTCATGGTTGCGATCCTGATCGGGCTGGGGGTGTGGCAGATCCAGCGCCTGCACTGGAAGCTCGGACTGATCGCCGAAGTGACCAACCGCCTCAGCCTGCCGCCGGTCTCGCTCGACCGCGCGCTGGCGATGGGAAAGGACGCTGAATACCGCCGCGTTGCGCTTTCCGGCCGTTTCGAGAACGAGAAGGAAGCCCATGTCTACGAGACCGGGCCGGACGGCGGCCCCGTCTATCATGTGCTGACGCCGTTCGAGACCGACAACGGGCGAACGCTGATCGTGGATCGCGGCATCGTGCCCGGCGATCTGCGCGATCTCTCCACGCGGCTCGAGAGCCGGCTGACGGGCGAGCGGCGCATCGTCGGCGTCTGGCGCACGCCCGACGGACCGGGCCCGTTTACGCCTGCGCCCGACATCGCCCACCGCATCTTCTATTCGGTCGATATGGCGGGGATCGCCTCGGCCGCGGGCGTGAAGCTCGCCGCGCCCGTGGTGGTGGAGGCCGACGCCACGCCCAATCCCGGCGGCTGGCCCAAGGGCGGGCAGACGAGGGTCGCGTTCCGCAACGAGCATCTGCAATACGCCATCACCTGGTTCGCGCTGGCCGCCGCGCTGCTGGGCATCTATGTCGCCTATCACGTCAGCCGGGACAGGCTGAAATGGAACTGATGCGATGAACGCTCCCCCTCCCGACGATTACCGCGAACGCCAGCGCACCAACCTGATCGTGGCGGGCATCGCCATCGCTCTTGTGGTGGTGACAGTGGGGCTGATGCTGATGCTCAGGCACGGCACGGAACTGGAGGATTGCTTCGCCGCCGGCCACCACCATTGCGCGCCGATCGACACCAGCCAGTAGCCTCACTTGTGCGGGGAGCGACTCGACCTTGTTGCATCCGGCGTAGAAGAATAGTGTCCCGTGCGTCGTGACTTCGGGGGGAGCGGGCAAATGACAATCGTGCGCTGGATATTGGCCGTCGTCGGAGGATTCTTCGCCTATTGGTTCGTGATGCTGATGTCCTTGGGCATCCTCGCGTTGACCGTGCAGCACCTCGAAGACGTCTTCACTCCCGGCCAGCACATGATTGTCGGGCATTCCGCGATCATTGTGGGTTTGTCCTTCTTGTTGGGAACCTATGCGGGATGCATTTCCAGCATCGCGATTGCGCCGCGCCAAAGCTGGAAGATCATGGGCTACATAGCCGTCGTGGTCGGCATTGCCTGGGCGATCTACGGGCAAATCTACGCCGGCCACCATTTCGGCGATTTTGTCATAGAGTCGCTCGGTGGGATCCTCGGCGCGGGCCTGGCCTATTTCACGGGATACCGATTGTTTGGCCGGGCGGTTGCTTCACCGACCCCTTGAACCGTGTCGGTCGGGGAGCCATTTCCTCTACATCCAGGCAATTGCGTTCTTCCTTTTTCGTCATGGCCGACCTTGAGGCAGCTATCCAGTCGCCGCGCGTCCGCGCGGCGGACGAGTTATTTTTCGCTTGATGGCCGGGTCAAGCCCGGCCATGACGAAACCGGGGAAGGACGCTATTTTGAAAACGCCGTTAGGCTGAGCGGGCGGACTCTGCCTAGAATGCCCTCCCTTTCGCTCCCATAACAATTATCTTGCCGAACCATGCGCTACCTCTCCACCCGCGGCCACGCTCCGCCGCAATCCTTCGCCGAGATGCTGCTGGCGGGACTGGCGCCCGACGGCGGGCTTTATCTTCCCGAGGCTTGGCCGCGCTTCACGCCCTCCGAGATCGCCGACTTTGCCTCGCAGCCTTATGCGGACGTCGCGGGCGCCGTCCTCGAGCGGCTGACGGCGGATTCGTTCTTGAACCAGGAACTCGCCGCCGACATCGCCGCCGCTTACGCCGGCTTCGACGACAAGGAAGTCGCGCCGCTGGTCGAGATCGGTCCCGATCTTTATCTACTGGAGCTGTTCCATGGCCCGACGCTGTCGTTCAAGGACATCGCCCTTCAGGTGCTGGGCCGGCTGTTCGCCCGCGCGCTGAAGCGGCGTGGCGGGCGCGCCACCGTGCTCGCGGCGACCTCGGGCGACACCGGATCGGCGGCGATCGCCGCGCTCGGCGGTCTCGCCAACATCGAAATCTTCGTTCTGCATCCCAAGGGGCGCGTCAGCGAGGTGCAGCGCCGCCAGATGACCACCGCGCCGTTCGCCAACGTCCACAATCTCGCGCTGGAAGGCACCTTCGACGATTGCCAGGCCATCGTGAAGGCACTGTTCGCGGAACGCGAGTTCGCGCGCAAGGTGGATCTGACCGCGGTCAACTCGATCAACTTCGCGCGCATCGCGGCGCAGAGCGTCTATTACTTCACGGCGGCGGCGAAGCTCGGCGCGCCGCCGGTTTTCGTCGTGCCGACCGGCAATTTCGGCGATGTCTTCGCCGGCGAGGCGGCGATGCGCATGGGCCTCGCGGTGGAGAAGCTGGTCGTCGCCACTAACGTCAACGACATCATGGCGCGCGCGCTGAACGAAGGCGTCTATGCGGCGGGCAGGGCCGAGCCCACGCTCAGCCCCGCGATGGACATTCAGGTCGCCAGCAATTTCGAGCGCGCGCTGTTCGAGGCCTCCTGCCGCAACACGGCCTGGCTCAACGAAGCGATGGACGAGTTCGCGGCGACCAAGAAGATCGTGCTGCCCGACGGCGTTCGCACCGTCCTACGCGCGCGCTATGCGGCGCGGCGCTGCAACGACGAGCAGACGCTGGCCACCATCGCCCGCGTCCACGCCGAAACCGGGCGGCTGATCGACCCGCATACGGCGG
>Ga0182027_10005766_pt1 | contig 18708 bp, 20 predicted proteins | sample 712E1DmetaG_FD_121300 | JGI IMG/M metagenome (GOLD analysis project Ga0182027, IMG submission 121300) | Permafrost microbial communities from Stordalen Mire, Sweden - 712E1D metaG (Illumina Assembly) | ecosystem: Environmental > Terrestrial > Soil > Wetlands > Permafrost | place: Sweden...
TGGCCGAGCGAGCCGTCGTCGGTGGCCACCACGTACTCGACCTCGTCCGGCAGCAGGCTGGATGGATACACGTGGCTCGCGCTCAACGCCCCGAACAGGATCGTGACCCGGCGGCCGTCCCGGACCGCTTCGTCGGCGAGCATGCGCACGCCGGCCATGCCGAGACCGCCGGCGATCAGGAGCAGGTGGCGGCTTCGCGGGTCGACCTCGAAGGGCCGGCCGAGCGGGCCGAGCATGTCGAGCCGATCGCCCTCTCGAACCCGAGTCATCCATTCGGTGCCGCGACCGACGGTCCTGAAGTGGAGCGTGAAGATGCCCGTGGCGGGGTCGGCCGTGTTGATCGAGAAGGGCCGCCGCAGGACCAGGCCGGAGTAGTCGCCCGTTCGCACGTGGACGAACTGGCCGGCGCGGGCGCCGGTGGCGATCTCCGGGGCGTGGAACGACTGGAGCCACTGCCCCGGCAGGATCTGCCGGCTCTCGACCAGCTCGGCCGCGACGAGTCGCATCGTCACCGGCGGTCGTCGCCCTCCCCGCCGTCGCCGGCTTCCGTCTCGTCGCCTTCCTCGCCTTCCTCGTCCTCCTCGTCTTCGTCTTCTTCCTCGTCCTCCTCGCCGTCCTCCTCCGCCTCTTCACCGGGCCCGGCCAGGGCCGGGAAGGCTTCGGCCAGGGTGTCGGCCAGGTCGCCGAAGACGTCGGTCGGGTCGTAGAACTCGACGAGGTCGTCCGGACCTTCCAGCTTGCGCCAGGTGCCGGCTTCCGCCTCGCTCTCGGGCACGACCTCGGCCATAAACGATCCGGAGGCGCGGAGGGTGAGGCGCTCGTCCACCTCGTCGACGATGATCAGGTCACCCAGGACGGCGGTCAGCTGGGAGGCCGCGCTCTCGAACTGTTCGAGCAGATGGGCCTCGGTCTGCTGGCTGCGCTCCTGGAAGGCGAGAGCCAGGTCGTAGAGCCGTTCCGCGGCCTCTTCCTCGTTCTCGGGCGCCTCCCCGTACTCGTGCCCGGCGGCCCAATCGTCGGCGGCGGCCGCATACGGGTTCTCGGCCCCGAGGGCGACGGTCTCCGAAGGCGCTATGTCCGCCGACTTCAGCAATTCGCCGGTAGCGGTGGGCTCCTCCTCCATGCCGGCCTCACTCTTGGTGGCTTCCGCGAAGGCGGCGAAGACATCGGCCAGGTTGTAGAGCTCGACCAGCTCCGCCGGGCTGTCGATGACTTCGGTCTCGCTGACCCATTTGCCGGTCGCTTCGTCGAGGAAGCGGCTGCGGCTCCGGAAGGTGAGATCCTCAGAGATCGCCAGGTAATCGACCTCGTCGTCGATCAGGACCAGGCCGCCCAGATCGGCGATACGGTCGCCGTTGGCTTCCAGGAACTTGCTCAGCTGGGCCGACGCGGCGGCAAGGAAATCGGCTCGCTCGAGCGAGGCGTCCGCGGCGAGTTCGCCGAGCTGGTCGTTGCGGCTCGTATCCATCGCGGTGGCCCTCCTAGCCTTTGAACTCGAGATCCGGGCCGATTCTCTCCCGGAGGAACATGGAATGGTGTCGTTCGAACATCCACTCCCCGGCCCGGTGGCCGAGGGCGCGGGACGCCTCGTCGCGCTCGAGCTTGTCGAGCGTGGCGTAGTCCGGCAGGTCCAGCAGGATCACGTTGTCGAAGTCCCAGCCGTGGGCCACGTTGTACCAGCCGATGAACTTGATGCCGAACTTCTCTTCGTACTGCTTCATCTGGCGCGGCAGCAGCGTCTTCATGAAGAACTTGAAGAACGGGTCACGCCCCCGGCGGACCGAGAAGAAGGTCGCAAGGACTGGCACGGGCTTTGCGGTCTCCTGTTTCGTGAGCGAGGACGGTCGCCTGGCGGAACGCCGCGCGGTCTCCTATTCTCGCACGCCGAGAGGTTGGCCCCACGGCGTCGATGGCATCGGCCGAACGATCGGCTCGGGGAGGTCGCCCGGACCGCTCAGAGCCTACTCGGAGCCGGCGTCGGGATCCGCGTAGGCAAGACGCCCGGAGGCGATCGTCACCAGAACGCGGCCGGGAAGCTCGCGACCGATGAGCGGCGAGTTCTTGCCGCGCGACCGCAGGGACTCCGTCGCGACCCGCCAGTTGTCGGACCGATCGAAGACGACCAGGTCGGCCGGCGCGCCCTCGATCAGGCCCCGGGGCCGGGCGGCCGGCATGCCCGCCGTTCGAGCGGACGCGGCGGCGACGCTCGCCGGTCCCGTGGTCAGCGCGGCCACGGCCCGAGCAAGCGGCAGCCTTCCGGCATCCACGAGCGAAAGCAGTATGCCCAGCGCCGTCTCGATGCCGCTGATGCCGCTGGCAGCCTGGCCGAACTCCACTTCCTTGTCCACGACCGTGTGCGGGGCGTGGTCCGTGGCCACGGCATCGGCCGTTCCGTCGATGAGGGCGGCCAGGCAGGCCGCGGCATCGGCGGCAGTCCGGAGCGGCGGGTTGACGCGCAGGGATGTGTTGTAGGGCACGGCCGTCAGAACCCCGTCGGCCCACGGGTCCCGCGGCGACCCGTCCGCACCGAGCGCCTCCCAGGCCCAGCGGCGGGCCCCGGCGAGCCACTCGTCGGTGAAGGCCAGGTGGTGGGGCGTGACGTCGCAGGTGACGGGCAGGCCGGCGGCCCGGGCGCGGCGGACCAGGTCCAGGGCGGCAGCCGTAGAGACGTGCGTCAGGTGCAGCCGCGCCGCCGGTTGATCGCCGAGAGCGTCGGCCAGGACCGCCAGGTCGCGCGCCACGGCATTGACTTCGCCGGCCGTCGGCCAGCCGGCCAGGCCGAGCACCGAGGCCACGTAACCCTCGTTGGCTTCCGCGCCGGCGGTCAGCTCCGGATCCTCGGCGTGCTCGACGATCGGCAGGCCAAGCATCCCCGCATAGAGCAGGGCGCTTCGCAGCAGCCCGGCTGTCCTCACCGGTGCGCCGTCGTCGGAGTAGCCGAGCACGCCGGCATCGGCCAGCTCGCCCATCGCGGAGAGTTGCTCTCCGGCCCGCCCGGCCGAGACGGCGCCGTAGACGAGGACCTCGACCGGCGACCCACTCGCCCGGGCGGCCGAGCGAATCCGCTCGACCACGCTCGGATCGTCCGCGGCCGGGGAGGTGTTCGGCATCAGCGCGACGGTGGTGAAGCCGCCGTGGGCGGCTGCGGCGGAGCCTGTGGCAACGGTCTCGGCGTCCTCGAAGCCCGGCTCGCGGAAATGGGCGTGCAGATCGAAGAGGCCGGGGGCCACGACAACGCCGGCGTCGGTGACGCCGGCCGCCTCGTCGCCCTCCAGCCAGACGACCGATTCGAGGATGCCGTCCGTGACGACGATCTCGCCGGGTCCTTCGCGTCCGGAAACCGGGTCGACCAGCCAGGCCCGCTCCAGCTCGAACCGCTCGACTGTCTCACCCACCCTCGGACCGGCGGCCGACGCCCCCGAGCCGGGATCGCCCTCGGTCATCTGACGACCTCGCCGTGGGCGGCCTCGTGGGCGCCGGCCAGCAGGTACATCAGCGCCATCCGAACGGCAACTCCGTTGGAAACCTGGTCTGTGATCACCGAGCGGCCGCTGACGGCCACGTCGGGCGAGATCTCGACGCCCTCGTTCATCGGACCCGGATGCATCACGATGGCATCGGGCTTCGCCAGTGAGACGCGCTCGGCGTTCAGCTGGAACATCGCCGCGTACTCACGCAGCGACGGCAGGAGGCCGCTCTGCATGCGCTCACGCTGGATCCGCAGCCCCATGACCACGTCCGCGTCGCGCAGCGCCGCCGCGATGTCGCTGGTCACGTTGAACCGGCCGTGCCCCGGGATCGCGCCGCCCGACCAGGCGGCGGCCCAACGATCCATCCCGCGCAAGAGAGTGGCCGGACCGCATAGCCACAGGTCGGCTCCGGCCGCGGTCAACGTCCAGATGTTCGAGCGGGCCACGCGAGAGTGGAGGATGTCGCCGACGATGACGACCTTGCGGCCCCGCAGGTCGCCGCCGGGGAGGTTCTCTCGCATCGTGAAGAGGTCGAGCAGCGCCTGCGTCGGGTGGGCGTGCCAGCCGTCGCCGCCGTTGAGGACGTGCCCGCCGAAGACCTCGGCCGCCAGATATGGCGCCCCGGAGACCGAGTGGCGCATTACCAGGATCTCGGCCCCGAGCGCCTCCAGCGTCCGGACCGTGTCTACCAGAGACTCGCCCTTGGTGACGGAGGAGGTGGCCGTTGAGATGCTGACCACGTCTGCCGACAGGTTGCGGGCCGCCGTCTCGAACGAGACCCGCGTCCGGGTCGATGCTTCGTAGAACAGGGTCGTGACGCGGCGGCCGTTGAGGGCCGGGACCTTGCGGATCGGCCGGGCGAGGATCCCCTTCATCTCTTCGGTGGTCCGCATGATCAACTCGATCTCCGGCCACGTGATCACGTCGACGTCGATGAGGTGGCGGTGATGCCACGCGGTCGCCGGGGAGTGGACTGCGGCCGGCGCCACGGTCGCCATCACTCGCCTGCCCCGGACGAACCCCGGGCTCCGGGCTGCCGCGCGATGCTGACCTCGTCCAACCCGTCGATCTCGGAGACGTGGACCTTGACGATCTCCTCGCGCGACGTGGGCACGTTCTTTCCGACGTGGTCCGCCCTGATCGGCAGCTCCCGATGGCCGCGGTCGATCAGCACCGCCAGCCGGACCGCCCGCGGCCGGCCGAAGTCGATCAGAGCGTCCATCGCGCAGCGGATTGTCCGGCCCGTGTACAGAACGTCGTCGACCAGCACGATCGTGGCGCCGTTGAGGTCGAAAGGGAGGTCCGTGCCCTTGACCATCGGCTGCTCGGCAATCAGCGACAGGTCGTCGCGATAGAAGGTGATGTCGAGCGCCCCGACGGGAACGCGCACGCCTTCGTGCTCTTCGATCGCGTCGGCGATGCGCTTCGCCAGCGGAACGCCGCGGCGCTGGATGCCGACGAGGGCCAGGCCTTGCGTGCCGGCCTGCTTCTCGACGATCTCATGGGAGATCCGAACGATGGCCCGCCGGATCTCGTCCCCGGTCATGATCTGCCGGTCGGTCATCGATTCTCGCTGCCCTGCAAGGCGCAGTCCTCCTTCCCGGCCTCACCGTGCCGGTCGTTAAAGGTCGTGCGAAGGATACAGCGCCGCGACGGCGATCGTCTGGTCGGCGTCAGCCGGCGTCGGATTTGCCGGCTCGCCACTCGACCGTCCCTCGATCGCCGCGGCCGCCCCTCGATCGGCCGCCGCCCGCCGCCGGACGGTCGAGACCGAGGCACTACACGCGGTCGGCGCGAACTCGCTCCAACGTCCGGCGGCGAGGTGCGCTGATAGCGAAGCGATCGGCCGGCCGAGGGCGATCAGCTACCGGGGCGATTGGTGGCGACCGGCGAAGGTGAAGCCGGGCCGGCCGCGTCGCCGCCCGATGCGCCGGATGTCGCCTGGGCCGTGGTGGCAGGCGTTGCCACCGTCGACGGCGGCACTGCCGGGACGGCCTGCATGTACGTGTTGCCATCCACGGCGGAGGTATAAACGAGATGGCCGGCGTCGAATGCGATATTCGCCATGACCTTGTCCGCGGCCAGGAGCGGCTCATTCGTCTGGACAAGCCCGCTCGTCGGATCGATCGAGTACAGGCTCAGCCGGCCGACTTTCGTGCTGCCGGGATCGGCTACCCAGACGGCGATATGGCCTCCGGATGCATCCCAGGCGACGATCCAGCACTGGACCATGCCCGGCGCAACAGTCACCGGAAGGAGCTGGGGCCAGGCCGGCTGGGGCGCTACGCTCGGCCCGGAGGCTGGGCTCGACACCGCCGCGGGGGACGGCGTACTCGACTCGCCCGTCGCGGTCGCACCGGGCCCTGCCGTTGGCGTCTCTATCGGACTCGGCACGGGCGTCGGACTGGTCGAGGGAGTCGCGGCCGGCGTCGGAGACGGAGTCGCAGAGGGCGACGCGCTCGGGCTTTCGGTCGGGACCGCGGCCGGCGCGAACGACGCCGGGCTCAGCGTGAGATCCGACCAGCTGTCGATGAAGAGGTCTCCACTGCCCGGCTGCCAGAGGCCCGAGACCGGATCGAGCTCGACCGTCCCGGCCCAGTAGACCACGTACTGGCCGGTCGGGTCGACGGCCGGCAGCAGCATCGATCGGTCTATCTCGAGGGTCTGGCCCGTGCTCGGATCGTAGATGTAGGAGCTCGATGCGGGCGCCGCCGAGCCCGGGGCCGTCGTCGCTCCGGCACCACCCGCAGCCGTCGCCGGCAGGATCTCGCTGATCAGGATCCGCTGGCCGTACCAGCCTGCGAACATGGCCGAGTGGCTAAAGGTGATCTGCGTAGCCTGGGCCTGCCCGGACCTCCACACGAAGACGTCCGGAGCAGTGCTCTGGTCCACGGGTCGAGCCTCGAACGCGAGGAGGCTGCCGTCCGGCGAGAACTCGGGATCACGGCCCACGATCTCGTAGCCGGAAAGGATGGCAATCGGCTGTGCCGCGGCCGATACGGAAGGCGCCGGCGTCGGCGAGGCGGAGGCCGGCTGAGTCGCGGCGGTAGGCTCGGGCGTGGAGGTGGGCGTCGGCGTCGGCGTCGGCGTCGGCGTCAGCGTGGACGGTGAAGCGCTGGCCTCCGGAGAGGTCGACGGGATCGCGGGAGAACTCGCCGACCCCGAGGCGGCCGGCGCCGTCGGCACGAGAGACGGAGTTGGCGTGGCCGCGAAAGTCGGCTGCGGGGTCAGCGAATCCATCGAGACCGTTTTAGGCTTGGATTCGAGCGGCAGGACGACCAGCTTGTCGTTGGTCCAGACCGCGGCCTGGCGCGCGTCCGGCGCAATCGCGGCCGAGACCTCCTGGTCGCTGGCGATGGACCCGAGCGTCTGGCCGCTTCCGCTCGCCATGGTGCAGCTCCCGTCCGCCGCCGCGCATTCGGCCGTCCCACCCTTGATCTGGTAGATGCCGGATTCCGAGGCGATCCAGTAGCTCGTGCCGTCGACGACCGCGAGCGGCGCCTGCTCGGCCTCGAACGACTGCCCCGACCTGGGCGTGACGATGGCGATCGCGTTGCTGCCGGCGGGGGCGGAGGCCGGCGTCGCAAGAGGGCTCTGGCCTATGAGCGAAGCCGCGGCCACCACGACCACGAGCCCGACGGCCACGGCCGTGGCAACCAGCGGCCGGTTCCCCGGTCGTGAGGTCCAGACGCCCCCAAATCGCCCGGCGGCTTTCGAGTCCACGACGTCGAGGGCCGCGGACGTGCGGGCCCACAGGTCGCGTGGCGGCTCCGGCGCCGCAAGCGCGCGCAGCTCCAGGTGGATGGCCCTGTATTCCTCGGCCACGGCGGCGCAGTCGGGACAGGCGCCGAGGTGGGCTTCAAGCCACTCGTCGTCGCGAGGCTCGAGCGGGCCATCGACCGCTTCCGCGGCCAGCGCCTGGGCGCGATCGTGGTCGGCCTTGCGGGCACGGGCGAGGCGCATCATCTCGGGGCTCATGAGCCGGGCCTCGTGCCGTCGGTCGGCCGATGCGATTCGGCGGTCCGCCCCCGCTCCCCGTATGCGGCGTCGAGTGCAGCTTCGCGCTCCTTCTCCCGGCGTCTCTCATCCGCGAGGGCCACGCGGAGGCTCTCGCGGGCTCGCGTCAGGAGCGCTCGGGCGGCAACGTGGCTGATGCCGAGCGCGTCGGCGAGCTCCAGGCCGGTGAGATCGTTCACTTCGGCGAGTAAGAGAGCTGCTCGTTGCCGCTCCGGGATTCGAGCGAGCGCCCGAGCCAGCGGCCCCGAGAGCCGCATCTCCATCGCCAGGTGCTCTGCCGATGGAGCCGCGCCGTTTCCCTCGCCGGTCCAGGGCATGAAGCGAACGATACGGCGGCGACGCATCTCGTCGAGAACGACGCGATGGGCGATCTGATACAGCCAGGCGCGTGCCTTGGCCCGGTCCTCGAGAGAGTTCTGGGCCTTGTAGGCCTTGATGAAGGTGTCCTGGGCGAAGTCGGCGGCAACGTCGGCATCGCGGACCATCCGCAGGATATAGGCGTAGATCTCGGCATGATGGAGGGCAAACAACTCCTCGATGAAGGTTCTGTCGCCGGAGCCTTCCGATGCGGCAGTCACGCCGCGCTCCAGTTGCCAGCTCGTGATGCTGATGGACACTCTCTCGCCGCCGCTGTCTTTCGGGTCAACAGCCAAAGGCGCGTCCCCCCGCGCCGGGAACTAGAGACGCCACTGCCGGTACCGCTGTGACGGCCCGGTCCCCATCCCCCGCGTCTCATGGCAGCTCAGCGGCTCCCCTCGTCGGCAAATGCCGCAGCAGTTCCTCCACGGCTTCCTCGGGCGAAACGGGATTGACCGGCAGACCCGTCCCCAGTTCCAGCCCGGCGATCTCGCGAAGCCGCGGATGGACCTCCCAGTGCCAATGGTACGTCGCGTCGACGCGCTCGCGGAGCGGGGCGGCGTGAAGCACGAGATTGTGGGGCGGGCCGTCCAGGCAGGCCAGCCGGCCGAGAACCTGGCGGAGGGCCTCGGCGGTTGAGGCGATGTCGGCGTCGCTCGCCCGGGCGAAATCGGCGACGTGCCGGCGCGGCACGATCCAGACCTCGAACGGCGACCGCGAGGCATACGGGGCGAAGGCGACGCTAGCTTCGTCCTCCCAGACCATCCGCGTCGCGATGCGCGGCTCCTCGCGGGCGAGCCGGCAGTACGGGCACTCGCGCTCGCGAATGAGGAAGCGGGCGGCGCCACCGATCTCCTCCGCCACCCGGTGCGGGATCTGCGGCAGGTCGTAGAGATCCAGGCAGAGGTGGTTCGTGCGAGCTCCGGCCTGGGCGCCCCAGTTCTGCACGACCTGGAGGTACTCGGTCTGGGCCAGCTTCTCGGCATCGACGAAGGCTTTGCGGACTTCCACCAGCATGAGACGGAGCATCTCCGTGCCGACGGCCTGGAGAGGCCGGTGCTCGCCCGGCGGGGCGACGATGGTTCGCCAGCTGCCCGAAGCCCGGGCCTGTGCCATCGCCACCTGGGCCAGGCTGCGCTCGATCTCGCGGGCCTCGTCCTCGGCGCCGACGACGTTGAAGGCGTAGTCCTTGAGCGTGCGCACGCGGACCCCGTTTCCGGGAGGCTGGGCGCAGTTCTGGCAGACGGCGTCGTCTTCGACGGCGGCGGCCGCGAGCGCGAAGCGGCCGCGCTGGAATTCGCGGTCGACGACCGTGGCCACCCACCAGCCGGTGATCTCGTCACGGCGCAGCTCGAAGAGACCGGCGCTCATCGGCGAGTTTCCGTGGCCGCCGTGGGGGGCACGCCCGCGGCGGATGGCGCGGCTGGGGCGGCGAGGTCCGCGGGTGCCGGGGCGCGGCCGGCCAGCATGGCTTCGAGTTCCGCCCGGGCTGCCGACGCATCGGCGAGAGGCGGGAGCGCACCGGCAAGCGGGGCGTCGAGCGCGCCGGCCAGGGCGCCGGCGAAGGCCGCGGCCGACCGGGCAACCGACTCGGTGGATGGTTCGGAGGCCCGGCCGAGCTCTCGGGCGATGGAGGTCGACTCGACGCCGGGCAGGCCGCAGGCATCGATCAGCTCGAAGTCGGAAAGCCTGACGGTCACGTTGAGGGCGATACCGTGGTAGCTCACGCCGTGCTCGATCCGGACGCCGACCGCCCCTATCTTGCGGGTTCCGTCGCCGCACCAGCAGCCCGGGTAGCCGTCCCGCGGGCCCGCTTCGACGCCGGAAGCCGCGCAGGCGGCGGTCAACGAGGCCTCGAGTGCCCTCACCAGCGGCCGCACGAGCAGCCCGCGGTCGGCGAGCTTGAGGATGACGTAGCCGGTCAGCTGACCGGGGCCGTGGTAGGTGACCTCGCCGCCGCGCTCGGTCGTGATCAGCTCGATGTGGCGGGCGGACAGCTCGGCCGGGCTGGCGGTCACGTGCGATGGGTCGCTGTGGCGTCCCAGCGTCAGGACGGGCTCGTGCTCGAGGAGCAGCAGCTGGTCACCTATCAGGTCCGCGGAGCGTGCCGCCACGAGACGGTGCTGCAGATCCCACGCATCGCGGTAGCCGGTCCGGCCCAGCCACCACGCGGTGATCGGAGCCCCCGGTCGGGCGGCCTGAAGTGGCTGGTCCTGGGCGAGTCGATCCATCGCTGCCACGATAGCAAACGCCGCCAGTCTCGCTGCCGGGGCGGGGCGAGTGTCCACATCCCGGCGCCGGTTCCGGCAGGCAGGGCAAGCCGCTCGGCCGCGGCCGCAGGCACCTGGTCGGGGTGGGGCGGGTCGCATCCGCCCGCCGACTATTATCTGGACAGCGTTCGCTCCACGCCGCAGCGGATCCCGCCAGGCGGCTGACGAAGGAACTGGAGGACGTGATGATCCGAACGGTCGTCGCTCCCGAGCCGGCTCCGCCCCGGGTCCGGGAGTCGCAGCCATGACGGGGGGCAATCCCGCGGGCGAACCAGCCGCGGTCGAGTCCGGAGCGAGCGGACCTGGCGTGAGCGCGGCAGTTCCCGCTCTCTTCGACCTGACAGGCCGGGTGGCCGCCGTGATCGGCGGCGCCGGCGTCTTGGGCAGCGCCGTCTGCCACGGTCTCGGCGGCGTCGGGGCCGCGGTCGCGGTCATGGGCCGCTCGCGCGAGCGAGCCGACGCCCGCGTGGCCGCCCTCGAAGCGGTGGGCATCCGAGCCACCGCCGTGACGCTGGACGCGTCGGATCGCGCATCGCTGGAACGAGCGCGCGCTCAGGTCGAGGAGCGGCTCGGTCCCGTCGACATCCTGGTCAATGCGGCTGGCGTCAACAGCTCGACGCCGTTCTTCGAGATCGACCTCGACGAGTGGCACCGCATCCTCGACACGAACTTGACCTCGGTCTTCCTCGCCTGCCAGATCTTTGGACGGGCCATGGCGGACCGCGGCCGGGGCGGGACGATCATCAACTTCTCGTCGGCCTCCTCGGAGATCCCGCTCTCCCGCGTCCTCACCTATTCCGTCTCCAAGGCCGGCGTGAACATCCTGACCCGCTATCTGGCTCGCGAGCTGGCTCCCCATCGGATCCGGGTCAACGCCATCGTGCCCGGCTTCTTCTCGGCCGAGCAGAACCGCAAGCTGCTCGACGAGAGCCGAATCGAGTCGATCCTCCGGCACACGCCGGCGGCCCGACTCGGCGAGCCCGACGAACTCGTCGGGACGATGATCTGGCTGGCCTCCGAGCGCGCCTCGGGCTTCGTGACGGGGGCCCTGATCCGCGTGGACGGCGGCTTCGGCGCGATGACGATATAGATCCACGACACCCGGCGGTCAGAAGGAGATACAGGTCCGTGGCCAACGTGCCCGAGCCGATGCTCAGCGTCGAAGAGGCCCAGGAACGGCTCCTGGCGGCGTGCGGCGACCCCCTGGCCGCCGAGGACGTCGAGCTCGAGAGTGCGCTCGACCGGGTCCTGGCGGAGTCGATCGTCAGCGCCCTGGACCTGCCGCCCTGGGACAACAGCGCCATGGACGGGTTCGCGGTGCACGCCGCCGACGTAGCCGGGGCCGCGCCGGGATCGCCGATTCGTCTGCGGGTCGTCGGCGAGGTGCGCGCGGGCGGTTCGGCGGACGTGGAGCTGCCCCGCGGCTGCGCTATTCGGATTGCCACCGGCGCACGTATCCCCTCTTCCGCCGACGCGGTCGTGCCCGTCGAGACGACGATCATCGAGGAGGCGCCGGCCGGCGCGGCGTCGCCCGGCGCCACAGGTTCCGGGTCCGCGCGCTCGATGGGATTCCGGGCCGGCGAGCCGCTGCCCGAGGCATGTTTGGTGACCGCCGCGGTCGAGCCAGGGGCTTTCGTTCGGCGGCGAGGCGAGGACGTCCGCGCCGGAGCGCGCCTGCTCGAGCCCGGCAGGCGAGTCACGCCGGCAGGGATTGGACTGGCGGCGGCCGTCGGGCTGGGCTCGCTGCGAGTCCATCGCCGGCCCGTGGCGGCCGTGCTCTCGACCGGGGACGAGTTGCGCCCAGCCGGGCTCCCGCTCGGCAAGTCGGGCATTCCCGACGCGAACCGGCCCGGACTGCTGGCGATGTGCCGGGCGGCCGGCGCGGACGGCGTCGACCTTGGGATCGTGCCCGATTCGCTCGCATCCGTCCTCGGCGCCCTCGAGCCGGCGATCGAGCGCGCGGACGTGCTGATCGTGAGCGGCGGCGTGTCGGTCGGGCCGTACGACGTCGTCCGATCGGCGTTCGAGGCGCTCGGCCGGGTCGAGCTGTGGCGCGTCGCCGTCCAGCCCGGCAAGCCGTTCGCCTTCGGCAGGTCCGAGCCTCGGGCTTCGGACGGACGGCGAGTCCTGATGTTCGGCCTGCCGGGCAATCCAGTCTCGGCCCTGGTGACGTTCGACCTCTTCGTTCGACCGGCCCTGGACAGACTCTCCGGCCTGGCCTCGTCGCCGGTCGACTTGGATCGGGCGATTACCGAAGACGGGCTGGAAAAGGCGGCCGGGCGGCGAGGCTTCCTCCGGGTCGCGGTCGTTCGAGACGAGCACGGCACCCCCGTTCGCGACGCCGCCGGTCGACTTCGGGTGCGCCGGAGCGGCCACCAGGGCAGCCACGTCCTGAGCGCCATGGCGTCGGCCGACGCCCTGGCCGTCGTCCCCGAAACGGTCGATCGGCTCGAGGCCGGTGCGGAGGTGGAGATCAGATGGCTGCGAAGGTGACCGGCGGCGGGGACGCGACGTCGCGCTCAGGCCCGAAGCAGGAGATGGGCGGCAATCGCGCGCAAGGCGATCGCCGCGCCCTGGTGATCACGGTCAGCGACGGCGTCGCGGCGGGGGCCAGGCCGGACCTGAGCGGCGACGGCGTCGCCCGCCGCCTGGAGGAACTCGGCTTCGGCGTCGACCGGGCCGTCGTGCCCGACGAACGAGCCCGGATCGAGCGTCTGCTGACGGCAAGGGCCGGGGATCACGCCCTGATCCTGACGGCCGGCGGCACGGGCCTGACGCCGCGCGACGTGACGCCCCAGGCCACTCGCGCCGTCCTCGAGTACGAAGTGCCGGGCCTGCCGGAGCTGATGCGGGCCGAGGGCGGTCGATCCACGCCTTACGCGTACCTGAGCCGGGCGGTAGCAGGCGTCCTCAGGCAATGCCTCGTCGTCAACCTCCCGGGCAGCCCGCGCGGGGCGCTGGAGTCGCTCGCGGCGCTGGAGCCGATACTGGAGCACGCCCTAGCGACTCTGGCCGGGCCGTTCGATCACGATCCGCAGGGGAACCGGCGGACGCCCGGCGAGATGGCAGCCCAGGGTTCGGACGGCCCTCTGGATTCTTGACTAGGCCACCCAGAGACCTACATATACTGTCTCTTCTGGGCTATTATTTCTCGGTATGGTTGAGAGCGACAGCACCAGAGGCGCGAGTCTCCGCGTCGGCCAGGCCGCCGAGATGCTCGGGGTCTCCATCGAGACGCTGCGTCGGTGGAACACGGAAGGCCGAATCCGGATGGAACGCTCGGCCGGCGGCCACCGCATGGTCGCTGTCGCGGAGGTAGCCCGCCTCCTCGATGAGCGGCGGCGCACAACCTCGGATCGCCCGATCGTGGCCCAGTCGGCCCGCAACAGGTTCCCGGGCGTGGTCACCCGGGTCCAGGTCGACGCAGTCGCGGCGGTCGTAGAGGTGATGGCCGGACCGCACCGGCTGGTGAGCCTGGTGACCGCCGAGGCCGCCAATGAGCTCGGGCTCAAGGTCGGCGACGAGGTGGTGTGCATCGTCAAGGCCACCGACGTCATGGTCGAGATCCCATCCAGCAAGGAGTCCCGCGCATGAGAAGCCGTTTCGCCGCGTCCGTCGCGGCCATCGCCCTCCTGGCGGCGGGCTGCTCGAGCAGCGCCACACCGTCGCCGACCGCGACCGCCGCACCAGCCACGGGCGCACCCGCGAGCGCGGCGCCGGCCAGCCTGACGATCTACGGCGCCTCGTCACTCAACGCGGTCCTGGCCAAGGTGCCGGCGGCATACCAGGCGGTCAGCCCAGGCACGACCATCACCATCTCGACGGATTCGTCGACGGCGCTCGAGACCAAGATCGAGCAGGGCGCCCCGGCGGACATCTTCCTGTCGGCCGACACGGCGAACCCGCAGAAGCTGATCGACAAGGGGCTCGCCGCGGGCGGCCTCACGAAGTTCGCCGGCAACCTGCTGACCGTCATCGTCCCGACCGGCAATCCGGCCGGAATCCAGACTCCGGCCGACCTGGCCAAGAGCGATGTCAAGGTGATCGCCGCCGGCGACACGGTGCCGATAACGAAGTACGCGAACCAGCTCGTGGCGAACCTCGCCAAGCAGCCGGGTTACCCGGCCAACTTCGTCGCGAACTACACCGCGAACATCGTCTCCAAGCAGGACAACGTCGCCGCCGTCGTCTCCCAGATCGCCCTCGGCGAGGGCGATGCCGCGATCGTCTACGTGACGGATGCCAGGACCTCGACGCAGGTAGTCACGATCCCCGTGCCGGCCGCGGCGAACGTGCCCGTCACCTATGCCGGGGTGGTGGTGAAGGGCTCGGCCAACGTAGCCGCGGCGCAGGCCTTCCTGGCCTGGCTGGCCGGCCCGGACGGCCAGGCACTCCTGGTCTCGTCCGGGTTCCTCCCGGCCCCCTGACCGGCCGCCCGATTCGAGAGGACCCATGGACAGATCGGGCAGCGACGTACCCGCGCGCACGATCCCGGCCGGCTATGCCCCGCGGGCCGGCCGCGGCTGGGGCGCTCGGGCCGTTTACGTTCCCGCGGGCCTGCTGGCCCTGTTCCTGGGGCTGCCGGTCGCGGTCCTGGTGGCGCGGTCGGTGCTCGATGGTTCGCTGGCAAATGCACTCACGGCACAGGTCGTCCTCTCGGCCCTGGCCCTGAGCCTCACGACGACGGCGGTCAGCCTCGTCCTCACGGTCGCGTTCGGCCTGCCCCTGGCCTTCCTGCTGGCCCGGCACCGGTTTCCGGGATCCTCGCTGGTCGAGGCGATCGTCGATCTTCCTCTCGTGCTGCCGCCGTCCGTGGCCGGACTGGCGCTGCTGCTGGTCCTGGGGCGGCGCGGATTCCTGGGCGGACCGCTCGATGCGGTCGGCATCGAGATCCCGTTCACGACCTTCGCCGTCATCCTGGCCCAGACCTTCGTCTCGGCGCCCTTCTTCGTCCGGTCGGCACGGACCGGGATCGCCGGTGTCGCACGAGACTACGAGGACGCCGCGCGGATCGACGGGGCCTCGGAGATCGACGTCTTCCGCCACATCACGGTCGCCCTTGCTGCCGGCCCCCTCGCGGCCGGCCTCGTCATGAGCTGGGCCCGGGCGCTGGGCGAGTTCGGGGCCACGATCATGTTTGCCGGCAACATCGAGGGGAAGACGCAGACGCTCCCGCTGGTCGTGTACGGCGAGTTCGAGGGCGGGGATCTCGATGCCTCGATTGCCGCGGCGGCAATCCTGGTGCTCGCGGCCTTCGGTGTCCTGGTCGCGGTTCGACTGCTCCACTGGGGCCGCGCGCTCGACCTTCGGAGCCTCGGCTGACGGCCCACGATGTCGCGCCCCCGAAGGAACCCGCGAACGCCCCTAGACTGAGGACCAGAGTTCCGCCGCGAGTCGACCCATCGGGTCCAGGGGCGGGCCCGGCTGGAGGCACACCCAATGAGGTTGAGCGCTCGAAATCAGCTCCCGGGGACAATCAAGACGGTGACATCGGGGCAGGTCATGGCCGAGGTCGTAGTTGAGGTGAGCGGCGGCCATGAATTCGTCGCCGCGATAACGGCGGAGTCTGTTCGCCGGCTCGGCCTGGTGCCCGGGAAGCGGGTCGTGGCCGTCGTCAAGTCGACAGAAGTGATGATCGGGATCGACGACTGATTCGGTCGGGCCCTTACCGCGCCGGCCGAACCGGGTCTTTCGACAGCCGGCCCACCCGGCCGCGCCCTCGCGCCGCGGGCAGGCTGGCGCTCGCGCGCGCCGCCGCCTCTGCCGCCCGCTCCGCCGCGAACTCTGCGATCGCCGTGGCCGGCGTCCGGTCGCACGTCCCGTCTCCGAGCGACATCACCGTGATGGTGTCGCCGACGCGGACCTCACCCGCGGCGCGAACGACCGCGAAGAGCCCGTCCCGCGGCATGACGCAGTCGCCTGCCTGGTAGTAGATCGCGCACTTGGTGTGGCAGACCTTTCCGATCTGGCTGATCTCCAGGACCGGAGCCTCTCCGATTCGGATCAGGCTGCCGACCGGAAGCGTGAGGAGATCGATACCCGAGGTGGTGATGTTCTCGGCGAAATCGCCGGGGCCTACCTTCAGCCCTGCCGACACCATCTCGTCGATCGACTCCTGCCCGAGTAGAGAGACCTGGCGGTGCCAGTCCCCGGCGTGGGCGTCGCCCTCGAACCCGCGATCGAAGATCAGGGTGCCGCGCTTTCCGCGCGTCTTGCGCACGGTCCGCCTCTGGCTCAGGTTGACGGAAAGAACGATTCCCGGGTTGGGCAGCGGCACCGGCTATGACTCCTCTTCCCGACTCCAGCGTCCCGACTTCCCGCCCTCTTTGAGCAGAAGCCTCAGGCCGTCTATGGTCATGCCCCGGTCGACGGCCTTGCACATGTCGTACAGGGTCAGTGCTGCGAGTCCTGCTGCGGTCAGCGCCTCCATCTCGACGCCGGTGGGGCCGCTCGTCTCGACGTCGGCCCGTATGAGCACGCCGTCCGCGACGGGCTCGAACTCGACACCGGCGTGGGTCAGCGACAGCGGGTGGCACAGGGGAATTAGATCGCCGGTCCTCTTGGCCGCCATGATGCCGGCCACCCTGGCGACCGCCAGCACGTCGCCCTTCGGCACTCGCCCTTCCATGATCATCGCCAGCGTCTCGCGCTTCATGTGGATGACGGCCTCCGCAACCGCCCGGCGGTGGGTGACCGCCTTTCCCGCAACGTCCACCATGCGGGCGGCACCGTGCTCGTCGACGTGGGTCAGGTGCTCCTCGCCCATCTCCTCAGCCTCCGATCTGCGACATCCGTCGCAGCGTGCCGACGCGCATGTTGTGGGACTCCGGTTTCGCGGCGAGCGCCGCGTCGATGATCGTCAGCAGTCCGGCCTCGGTGCCGTGACGGAGCGCCTTGCGGACGTCGAGTTCGTCGTCCGAGAAGAGGCAGGTTCGCAGCTTGCCGTCGGCCGTCAGCCGCAACCGGTTGCACTGGTCGCAGAAGGAGTGCGACAGGGGCGAGATGAACCCGATGGTTCCCTCCGCTCCCTCGAACCGATAGTACTTCGCCGGCCCCCGGCCGGCAGGCGCCCCGTCCGCCTCCACGGGCGCGAGCCGGCCCAGACCGGCCGCGGCGCCTTCAGCGGTGAGCCTGGCCAGGATCTCGTCGCTCGGGACTTGCTCGGCTCGGGTCCAGTCGCCGGCACTCTCGCCGGGCCCGCCGCAATCGTCCCCGCCCCCGAGCGGCATGTACTCGATGAAGCGGACGTGGATCGGCCGGTCCATCGTCAACCCGGCGAAGGAAACCGGGTCCTGCTCGAGCGAACGCACGACGACCACGTTGACCTTCACCCAGCGTATGCCGGCCGCAAGCGCCGCCTCCATGCCGGCAAGCGCCTCCGCGAGCTTGCCGCCCCTCGTCACGCGCGCGTAGACGTCCGGATCGAGCGAGACGAGCGAGACGTTGATCCCGTCGAGGCCGGCCGCCGCCAGGTCGCCGGCCAGGCGCGGCAGGAGCGTCCCGTTGGTCGTCAGGGCGATCGACTCGATGCCGTCCACGGCGCGAAGGCGCCGCACGAGGTCCGCTATGCCGGCGCGGACGAGCGGCTCCCCGCCGGTGAGGCGGATCCTGGAGATGCCGGTGGCCGCCGCCACGACGGTGAAGCGCTCGATCTCCTCGAAGGTGAGGATCTCCGAGCGATCCTTCCAGGCAACGCCTTCCGCGGGCATGCAGTAGACGCAGCGCAGGTTGCAGCGGTCGGTCACCGAGATCCTCAGGTAGTCGACCGAGCGTCCGAACGCGTCGACGGCCATCTGCTATTCCTTTTCCATGCGGAGGCTGCCTCCGGCGACCTTCGGCCGCCGGACCCCGACTGCGATCTGCCATGCGCCGAAGTGCCTGGCGAACAGCTCGTCGAGGATCGCGTCCGCCTCCTCGTCCATCGCCCCGAAGGCCCCGACCAGCCACTTACCCTCGTCGGAGACGATCGAACACCCGCCGCCCCTGCCGCCGGCGTGCCGGGTCATCAGCGTCACGCCCAGATGCTCCTCGGCCCGACGCACGATCTGCCAGGCCTTGCTGTACGCCATGCCCATCTCCGAGGCCGCGCGGCGGAGAGACCCGGTCGCCTGGACCTTCTCGAGCAGCTCGCAGATCCCAGCGCCGAACACCGGCGTGTCACCGTCCCGCAGCCAGATTCGATGCGCGGGACGGACGCCTGCGACGCCCGTCTCGGGACTGGAGGCTCCCAGATCGATTGTCCTCATCACTCAGTCATTGCGTGCGTTATTCTCGCGAGAGAATAACGCTTCGGGGCCGCCCTCTCAGGGGCCGTTGGTCCCGATCGCCCGGTCGCATGGACCAGCCCGTCTCGGTGGGTCGGGCGGCGATATTGGGTAGGTCCGCCGGTCGGACCTCCATTTACGCTCCGGCACCGGGCGTCACCGCGTCCGGGCTCGACCCCCGAGCGCGATCCGTACCCCGGGCATTCGCGTCGTTGGAGGAGATTGAGACCAGGACGATGCCCAGGAAGGTGATCGTGGCACCGGCGAAATCCATGAGCGTGAGCGGCTCGCCCAGCATGACCGCCGAAGCGGCCAGCCCGACGACGGGAA